>Ga0265298_10000469_pt1 | contig 59810 bp, 52 predicted proteins | sample AusTroGonzalo_MG_3_FD_193486 | JGI IMG/M metagenome (GOLD analysis project Ga0265298, IMG submission 193486) | Bovine rumen microbial communities from tropical cattle in Woodstock, Queensland, Australia - Gonzalo_01 | ecosystem: Host-associated > Mammals > Digestive system > Stomach > Rumen ... | reverse complement strand
GAGGCTGCAAAAATTGTTTATGTTGGATTTTCGCGACCAACACATTTGCTTTGTTATGCGGTTCAAAAAGAAAAATTTGATAAATATCTTTCAAATATAGACAAGACAAAATGGAATGTTGTGAATGTATAAGTGGCTATAGGGATGAATTTTGTTCTCGGGAAGGAATAACTTTGAAAAAAGATTCTAAATGTCAAATTGTGTCTTGGCAAGAATGTATATTTAATGGGACAATAAAGTTATTCATGGATTAAATGAAAAACATTAGAAACAGAGTTGCATATGTCTAAGATAACGGTTGAAAATACAGATATCACGGTTCTTAATCTTGATAATCGTGATTACATTTGCTTGACAGATATGGCCGGGGCAAAAGAAAATGACGCACGTGCGGCGGATGTCATCAAGAACTGGCTGCGCAATCGTTATACAATAGAATTTCTTGGCACATGGGAAATGATTCATAATCCCGATTTTAAAGTGGTCGAATTTGACCACTTTAGAAAAGAGGCTGGATTACCTACTTTCGTGCTAAGTTGTAGCGAGTGGATTGAAAAAACGAATGCAATCGGTATTGTCGTAAAAAAAGGACGATATGGTGGTACTTACGCCCACAAGGATATTGCTTTCGAATTCGGCTCGGCGATTAGCGTCTCATTCAAGCTCTATCTTATTGAAGAATTCCAGCGGCTTAAGGAAGAAGAACAGAAACAGATTGGCTGGAGCGCCAAGCGTGAACTTGCGAAAATCAATTATCGGATACATACCGATGCCATCAAGCAAAATCTTATACCACCCAAGCTTACTGTAAAGCAAAAGTCGTACGTATATGCTGATGAAGCCGACATGCTCAATGTTGCGATGTTTGGAAAAACGGCTAAAGAATGGCGGGATGAGAACCCCCTTCTGAAAGGAAATATTCGGGATTATGCATCAATAAATCAGCTGATTTGCCTATCCAATATGGAGAATTTGAACGCGGTTTTTATAAACGACAATATTCCACAACCGGAACGTTTGGAAAAACTGAATAAAATTGCTATTCAGCAGATGAAGGTTCTTGAAGATGTTGATGGAAGAAAGCTGTTTATTGAGGAACGTAAGTAAGAATAAGATGTATCCGCAGGAAAAAATGAGCCTAGAAACACAAGACGAACAGATGCTTCTCGAATTACTTGCACAAAGCGAAGACGATATTGCTCGCGGACGGCTCATCCGTCAAAAGGATCTATTCGATTATTTGGAGCGGGGCGTTGCGGGGGCGGCGATTGAGCCCCCGCAGAGGGGGTAGCGGAAGACCCGACAGAGGAAATCGGGATGACGGCGCCGGGGCTGGACTGTGAGCCATAAGCGACTCGTATCAACGAGTCGTGTTGGCGAGAGTGAGGCGATATCGGAGGTACATTTCCTTCAAAGGAGCCGAACGGTCGTCATAGGGGGAGGCCTCCCCCGCCAACTTCAAACAGTGCTCCTTTGAAAATGTCAGAACATGACAGTCCTTAAGCCTTGAAATTTGTTATATTGTGAAAACAGGGCAAAAAAGCCTGTTTTTGCAGCGGGAATTCCGTTGCCATTGATATATCCCCCGACAGGGGCCCGTTATGGGGCATGCGTTCCATAGGACAGCCTATGGGCAAATCCAACAACAGGAAGGATGTCAAGGAACCCTTGACAAATTGTAGCCGATTGGCTACATTAGGAAATGAACCTATATTCCGCATAAAAAAGACGGAGTATTTTTCAAGATGGTACAAGCAGTTAAAGGATGTTCAAATTCAAAAGAAAATCGCCTTTAGAATCATGCAAACAGAACGAGGAAATTTTGGCGATTTCAAATTTGTGGGAGACGGAATATTCGAAATGCGCATTCACTACGGGCCAGGATACCGCCTCTACTACACAAAAGAAAACAACGTCTTGGTACTTCTTTTGGCAGGTGGCGATAAATCGACTCAACAAAAAGACATTGAAATAGCGAAGGAATTAAAAAATGAGAAGAGGTGATGCTAAAGTTTCTGATTTGGATATTGCGGACCTTCTGGATTCAGAAGAGGTTGTAAAACTCTTTTTGGAGGAAGCCCTTGCAGAGAACGATCCCATTCTGTGGCAGCGGGCACTCGGTTATGCGGCAAGGTCAGCGGGCATGGCAAAAATTGCCAAGGCGGCTGGGCTGAACCGGGAAAGCCTTTACAAGGCGTTGAAAGAAGATGCACACCCACGATTCGATACCGTGATGCGCGTGCTCAATGCCATGGGCCTAAAGCTCTTCTTGAAACCCAGCGTTCCTCAGAGAAAAACCTGCGTCGCAGAGAAAAGGGCCAAGTACTCGGCAAAACCCGCAAGGGGAAAGGATCGAGCGAAAAAGCCCCCTAAATCCCGTGCCTCTGCTTGAACACGACCAGGTGTTCCTTGGCCCTGGTGGCGCCGACCATGATCAGGTGGGCGTTGCTGTGGGGCGCCCCCGGAGCGTTCTTGGAGGGTTCCAAATCCGTAAGGATTACCACCTTCTTGTCTAGCCCCTTGTAGCGGTAGACCGACACGATGTTGATGGCAAGGCCATTCAGGGAGTCGTTGATGTCGCTCCATTGGAACATGTCGTCGTTCAGGCCGGCAAGGCCCGAATGGATGCGGCTGCGGAGCGAGACCACAAGGATGTCCTTGGGCTCAACACCCTTTTTGCCGAGGCGTTCCACCTCCTTGCGCAGCAGTTCCACCTGTTCTTCGGGGCTTGTGTACACCCGCACATCCACGGGGCGGCCTTCCGGGGTGTCATCGTAGCAGGGGACCCTGATGTCGGTGGCGTCGTAGACCCAGTCCAAGATTTTCTTGGTGCAGCGGTAGCCCCGCTTGAGCACCATCACGGGCAGGGTGGCCAGGGTCTTGTTGCCCAGAACCTCGCGGCCTTTGTAGATGGTCTGGTTGCGGTCGTAGAAAAAGCGGACGGTTCCGTTCTGGGGGTCCTTCAGCAGCTGCAGCACCGTGTCTAGCCAGCCATTCTCGAAATCCTGCCCCTCGTCAATGACCAGGGCGTCGAAGAACATGTTTTTCTTCTGCCTGCGGAGTTCCTTTAATGCGGGGCCGAAATTTGCGGATACGGCCTGGTAGTATTCCGGCCTTGCGCCGGGATCCTTCGGCTCCTTGCGGGGAACCCCAGGCACCTTTGCCGTGCGGACGTACTTGCAGGCCAGTTTGTGGAAACTTGCGGCCACCACCTGGCTGTCGTCAAATCCCAGTTTCTTGAAATTCTGCTGCAACTGTTCTGCCAGCAGGTCGTTGAAGCAGAGCACGGCGACCCGCTTGCCCTCTGCCACAAGGCGGCGGGTTTCCCACAGCACCAGCAGGGACTTTCCGGAGCCGGCCACGCCCTCGATACGCATGCGGGGGTTGCGGGTGATGGACTCCATGAGCATCTCCTGGATGATTGTGGGCTGAATGCGGGCGCCCGATTCCATTTCCCAAAGTTCCGGCCAGGTCGGCTCGTCGAAGCAGCCTATGAAGGCAACGAGTTTTTTATAGTCGCTTTCGCTCAGTTCATCGTTTGGGAAGGATTCCCCGCCAAAGGACGCCTCCTTGGTTTCAAGAATTTTCTTGACCTTGCGTTCCAAGGCGTTGGCGCTGGTGAGGTCCTGCTTTAGGATGATGCGCTTGGGCTGTATGGCGTTGCTGCCGATTTTCCCCATGCTGTCCATGTCGGGGAAACACACCGCCCACTGGACACGCACCTTGTTGTAGGAACGGCTTCCCGGCTTGGGGAACATTTCACTCAAGTGGTCATAAAGCGGGTGGAGGGAGGCCAGAATCTGCTGGATGGGGGAGCGGCTCATAATGTCGTGGTTCTGTTTCCAGACATACCCGTCGGCTGTGCCGGGGGCTTCTTCCGTGGAAATCTTGCCGTCCTTGCACTCGATAAGGAGCATCCCGTATTTTTTGTGGTACAAGATACAGTCCACCTCGTGGTCCACGCTGACATGCTGCCGCTTGACCTCGAATTTCAAGTTGGCATTCATCCAAACATCCCAATCGTCACTCAGGCAGGATGCAACACCGGACAAGGTTTTCTCGGAACGGGAGGTGGAATTTGCGGAAAGCATTTTGCGGACGGTCGACATGGAGTATCCTTTGGCGTGAATGTTATGTTTTAAATATATACTTTAATTTGCGCTGTGTAAATTTTTTTCGTATTTGTGTGGTGGGATTAAAAATTTTTTATATTTACTTATGTAGTAGACGTCAATCCCGCCGACACCGATAAATTCAGGGCGGGTAGTTCAACTCTCTGCTTGACGCCGTTCACCCTTCGCCGCACGACAAGCTCAGCAATTCGAGGACAGGAACCCTATGGGGAGATAGGCCCCTGGCGATTAACGTAGAGCACCAACATCAATCTGTCACCAACAGGTTTGTGAACCGGTGTTCTGCGCTACCAATGCATGCCCCTGTTTGCAAGCCTAAACATCAATCTATAAACAGGGTTTTATCATGAACCGTACACAACACGAAGCCTTGCTGGAGGCCATGAAAATCGACAAGAACAACCTTGCCAAGTACCAGCAGATTTACAAGTACGCCTACATTTTGAGCGATGGCGTTTTCAAGATTGTCTTTGCCGAGGAGAAGGAGCATTCCTTGCTCATCTCGCTTGTAAACGCAATGCTCGACCTGCAAGGGCCTGCGGCAATCAAGTCCATCTCTCTCGAAATGCAGGAATATCCAGGCATTTTTAATAAGAAAAACTGCATCCTGGACATTATCGGCACGACCGTTGCCGGCGAAAAGGTGCTGGTCGAAGTCCAGCAGAAGCCGGACAAGTTCTTCCGCGACCGTGTGGAATACTACATCTCCCGCGTCATCGAAAACCAGGTGCATTCGAGCGAGACCTACGAATTGCCGCAAATCTATTTCATTGGGCTCCTGGATTTCGAGATGTTCCCAGAAGAGCCCAAGGAATACCTGCACCATGTAGACGAAATGTGCCATGGCAAGAAGTTTTTCCCAAAAATCCAGAAGGTGTTCGTGGAAATCGACAAGTTCTTTGAACTCGAGAACGCAGGGGTCACGGCGGATGACAACTCCGAAGCGGCCCAGTGGCTCCGCGCCATCAAGGCGATTATCAAGGAGGAACGCGCCCCCGAGCAGATATTGGCAAACGAGACATTCCAGAAGTTGATGGATTCGGTGAAATTGATTAACTTTGCAGAGGAACTCTTCAACCTTGAGGTAAAGAACATGACAGACTTGAAAGCTGAACGCGAAAACGGCTTTGCCGAAGGGAAAGAAGAAGGGCTCGCAGTAGGCCATGCGGAAGGTCGCGTAGAAGGTCGCGTAGAAGGTCGTGCAGAAGCTCACGCTGAGGCAATTTCCGCATTGCAGAGTATGGGACTCTCGCCCGAACAAATCGACGAGTTCAAAGCCAAATTGAAAGCATCCAACTCGTAAAAGACACGGTGATACAATTCAAAAGGCATTTAGCGACTACTAAGTGCCTTTTCTGTAGTTTATGGACTTCTATAAAAATTATCTTTGTCGCCGAGAGTAATGCGCGCAAGTGTTGCTAATGTTGCAATATGTTGCGCGACCCGTAATTATGACTATCGCTTTAACTGTTTACCTTGTTGTTCTGGTTTTGATTGCCATTCGCAGCACTCGCTGCGTGAAAGATATTCCCGATTTTTTTGTAGCCCGCAAGGGAGCGTCTGCCAAGGCGGTGGCGGGAAGTTTGGTGGCCACGATTCTTGGCGGATCTGCCGTGATTGGGGCGGTGGATTCCGGCGTGCGGCTTGGCGGTGCGGTCAGCTGGTTCATGCTAACGGGAGCGCTTGGGCTGTTGGCACTTATCCCGTTTGCCTCGCGGGCCTATAGCCACGGAAAATACGCCCTGCCCGACCTTGTGGAATCGCTGTACGGAAAGGGTCCCAGGTTCGTGGCGTCCATCGTGATTCCCGTGGCCTGGACCGGCATTGTGGCGGCACAGATTATTGCGGCGGCGAAGCTTTTGATGACGTTTACCCCCATGGGCTACACCACGGCAGCGGTTGTTGCCGCTACGGTGTTTACGGGATACACGCTGGCGGGTGGGCAGTATTCCATTTTGCGGACGGATTTTTTCCAGGCGTGCCTGATTATCGCGGGGCTGTTGCTGCTAGCGGGGTTCGCGATGTTTGGCGACGGGGCCGTGGGGGCTTCGGGTGCGCAGGCTGCTGGTGCTGCTGCCGGCGATGTTGCTGCGCCGCCCTTCCCGTTCCACGGGAACTTTACGCCTTTTGACTTGTTCCTGCTGATTTTGACCTACGGCACCACCTACACGGCGGGGCCCGACATCTTTAGCCGCATGTTCTGCGCAAAGGACGTACAGACCGCGAAAAAAGCCATTGGCATGGCGGCGGTCACCCTTGTCCCGGTGGCCTTTGTCATCGGATTCCTGGCGGTTTACGGCGTGGGCCTTGGCGATGTGCAGGGAGCCCGCATTACCGCCATTGCGAATGCGGTTTTGCCGCCGGCGCTTATCCCGCTGTTTGCCCTTGCGCTGTTAAGCGTGGTTTTGAGCAGTGCGGACACCACGCTGTTGAGCAGTTCGGTGATTATCTGCGGATTGTTTGGCGTTGGTGGTGGCACTGCCCGTGCCAACAACCACCCCCTCGCCAAGGCGCGACTCATCATCTTTTTGAACGGGATTGTGGCCCTGTTGCTGGCACTGGTGTTTACCGACATTATCGCCACCCTTTTGCTGGCCTTGGCTGTTTATGCGGGGGCCTTTACCGTCCCCATTTTGTGGGGGCTCTTGGGACTCAATGCAAAGCCGAAGTTCGTGGCAGCAGCCATTGTGGCGGGTGGTGCACTTGCCTTGGCTGGGAAGTTGTGCCCTGCGTTGCCGGGGACCTTGGGCGCACATACCGGCGACATCTTGATGATTGCCGCTTTCGTGGTGAATGCGGCGATATTGGCCGTGGGAAGGGTTAGGAAGTAGGGCCTGGATCCTTCGCACTATCGCGCTCAGGATGACGAGATCTGCTTATTCAACAGTCTTTGGCTGCGCAGCGCGACGGTAGGGTGTTCGCGGTAGGTCAGGGCAAATAGCGGCGTGTAGGGGATTTCGCAAGCGGCAAGACTCCGCATGGCGTCACGGGCCACCTTCTTCCCCACCTTGCTAAAAGCGGTACGGTCCGCCTCGTATTCCTGATTCCAGACGTACCAATGGAAAAACAGCCTTACGGGAACTGCCACCAAATGCAGTCCCACAATAGCCTGCCACCATTGCATCTGGCAGCGCACCAATAGGAACAGCAACAGTCCCACTGCCAGCGAGAGGAGAATCACCTTCAGCAGGTTCCGCAGAATCCCGTGGCGAAGCGCCTTGTGGGCCTTCTCGTGTTCTTCCACGAATTCCTGGCCCGGCACGGTTCCAATCTTATTCTCGCCCGCGCAGTTCTCAATGCCCGTGCAGTCCGCACGACCTTCCGGCAGCGGCACAATGTCATTAATCAAGGGAATCACCCGCAGCAGGGAAAAAATACCGCCACGCAACTGGGTGGCACGGCGTTCACGTACTTCCAGGCATGCCCGCGCCAGAACCTCCAGCGCAAGCAACACCAGCAACAGCACGGAATAATCCATGAGGTTTATCCCAGAATCTTGAGGACCGCGCTGAGCCGCTTCACGGATTCCTCGAAGCGGGACTTTTCCCACTCCGCAAAATTCTTGTCCACAGGGTGGGCGCTCTCGTAGTCGTCAAAGATTTCCTTGCCGCGAGCCACGTCCTTGTCCAGCCCGTGGGCCACGCTGTCGTACCATTCCTTCTCTAGCACGCGGAACCGCTTTACCAGTTCTTCAAAAGTGGCAGGCATGGGCACTACACGGGCCACTTCTTTGTTCAAGTCGCCCGAAAGCAGTCGGCGGAGTTCCCGAGGGGACTGCACCGCCAAGGAGGAATCGTTTTCCACCAAGGCAATCATCTGGTCCAGCACATAGCGTTCCAGGTATTCCCCGTAAGTTTTCAAGGCCTTCTGGCGGACTCGTTCCCGCATAAAGTTTTGCCCAAGGCCGTCGATGTGTTCCTTGGTATAAATATCGCGGATTTCCTTCACCTGCAAGCGGTTGTAGGCGTCATACACATAGCGCACCGTCTCGGCGTTGTACAAACTGAAGAAAGCACTCGGCACCACGCCCTTGCCCCGCTGGGCGTACTTGAACATGTTGCGGTCCAGCGCGTAGGCGTTGCGGGCGTAATTCCAGCCCGGTGCCAGTTCGTTCAACTTTGCGGGGACCCCCATCAGCTGTGGGTCACCAGAACGAATCAGGGAGAAGGGGAACTTCACCCGCTGGGGCAGCGTGGTCACGCCGCTGGCAATCAGGGTAAAGGGAGATTCCCGGTAGTTGGCGGGGAACTTCACGTTCACCCCCAGGCCAAAGAACATCCCCTGCCCCGGCATAATCTCTTGGTCGGGCATGCGTCCGGTATGGTTGCTCCCCACGTTGGCACCGTAACCGATGTTGCCGCAGCCATCGGGCCACAGGGCCGCAATCAGCAGGGAATGGTGGTGCATCTGGGTCAGGGGGCCCATGTAGGAACTGTTCACCTCGCCCTCTTCCACGTGGCAGCAGGGCGCAATAATGGAAGACTTCACAATGGCCTTGCAGCCCACCTTGCAGCGGTTCATCAGCACGGAACGCTGGACCTCGGCGCCGGTATGCACCGTGACGCCCTTCTGCACATCGGAATTCTCGATAATCACGGAATCGTAAATGTGGGTGGATTCTTCCAGGGAACTAAGGATAATGGTGTTGCGGATTTTGGCGGCGCCCTCTACGCGGGCGTGTGCCCCAATCCAGCTGTTGCGCACAATGTTGGTGTTGCTTACCACCGCGCCCTTGCCCACCACACCAAAGGGCAGGGAAATCTCGTCGCGGAAAGCCTTCATCTGCTCGTCAAAGGATTTTTGCACCTCGGCATCGGCCTTGTTGAACAACTGGGCGTCAATCAGGTCCGTGGTAATGTCGGGGAAAACCAGAAGTTCCCGACCGCCCATCTCGTTGCCTACCGACATGGGGGAGCCAATCATAAAGTTGATTCTGCCACTGCTCACCAGGGTGCCCACATTGTGCACCACTGCGCTGCTGCGCACCAGCACGTTGGAGAGCATGGCCACCTTGCAAACCAAGGCGTTTTCCACTATGCAGTTGTGGACCAGACTGTCGTAAATACCCGTGGGGAAAGACACGTCCCCCAGCAAAAGCAGGGTGCCGTAAAAAGCAGGGAGGCGCACATCGCCCATGAACACGGAGCGCTGCACGCGGGTGGGGTCAAAGTTGGGTTCCACCAGCACCCGGTTCCAGTCTTCACTGCGGTTGCCGTTTTTCTCCAGCGTAGCCACCTCTTCGGCGGTCAGGTTGCGGAATTTACCGCCTGCCGCCTTGATAGCCCTGAAATTTTCGGCCAGCGATGTCAAATCGCTTGCCTTCAGCACTTTTTTCAACTTCAACAATCTTTGCATACCCTAAAAATAGACTAAATTATGGGGGATGATGAAGGAACTGCTCTTCAATATTATTAGAAAATGCCGTTTTAACATTTCCATCTACACGGCGGAAATCTTTGAACGGCGTTGTCAAGAAGAAATCATCCGCAGCGATGAGGACAAGTCCTCCTTTGTCTACCTGGAATTTGACTTCAAGACCATACAGGACATGTTCAAGACCGAAGAACAGAACGAAATATTCTGGGAAGTCTTTATGGAAGCCCTGTCCAAGAACCGCCGCGGAAGCGACATTATCGGGTTCCTGGAAAACAACACCGGGCTGGGAATGCTGCTTCTGGATTCCAAAATCGAGGGCTGGAACAGGGTCCGCGGGCGTATCGAGCAAATCGCCATGACCAAGGACTTTGGCGCCGCCTCCCTGATACTGATGAACGCCGTGCGCCCCATTGTCTACCCCGCCTGTATCCAGGAACCGGGAACCGCCGAAGCCGCCAGCGCCGCCATCTAAACCATGAAAGTCCTAGTCATCGGCTCTGTTTACCCGCGTTTCCCCGAAGACGCCGAAGTCCCGTGGCTGCGTACCTCCGTGGCGCACCTGGGCCGTGCAGGCGTCGACATCCAAGTTCTTGCCCCCGCCTACAAGGGCCTTAAGAGCCACGAAATTGACGGCGTAAAGGTGAACCGGTTCCGCTACGCCCCCGCGAACCTGGAATTCTTGACACACGAAGAAGGGGCCCCCAGCAAGATGGCCAACAAGCCCTGGCTGCAACTGCTGGCCATACCCTATATTATTAGCGGGTTCTTCAAGTGCATTGGCATTTGCCGCAAGTGGCGCCCCGACGTTATCCACGCCCACTGGCCCTTCCCCCACGCCTACATCGCGCTGGGGGCCACGAAACTCTTCGGGATTCCCCTGGCGTTGAATTTCCACGGTGCGGAACTTTTGCTTATCCGCAAAAAGAAGTGGGTCCGACCGCTGCTGAAGTTTGCCATCGGGCAGGCGCAGGCGGTGTTCGCCAACTCCAGCTTTACTGCCGGCAAAATCAAGGCCCTGCGCAATGTGGAAGTGGAGTGGAGTCCTTACGGAACGACTTTGGAAGGGAACTGTGTGGGACACAATCGTCATCCTGAGCAAGGTGCCGCTGGCACCGCTGCGAAGGATCCAGGCCCCAATGCCCTACCTGCAAAATTCAAAATCCTTTTCGTGGGCCGCCACATCGAACGCAAAGGCATCTGCTACCTGATAGAGGCTGCCAAGTACCTGCCGCGGGAACGGTTCGAAATCCGCATCGTGGGCGTGGGCGACCTGACGGAGAAACTGAAAGAACAAGCTGCTGGCCTGGATGCTTCGCCCAATGGGCTCAGCATGACGACCAGTGCCTCCAGCGACGTCATCCTGAGCAGCAAATGCTGCGAAGGATCCAGGCCTGCGGAAATCATTTTCACGGGCAAACTCACGCCCGAGGAACTTGCAAACGAATACAAGTCCGCCAACGTCTTTACGCTGCCCGCCATTGTAGACAGCAAAGGCGATACCGAGGGCCTGGGCGTGGTGCTCATCGAGGCCATGGAACTGGGTCTGCCCGTGGTGGCAAGTAACGTTGGGGGAATTCCCGACGTGGTGGTGGACGGAACCTCCGGAATCCTGGTTCCCGAAAAAGACCCCAAGGCCCTAGCCGACGCCTTTATGCGCCTGGCCGCCGACCCCGCCCTGGTGCAGAAACTTCTGGACGGCGCCCAGAAACGCATTGCGGAATGCTTCAGCTGGGACGGGATCATCCAGCGGCAAATCGAAGTCTATAAGAAAATCTGTTCCAAGTCATCCTGAGCAAGGTGCCGCTGGCACCGAAGCAAAGGGTCCAGGACACAGGTTCTGGACCATACATTGCTTTTGCTATAACAAGACGAGGGTCTGGATCCTTCACGGTCTGCGACCGTTCAGGATGACGAGAGGGAAAAACTCCGTTCAGGATGACGAGAGGGAAGAACACCGTCCAGGATGACGACGAAAGGATTAACCCTGAATGACAAGGGTATAAAAAAATCCCGGCCGAAGCCGGGACTTTTCATTTCTTTATTCTAGGCCGAACGGTCGCTTCACTTACTGAGCGATGCGACGCAGGCTGCGGGCAATCTTACGAGAAGTCTTAACGATCTTTTCGTTCTTGGCCTTTGCAGCGGAAACTGCAGAGGAAGCCTTCTTGTAGAGGGGGGCCCAGTCACCCTCTTCGTAATAATCTTCGTAAGGATCATAGCTAGAATACTCACCGCCTTCCAGGCAGGATTCGTAATAGTACTGATAGGATTCGCAGTAGTCTGCACCCATCACCGCCACGCATTCATCGTAGGCTTCCTTGTACGAATCGCACAGGGGATTGTCGCTCGTGCTGCTCTTGCCAGCGAACTTGGCAAACAGGGAGTCCATCAGGTCTTCGGCACAGGATTCGAATTCCCTTTCATTGTTCCTGGCGAAGTATTCGGCATAGTTGATTTCCTTACCCGTAGCGTCTTTTTCCCTGTCCATCTCAAAGTATGCATCATATTCGGTCGAGCAAGTCTTCTTGCTTACCTCACCTTCTTCCTCCAAAAGTTTGCAAGAACCGGTGCTGGTCTTGAGGGTCATGGTCACCTTGCCAGAGTAATCGGAAGCAGAAACTTCGTCTACGGTGATGGTGATGTTTTCGGTTTCCATAACGTTGAAGGTAATGCTCTTCTTGGTCTGGCTGGCAACGGTCACCTTGTACTTTTCGTAATCCTCGATGAATTCCTTCACACCGGCAGAATCTTCCCTGAACAGGTAGCTGAGGCTGGGAACTTCGGGGTCCTTGCGGATCAGGCTTTCGTAGAATCGAGCCATGAACCTGGAATTGGTGTAGTCGTCAAAGTCAAGGTCTTGTTCATAGTGGTATTTCTCTGTAGCGGTAAAGCTGGTTCCAGAAATCTTGAGGGTGACTTCGGCATAATCGTTCTCGTCGACACAGCTCATGCGGTCCATAAAGCTCTGGTCAATCTCAGGCTCGTCAGTCAGTTCGTCCATGGAAGCATACATCTGCTCATAGTATCTTTCCATGTCTTCTTCGGTCAACTTGCCACCCACGTCCTTGCAGGCCTTGGCGCAAGTAGAGCCTTCCTTGGCACTGTAGGAGCACAGGGTGGATTTCCAGGTGCCATTCAGGCTACCGCCCTTGCCGCCAACATACATCTGGCCATGGCTAGGACTATAATCCTCATCGTCATAGTAACTGTCGTTCCGGTAAAGAACCAGGGTGTCGCCTACAAATTCATACTTGAACTTGATACTATCATCACCCCAGTCCACGGTCTTCCAGGAGTAGTCAAAACCTTCCTTGACGCAGAGTTCTTCCTGGTCCTTGGCGACAGCCGTAAATGTTTGGTTTGCTTCGTCCAGAACGATAGATCCGGTAGTGGTTTCGGTTACGGTACCGCTACCGCCATTGACTCCGTTGTCGGAACTGGAATCGTCGCTACAGGCGAAGAAGGTTGCAGCCGACACCGCAAACAAGAGGTATAGGGCCTTTTTCATATGGGAATCTCCTTTGATGTTATTTGGGGGTAAAAATAGATTAATAACGTATTTTGGACAACAGATTTCTCACAAAACCGTCTAAAAGGGGCAAAAAAAGGGCCAAATTAGGTTAAAACGTCCACGGGTCTAGCCATTTAAACTTTTTTTTACTAATTTTGGGCCGCACAAAGAGTAGAGGAGAAAAACCATGACAAAAGCTACTACCAAAAGCGCCAAGGCCCCTGCCAAGAAGGCTGCCGTGAAGGCCCCCGCCAAGGCTACCAAGGCTGCTAAGCCGGCCGAAAAGAAGGCCGTGAAGGCCGCCAAGCCCGCCGCCGAAAAGAAGGCTGTGAAGGCTGCTGCTCCCAAGGCCGACAAGAAGGCCGCCGCCCCCAAGAAGGTGACCGTGGTGTTCGAAGCCAACTGCCCCCTGGCCACTACCGTTTCCGTTGCTGGCTCCTTCAACAACTGGGCTATCGACAAGGATATGCTCAAGAAGGACAAGAAGACCGGTCTGTGGGTCGGCAAGGTTGCCCTTGACGCTGGCCAGTACGAATACAAGTTCGTTTGCGACGGCCAGTACTGGGACGAAGGCGACAACAAGATCAAGCACGTCTAATTGCGGCTTTTCGCGAGAATTGCGCCGGGCACTGGCCCGGCGTTTTTCGTTTTTTGTAAAACCAGCTGTGGGTCTGGATCCTTCGGCACGCTTGGCGTCATGCTGAGGAGCTGCGCGACGAAGCATCCAGGCCACAGGTTCCCTGCCATCAGTTGCTTTCGCTATTTTCTAAATTTTGCGCCATGAAATACTCCATACCTCAAGAAGTTTTTGTGAAGGCCGCCGAACAGTACGGCACCCCCCTCTGGATATATGACCGCGAAACCATCGAAAAGCGGGTCAAGGAAGTCCAGGTTTTTGACACCGTCCGCTTTGCCCAGAAGGCATGCCCCAACCTCTCCGTGGTGGCACTGGTCCGCAAGCTGGGCGGCGTGGTAGACGCCGTTTCCGCCGGCGAAATCGTCCGTGCCCTCAAGGCAGGTTTTAAGGGCGGGCAAGAAAAGGGCAAGGTTCCCGAAATCGTCTACACTGCAGACATCTTTGACCGTGACGCTCTGGAACTGGTCAAGAAGTACGACATCGCGGTGAACGTAGGTTCCCCCGACATGATCCAGCAGCTGGCAGATTTCGGCGTGAAGTCGGAACTGACCCTCCGCGTGAACCCGGGCTTTGGCCACGGCCACTCCAGCAAGGTGAACACCGGCGGACCCCTCAGCAAGCACGGCGTTTGGCACGAACAGATCAAGGACTGCGTCAAGCTGGCACAGGCCAACGGGATGTGGATTACCGGACTCCACATGCATATCGGTTCCGGTTCCGACTTTGAACACCTTTCCCAGGTATGCGATGCCATGTGCGACGCTAGCCGCCGCCTGGGCTCTCACCTGCGCACCATCAGTGCAGGGGGCGGCCTCCCCATTCCCTATCACGAAGAGGACAAGGGGAACCGCATTGACATGCAGGCCTATTACGACCTTTGGGACAAGGCCCGCAAGAATATCCAGCAGAGCATTGGCCACGAGGTTCACCTGGAAGTGGAACCCGGCCGTTACCTGGTGGCCGAGAGCGGTTACCTGATGACGGAAATCCGCGCTGTGAAAAAACAGGGCGACAACCTGTTCTACCTGCTGGACGCTGGTTTTACCGATTTGGTGCGCCCCAGCTTCTACGGCAGCTACCACGGCATTTCCATTATCGCCCGTGACGGTCGCGAACTGAACGAGACGGTGGATGCCGTTGTGGCAGGACCTCTTTGCGAATCTGGCGACGTGTTCACCCAGGAAGAGGGCGGATTCGTGGTGACCCGCAAGCTGCCCAAGGCCAAGGTGGGCGACTTGCTGATTCTGCACGACGCAGGCGCCTACGGTGCGGCCATGAGCAGCAACTACAACAGCCGCCGCTATGCCGCCGAAACCATGTACACCAAAGGCGAACTGAAGGTGGTACGTGAGCGCCAGACGTTTGAGCAGTTGTTACAGAACGACCGCGTGATAGACTTGTAAGTCTATATGTTCGACGAGGCTTCTATACAAAACCTGCTGGCCCAAGGCCAGGCGCAGGGCGTCTTTAGCAAGGCGGTGGCAGGATTTGTTCTGCCCGACGGCTCCCGGCGACTGGTGGCCCTAGACACGGCAGAAGATACCATCTTCGACATCGCCTCCCTCACCAAGGTCTGCCCCACTTCTACTCTGGCGTTGTGTGCCATACTGCAAGGCAAGCTCGATGTGGACACGAAGGTGGCGGACTTCATTCCCGAACTGGCTACCAACTACCGGGACGACATCCGCATTTTTCACCTGCTGACCCACAGCCTGGACTACCGGGTCCCCATGAAAACCCTGCGGACCCTGCCCCCCGAAAAGATTCTGGAAGCCCTGTACACGTACCAGTTCCAGATTCCTCCCGGCAAGGCGTTCAACTACGGGAACCCGCCCAGCGTACTCCTCGGAATCGTGCTGAACCGCCTTACGGGCAAGTCCCTGCAACAGCTGGGGAGCGAAACCTTCTTTGAACCCCTCGGCATGGAACGCTCCGGCTGGGACCCGCTGGACCGCTTCCCAAAGGAACTGATTATGCCCACGGAAGAATGCGAATTTCGGGGCCGCACCATCCAGGGGGAAATCCACGACGAAAGCGCCTGGGTGCTGCGTAAACTGTTCCCGGTAGGTTCTGCCGGCATGTTCAGTACCGTCCCCGACCTCCTCCGCTTCGTCCAGATGGTTTTAAACGACGGGCTCTACGAGGGTAAGCGCATCGCCCCTGCGGGGCTCCTGGACCTGGTAAGCCACAACGCCTTTGCGGCCGAGGTCGGTGCAGAAACCGCCCTGGGGTGGGAACTGAACGCGGAAAGGTTCATGGGGAGCCGCCGCTCCCCCCGCACTTTTGGAAAGACCGGCTTTACCGGGGCAAGCATTGTGGCTGACCCCGAAAAGGGAGCCGCGGCCGTATTACTCAGCAACTTCACCTGGCCCCATCGGGAACCAAGCGCCGACCGCATCAACCAGTTCCGGGCGGCCCTCGCCGATGAGTTTTTCGGGCAGGTGTGACCCGCACGGTCTAGTACAGCCCAGCGCCAGCCCCATACACAATCAAAAAAGACCCTGCCGAAGCAGAGTCTTTCGAGTGGACGGTACTGGATTTGAACCAGTGACCTCTGCCGTGTGAAAGCAGCGCTCTAAACCAACTGAGCTAACCGTCCAAAGGTGCGAGCAAATATATAAAACGGCTCGGCCCTTGTCAAGGGCAAAGGCTACAGGTACTTGTCCTCGGCACTGCGGAGGATAGTCAGGAACTCTGCCGGGTCCTTGGCCCCGATCAGGTCCTTGCGCACGTTACCGTCGGCCAAAAGGCGGCTCACCGAAGACAGGGCCTTCAGGTGGGGGCCCACGGTGTTGCCGGGGCTAACAATGAGGATCAGCAGGTAAACGGGCTCCCCGTCAAAGGAGTCAAAATCCAGACCCTTGGGCACGGTGGCCGCCACCATGCACATCCGGTCCACATAGTCAATCTTGGCGTGGGGCACGGCCAAGCCGCAACCGATACCCGTGGAACGGGTCTTTTCGCGGTTCCAGACCGCCCCAAAAATCTCGTCCCGGTGTTCAAGCTTATAGGCGCTGCAAAGGGTATCTACTAGTTCGTTAAGGATAGCTTCCTTGGTCTCGCAGGGAGAATTGATCAAAATGCAATTATCTACAAAACGTTCAGAAAGACGCATATGGTTAACCTCGTAACTCAACCTGGATATTTAGAAAATTATTGGAATTGTATCAATTTCCGGCTAAAAAAGTGGCTATTTCAAAGCGGGAATTGAAATCGGGCAGTCTTTCCAGGGCGCGGGCCATGGTAGGGACCTCTATTAGGCCAGGAGCCGCGGTACACCCCATGGACCCGTAGGTCAGGTTCGCCCCCTCTTTCAGGGACCAAATCCGACTCACGCGGCCACAGTCTCCCATTCCAAAGGCGGCAAACAGTTCAAAATCCCCGCCGAACCTACGGCAAAAGTCGTACAGGCGTTCGCAGTCCTCTTCGGCGTTGCACATGGCGGCGATTTTTAGGCCAGACGCCCCCACGCGGGCCACGTCCCGGGCAAAATCCCGCAGTTCCAAGGCCGTAGGCACCCGCGAAAAATTGTGCTGGGACACCAGGATTTTCGTCCCACGCTTTTTAGTTAGTTTGTCCAAAATCTCGTAATCGTAAAGGCAGTCCTGTTCCAGGTCCAGCCAGTCCGGCACCTGATCCGCTTCTAGCAGGGCCTCCCGCAAGGGCATGCGCTCTCCCGCCCTGCTGTCCTGAAAAACGCCACCGTCCCGCTTGAGCCTGATGGTCCCTATCTGCATGGCATGGGGTGCAATCTTCCGGACACGCTCCGAAAGCCCCGGCCAAAGGGCCTCATCAAAAAAATCGTAACGGATTTCTAGGGCAGAGCAGGCCTGCAAATCCAGAAATACGGGATGCATGGGATCCGCCTCGATGGCGGAAAGCACCTCCGGGTCTACCAGGCCCGCCAAATATTTCTGTTTCTTGCTAAACATAGGCACAAAGATAATAAATTGACATATTCATTTTTCTAAATTATATCTTGTAAAACACAAAGGATACCTATATGGCAGACTGCAAAGAAAAAAAAGAACAAGCCACTCCCGATTTTTTGAAAAAGGCCGAAGAATACCTGACCTCCAAGCGCAGGATTTTCCTGTGGGGTGCCGTTGATGACGAAAGTGCCGAACGCATTGTCAAGGAACTCCTTTACCTGGATTCCCTGAACCACGAAGACATCGTGTTCTTTATCAACAGCCCCGGTGGCGTGATTTCTAGCGGACTTGCCATTTATGACGCCATGAACGCCATCAAGAGCGACGTGGTTACGGTTTGCTGCGGCCAGGCGGCCTCCATGGGCGCAGTCCTGCTCACCTCCGGTGCCAAGGGCAAGCGCTGTGCCTGGCCCAACGCCCGCATCATGATCCACCAGCCCCTGATTCACGGTGAAATCGTAGCCCCTGCCAGCGACATCCAGATTCAGGCGGAAGAAATGCTGCGCATCCGTAACATCACGGGAAAGATTCTTGCCGAAACCACGGGCCACACCCAAGAAGAAATCGACAAGGATACGGAACGGGACAACTTCATGAGCGCCACGGAGGCCCAGAAGTACGGCCTTATCGACAAGGTCGAAAGCCTTATCTAAAGGAAAGCAATGGGATTTTTTTCTGCCATCAAGAGCGGGCTTGCCAAAACCCGCGATGCCCTGGTAGGTGAATTGAAAGGCATTGTCGGTGCCGGAAAAATCACCGACGAGACCCTGGAAGAACTGGAAGAACACCTGATCAAAGCAGATGTGGGCGTAGAAGCCGCGTTCTTGCTGACCGATGCCCTCCGTGAAAACGCCTTGGGCAAGTCCCTTACCACCGAACAGGTGCTGGACATCATGAGGAGCGAAGCGGAACGCCTGCTGAAGGATCCGCCGCCTTTTGAACTGAAGGGCAAGCCCCATGTTATTCTGGTCATCGGGGTGAATGGTGCCGGCAAAACCACCACTATCGGAAAACTTGCCGCACGCCTCAAGAAAGAAGGCAAAAAGGTCATGATTGCGGCCTGCGACACTTTCCGCGCGGCAGCAATCGAACAGCTGGAAACTTGGGCGGAGCGCAGCGGCGCCGAATTCGTGAAGCATCAGGAAGGTTCCGACCCTGCGGCCGTAGCCTTTGATGCCTGCAATGCGGCCATGGCCCGTGACTGCGACGTGGTGCTGGTAGATACCGCAGGCCGCCTCCACAACAAGGACTACCTGATGGAGGAATTGCGGAAAATCGTGCGGGTCATCAAGAAGGTAAACCCCGACTTCCCGCAAGACATGTGGCTGGTCATCGACGGCAATACCGGACAAAACACCATCAACCAGACCAAGATTTTCAACCAGAGCTTCCCCCTTACGGGGCTGGTGGTCACCAAGCTGGACGGTACCGCCCGCGGTGGTGCCGTGCTTTCCATCGCCAGCTCCCTGCAGATTCCTATCCGCTGGGTGGGCATGGGGGAACAAATCGACCAGCTGGTCCCCTTCAGCAAAGCGGAATACGTGGAAGGGCTTTTCGAGAACGCCCTGGACAGCGATTCCTAAAAGAACATGGCAAGCGTGCGGAACAACATCGGGCAAGGCAACAACCGTATGCAGGTCGCATGGCATACCCTAAGGTGCACCTTGTGGGCCCTTGGTTGTGCGGCCCTCCTGTTCTTGGCCACCGGCTGTGAAAAAAAAGACCCTTCTGTGGACCAAAAGTTCGTGAACACCTACGTGGACATGCTGGTTGTAGAAAGCATATACGGAAAAACCACCCCTAGCGCCATGGTTAGGCGTCAAGAAATTTTGAAGAAAGCTGGCTACACCAGAGAATCATTCCTCAAAAAATCCAATGACATATTAGACGATAAGAACATGTGGGTTCCCTTCCAAAAGGCAGTTATTGCCCGGCTTGATTCCTTGATAGAAGAAGGAAACAAAAGCAAGGGTGAAGGCCCCAGACGCAAGCGGAGAGAAGACTAAAATGCTCCGTGACCTCACGCTCGTGAAAATCTTTCTTGTAATTGCCCTTGCAGCGGCAGCCTGTTTTGCACATACGGCAAATCCGCCCAAAGCCCAAACCAACCCGCCAAAAACTTCTTTGGTCCAGTGGCTCAAATACGAAGATGCCCTGGCAAAGGCACAAAAAGAACCCAAGCTGATTTTTGTGGACCTATATGCCGACTGGTGCGTTCCCTGCCACGTCATGGACAAGAACGTGTACATGAACCCCACTGTGGCCAACACCCTGAACAAAAAGTTCTATGCCGTGAAGCTGGATGCCGATTCCCAAGACACCATTAGTTGCGACGGGGTACGAAATACCGTCAAAAAATGCTTTAGCGAGGTGTGGGATCTTTACGCCCTGCCCGCCTTTGTGCTTGTGGCCCCCAAGGGACTTTCTATATTGACGGTAACGGACTCCATGTCCCCCCAAGAGATGATGTCCCTTCTGGACAAGTTCCTGGAAAAAGAAAAAGAATGGATTGAACGATGAGCGAGCAGGCTACACTTTATTTGCAATTTGCCTTTTGGATTCTGCTGTTCCTGCTAATCCACTGTTACCTGCTGTTCCCCATCACCCTCCCCTTTGTCAGCGAAATCTTTAAGAGAAAAAGGAACGGCACGGGAGCTGCCGCTGAGTTGCCCAAGGTGTCCATCCTTATATCCGCCTACAACGAAGAGGCGGTTATCGAGCGCAAAATCTTGAACATCCTGGAACTGGACTACCCCAAGGAAAAGCTGGAAGTGCTCATTGGCGACGACGGTTCCGCCGACAACACCGCCGCCATCGTGGAACGCTACAAGGACAAGGGCATTACCCTGGTCAAGGCCCCAAAGAATGCGGGCAAGGCCGCCATGCTGAACCGCCTGCATAAAATCGCCTCTGGCGAGATATTGCTCTTTTGCGATGCCAACACCATGCTGTTCCCCAACGTGGTCCGCAAAATCACCGACCCCTTCAAGGACAAAAAAATCGGTTGCGCCTGCGGGCACCTGATCCTTTCTGACAAGAGCGGCACCGACCTGGGGCAAGGGGAAAGTTCCTACTGGGATTTGGAATCCGAAATCAAAAAGTTCGAAGGCATGATGGACCTGCTCATTGGCGGAAACGGCGCCCTCTACGCCATACGCAAGGAACTGTACACCGACCTGCCCATCAAAAAGAGCGTCATGGACGACTTCTTTGTTACCACCAAGATTTTGCAGAAGGGCTACTACAGCACCTTTATCTCTAGTGCCATCGGTACGGAACAGACCTCCAAGGAATCTGCCGGCGAATACCGCCGCAAGGTCCGCATCGGCCGTGCCAACTTCAACTACCTATTCTCTTACCTGCCCCTGCTGAGCCCCCTCAGGCCCCTGCTTGCCTACCTGTTCTTTTCCCACAAGATTTTGCGGTGGTTCTCGCCCCACATCATGATCCTGCTCCTGATACTGAATATTCCCCTGGCGTTCCAGCACCCCGTCTACCTTGTGACCTTGTGCTTTGGGGTGGCAAGTTTATTGCTGTGCATAGCGAAGGTTATTCCCGGAGCATACTATCTTTTGTCCATGAACACCGCCATGCTCAAAGGGTTCTTCCTCTCGTTCCGTAGGGAAAAATCCGGCGGATGGACCCGCGAAGCAAGAAGCGACGAATAACAATGTGTAATGTGGAATGTGAAGTGTGGAATGTGTAATTTGAAATGAGATTTGGGTAAAGGGACGTCATCCTGAGCAGCGAATGCTGCGAAGGATCCAGGCCCAAAGATTATCGAAAAAAAATAGAGTTATATTTGCACATAGGTATATGAAACGTCTTTTACTCGCCATCTTGTTCACAGTCGCCTTTGCGGTGGTGCCGGCCAGTGCCTTTACCATGGACGTGCAGGCCGGCGTGGTGAACCATGCCAGCGAACTTACCGAATTTAACCTGAACGTATACGGGCACTTGTGGTACCGCATTGACCAGATGCTCTTTATAGGCGTGGGCAGCGGCTACCAGGAAATTGACAACTCGGCTCTTGTTCCCCTAAGCGCCTCCCTGTGGGTAAGACTCCCCATCGGAAGCCAAATACTACCCGTGGCCACAGGCGACATCGGTTACCTTATTGGCAGCAATCACCAAATGTTCTGGAGGACTGGTGGTGGGGTTGACATCAAGAACGGGGACTATTCCTCTATACTGCTTATGGGCGGCTACCAATTCCTGGACAATGCAGGCAAAGGCTATGTTTACCTGCAAGCAGGAATCTTGATAGAGATATAACCCCTTTTTCGTCATGCTGAGAGTGTGAGGAATACAAGTCCTTTTTATTCGTCATGCTGAGGAGCTTCACGACGAAGCATCCAGAACATAGGTTTATAAACCATCTATTGCAAGTATAAGGAATAGGGTCTGGATCCTTCGGCTGCGTTGCAGCCTCAGGATGACGAGGGAGAAGTTTATGGAAGAACAAATTGACATCTTGAACAGGGATGGAACCCCTGCGGGTTATGCCCGCGGACGTACCGAAGTTCATGCCAAAGGGCTCTGGCATCGTACCGTGCATATCTGGGCCTTCAACAAGTCGGGCAAAATCCTGTTCCAGCTGCGGAGCCGCATCAAGGAAAACAACCCCGGCCTGCTGGACACCAGCTGTGCGGGGCACATTACCGCAGGGGACAACAGCCGCTGCGCCGCCGTCCGCGAACTGCGCGAAGAACTTGGGGTACAAAAGAATCCCGCCGACCTGGAATACCTTTTTGAAGCCACCCACGAAAGCGTGTTGAACGGCGGCGCATATCTGGACAACGAATACTACGATACGTACAAGATAAACCTCTCGGACCAAGAAGCGGCCCACCTGGTTCCGCAACCCGGCGAAGTGGATGACTTTGTATGGATGACCGCAGAGGAATTCCTGCAACGCCACCGCGAACATCCCGAGGAATTCGTGGAACACCCCAAGGATTACGCCTGGATAAAAGAAATTTCTAGATTGTAGTCCATGATGTACAAGGACGCGGGAATCGTTGTGGAAGGCGGCGGAATGCGTGGAGCCTATACGGGTGGCATTCTGGATGTCTTTAACGAAAACGGAATAAAGTTTGGCGGTGCGGTGGGAACCTCGGCAGGAGTCACCCACCTTTGCAGCTACCTGTCGGAACAGGTGGGCCGCAACTTTCGCATCGACACCATCCATTCCAAGTCCAAGAAGTACATGAGCTGGGGAAACCTGATCCGTACCGGCGAATTCTTCGAGGTGGATTATTGCTACCGTCAGATTCCCTACGAGATTGACCCCTTCGACATGGAAAAGTTTGCAGAGGCCTGCAAAGAGACGGAGTTTTACGCTTGCAGTTCCAACCTGGAAACTGGCGGTGCGGAATACCTGCGGGTCATGGATTACCGCATAGAGCACGACAAGGATGCCATTCGGGCATCGGCGTCACTCCCGCTGATGAGCCACATTGTGGAAGTGGACGGCAAAAAACTTTTAGACGGTGGCATTGGGGACAGTATTCCCTTTGCCGCCCTGGACCAGAGGGGATTCAAAAAGCAGGTGGTGCTGTTGACGCAGCCCGAGGGCTTCCGCAAAAAGCCCAACTCCATGATACCCCTGTTCAAGATTGTCTACCGCAAGTACCCCAAGTTTATCGAGGCCGCTGCCGACAGGCATATCCGTTACAACGCCTGCCTGGACCAGATTGCAGAACGGGAAAAGCAGGGCAGTTTCTTTGTGTTCCGCCCCAGCAAGGCCATGCAGATTTCCCGCCTGGAAAAAGACAAGTCCAAACTGGTGGAACTGTATAACTTGGGCAGGAGCGATGCGGAGTCCCGCCTGGACGCGATGAAAAAATTCCTGGAAGGATAACCGGAGAGGATCCTATGTCTGTAGCAGAAAAAGGCAAGCGATACCGCCATTACAAAAAAGAGACCATGGTCTACACCGTGGTAGAAATCGCCTTGGACTGTGAAACCGTAGAGCCTCTGGTGGTTTACAGGAGCGAATACGAAACGCCTGACCACCCCCGCGGAACCCTTTGGGTCCGCCGCAAATCCGATTTTGAAAGTATAGTGAATCTGCCCGACGGCCGTACCGTGGACCGGTTTACGCTTATTGAATAGGAGTACTTCTTTTGCGTCATGCTGAGGCATACCGCCGAAGCATCCAGGACACAGGTTCTAAGCCGTCTATTGCAAGTATAGAATTCGGGCCTGGATCCTTCACCCTTACGGGTTCAGGATGACGAGGATAAGGTGGCCTCAGGATGGCGTTGCCTTACAGCATCTTCCCGGTTTCAAGATAGCGGTTGTGCATCTCGAAGGCCTTTGCCAAGGCCAAGGGCAGGTGCTTTCCTTTGGCGTGCTTCAAGCCGTATTCCAAGGCGTCCGTAAGCGGCTCCTTGAAATCGGGATGGGCGCATTCCTTGATGATAAGCCTTGCCCTATCTTCTGCCGCCAAGCCCCGCAAGTCGGCAAGGCCCTGTTCCGTCACAAAAATCTGGGTGTCGTGTTCCGTGTGGTCCACATGGCTCACGTAGGGCACAATGCTGCTGATGGCACCGTCTTTTGCCACAGAGGGCGTCAAGAAAAATCCCAACGCGCAGTGCCTTGCAAAATCGGCGGCACCGCCAATGCCGTTCATCATAGAGGACCCGCAAACCAGAGAGCTGTTCACGTTGCCAAAAATGTCTACTTCAAGAGCGGTATTCATGGAGATGACGCCCAAACGCCGGATAACATCGGGACTGTTGCTTACCTCTTGCTGCCGGATAACAAAATGCTTTTTCCAGTCGGCGGAATTCTTGACGAATTCCTCCTGTGCCGCCTGCGATAGCGTCAAAGCCGTTCCGCTGGCCACGCCCAGCTTGCCTTTCTTTAGCAGGGGCAAAACCGCTTCCTGGATGACTTCGGTAAAGATGTCGATTTTCCCCAGGCGGTCATCATTGGCCATAGCACAAAGTACTGCATTGGCCACCTTGCCCACGCCGCTCTGGTAAGACATTCCCTTAGGGAGCCTGCCGCGGGATTCCTCAAAGCGGATAAAGTCCAGAATGCGTTCGCCAATGTTGGTGGAAATGGCGTCGGGTTCCACAAAAGGCGTTACCTCGTCATAGCCGTCGTTTTTCACAATGGCAATGACCTTGTTTGTGTCGATGCGCACAAGGTCTTCGCCAACGCGGTCGCCGGCACTGTAGATGGGGAGAGGCTTGGCGTGGGGTGGCAATTCCGGCAGGGCGTTGTCGTGAATGCCCATGCAGCTTTCGCCCAGGCGGGTGTTCCACTCCAGAATAATTTTTTTCGCCATGTCCAGGTAGCAAACGGAATTGCCACCCGAAGTGGAAAGGCAAACGCGGCCGTCGGGCAATATGGCAGAGACTTCGATAATCGCCACCGTAGGTGCAGGCACCGCTCCCGTACGCACCAGGTAGCCCATCTTGCCCAGGTGGGCGTCTATATAGCGGATGCTTCCGCTGTTAATGCCCTTGCGCAGGTTTGCGTTGGACTGGTAAGGCATGCGCAGGCCAATGGCTTCTGCCCGCGCCAATGCACCGTCGCAGTTGTCGCCGGTAGAGGCTCCGGAGAACAGGTCCACCTTGAAGTGTTGACCTTGTTCGTGCAGTTTTTGGGCGCGGGCAGCAAGTGCACTAGGCACCGCCTTGGGGTAGCCCGCCAGAGTAAATCCCGACAATCCCAGAATGTCGCCGTCGTGAATCATTTCTGCCGCGGTGGCGGCATCGCAAATTCTGCTTGTAATCCAGTCCATGCGGTAAAGATAGTTATTGCAATCCAAAGCGATGATTTAGACCAGAGATTGCTTCGGTCATTTCATCACCCCGCAATGATGCATTTATTTACTCGTCTTACATTACACATCTCACATTCCACATTCCACATTTTTACCTACATTTTCTTCATGCTCCACTTTATCAAATACAACATCATTGGCGTGTTGAACACCCTCATTACCCTGGTGGTGGTGTGGGTTTTGCACCAGATGCTGGATTGGAACCTGGAGCTTTCCAACCTGTTGGGCTTTATTGCTGGCGGAATCAACAGCTACCTGTGCAACCGCATTTGGAACTTCAAGAGTAAGAATCAAAAGCGGACAGAAGTCATGCGCTTTGTCGTGGTGTTCTTGATTTCTTATGCCGTCAATTTGTTAGTACTGGAAGGAACTGCCTACGCGCTGGTTCACTTCCAATGGTTGAGCGGGTTTACCGCCTGGATTTCGCAGTTCATGAAGCCCACGTACTTTGCCCACATTGTGGCCAACGTGGTCTACGTGCTGGTAAGCTTTACGCTGTACAAACGCTGGGTGTTCGCTTCCAAGCGTTAATTGTCTTAAGCAAATATCAAGAATTGGGACTGGATCCTTCGGCCCCTTGCAGGGTCCTCAGGATGACGTTTTTTGTTGCTATTTATTATAAGCTTTAAACCACTGGGCAAAGGCCTTGATGCCGGCGTCCAAATCGGTATTGGCGGTGTAGCCCACGTCCTTTTCCAGCGCCACGGTATCGGCCCAGGTGACTTCCACGTCGCCGGGTTGCATGGGCATGTAGATTTTTTCGGCATCCTTACCCAAGTGCTTTTCCAGAGTCTTTACAAAATCCAGCAGATTCACGGGATTGCCGTGGCCGATGTTGTAGAGCCGGTTTTCATTCTTGCCCACACCGTTCTCGTAAACCCTCACCACGCCCTGCGCAATGTCGTCGATGTAGGTAAAGTCCCGCATCATGTTGCCATTGTTGAAAATCTTGATGGGCTTGTCGTGAAGGATGGCGTCTGCAAAAAGCCAAGGCGCCATGTCGGGGCGGCCCCAAGGGCCATAGACAGTAAAGAACCGGAGCCCCGTGGCGTTAATCTGGTAAAGGTGGTGGTAGGTCTCCGCCATCAGTTCGTTGCTGCGCTTGGTGGCGGCATACAGACTAGAAGGCTTGCACACCGGATCGTCGGTGGCAAAAGGAGTCTTGGTATTGCGGCCATACACGCTGCTAGAAGAGGCGTAGGTCAAGTGGGCCACGGGGTTGTGCCTGCAACATTCCAGAACGTTCAGGAATCCCGTGATGTTGCTGTCAATATAGGCCTGGGGGTTCACCAAGCTATAGCGCACGCCCGCTTGTGCCCCCAGGTGAATCACACCGTCAAAATGTTCCCGCTCAAAAAGGGCCGTCATGGCCTTGGCGTCGGCCAAGTCCATTTTCTCAAAGCGGAAGCGAGGGTTGTCCAATCGCTTAAGGCGGTCTTCTTTTAGCGAGACCTGGTAATAGGCGTTCATGTTGTCGATGCCCACCACCTCGTAACCCTTGGCCAAAAGGATAAGGGAAACTTCGCAGCCAATAAAACCTGCCGCACCTGTTACTAAGACCTTTTTAGACATTCCACAATCCTCTGAATTCTGAGTACAAAAATAAAAAAAGGACCCCGAAGGGTCCTTGAAAGTTATTTGGGGAAGGTGCTTACTTTTCGAAAGGAACCAGTTCCACGCGGCGGTTCTTCTTGCGGCCATTCTTGTTGCCGTTGCTGGCAATGGGCTTTTCGTCGCCGAAACCAACTGCGCGGAGGCGGTCAGATTCAACACCCTGCTGCACAAAGTAATCCACCACTGCCTGGGCGCGGGCCTGAGACAGTTCCTTGTTCTTTTCGGGCTTACCCACGTTGTCGGTATGGCCCTGGACTTCCAGGTTGGCAGACGGGATCTGCTTCAGCAGCGCCACGATGTCGTTCAAGGTGCCGTAGCTGTCCTTGGTGAACTTGGTGGAGTTGGTCTGGAACTGGATACCCTGTTTCAGCTTGTTCAAATCCTGTTTCTTGTTCAGCGGGCAACCCTTGGCATCAACCTTCACACCTTCCAAGGTGTAGGGGCACTTGTCCAAGTGGTCGGGCACGCCGTCGTGGTCAATGTCCATGGGGCAGCCAGTGCTGTCCACAGAGATGTCCTTTTCGGTGTTGGGGCACTTGTCCAGACCGTCAAACACGCCGTCCCTGTCGGTATCGATGGGGCAACCGGTGCTATCAACCACAGTGCCTTCCTTGGTGTTGGGGCACTTGTCCAGATCATCGGACACGCCGTCCTTGTCGAAGTCAGAGAAGCATCCGGTGCTGTCCACGGAGGAACCTTCCGGAGTATTGGGGCACTTGTCCAAAGCATCGGGCACGCCGTCCTTGTCGGCATCGGCAGTACAACCCGTGCTGTCCACAGGCACGCCGGCCTTAGTGTTGGGGCACTTGTCCTGTGCGTCGGGAATGCCGTCGCCATCGCGGTCGCCTTCGCAACCTTCCCTGTTCACTTCTGCACCAGCGGCAGTATTGGGGCACTTGTCCAAATGGTCGGGCACGCCATCCTTGTCGGTGTCGGCGGCGCAACCGGTGCTATCTACAGGCACTCCGGCGGGAGTGTTGGGGCAACGGTCGTCGGCATCTTCCACGCCGTCCTTGTCAAAGTCACTGCCGCATCCGGTAGCGTCAATGGAAGTACCTTCCTTGGTGTTGGGGCACTTGTCCAGACCATCGGGTACGCCGTCCTTATCGGTATCCATGGGGCAACCCAGGGAGTCCACCGTCACACCTTCCTTGGTGTTGGGGCAGTTGTCAAATCCGTCGATAACGCCATCCTTGTCGGTGTCGATGGGGCAACCCACAGAGTCCACAGTGGCCTTAGCAACGGTGTGCAGGCACTTGTCCTTGTCATCGGGTACGCCATCGTTATCTTCGTCGTTGGCCTTCTTCTTGCTCTTGCCGCCAAAGCGCCAAACAAGAGAAGCAGTACCGGCATAAAGCGGAGTCGGGGTGTAGTAGTAGGAGCTGACCTTGCCGTCTTCGTCGACATACTTGAGCTTGTAATCCTTGCTGTGAGCCATTTCTTCGTCGCCATCGAAGGTAAAGTTCCTGAGGGCGCGAACGGCCACGTCAAGACCCATGGCAAAGTCGATGTTGAAGGGCAGGTGGAAACGCAGACCGGGGGTCAACAGCATGGGGTCAACCAGGGGGCTGCGGGGGTAACCGGTCTCTTCCACACGGAATTCACCGGAGAATTCCACAAAGGCGTCCATAAAGTCAAAGGGCATCACGTTCACACCCGTGGCGTAAACGAAGGTCACCGGCAGGTCATGGTCAACCGTGTAGACCACGCCGCCATTTCCGTTCCAACGGACCGGGACACCCATGGTGGTAAAGTCCAAAGAAAGGATCAAGTTTCCGCCGATACCAAAGGCATTGCTGGTAAAGGGGTGGGTTTCGCCTTCGCTGTTCAGGTACCAGGCATGGCGGGGGCGCACACCGGCAGCCTCTTCGCCCGAAGGAACAAAGGCGTCCACCTGGACAGCGGCGGTAAAGAGCCGCTTTTCACGATCGAAGGGAATGCGGACCTTGAACCACACGTTCAAGTCACCACGGCTGGTGGTCCACATGTTGTTGGCTCCGGAGGGGCCATTGGATTCGGCATGTTCGTAGTAAAGGGGCAGGTTCATACCCAAGTCCACGAAGTCATAAAGGCCAACGGATGCGTTTATGTTGCCAGAGAGGGAGGGGTCCCAGTCATCGAAGCCGTAGGTCTTGCCATCGCTGGTATAGGTACCGCCGCGGCTCAAGGACCAAGCGTCAATAGAGATGTTTCCACCGGTACCGATAGAGAAACCAAGCTGACCGTTGGTCTGGGTATTGTACTGGTGGATACCGTCAGTGCCACCCTGGATGCCGGCCTGCGCAAAAGCAAGGCCACAAGCTAGGAGCGACAGACTTATTATTTTTTTCATAAGTTTTCCCCTTGAAATGTATACAAGCGAAAATTAGTAAATTTTCACACCGGTGGTCAAAAAAGGCAACTAAAAGTCCTTGTCCGGCATCAAATTAGGTGATTATGGGCGATTCTCCAATACTTTCGATACAGAACCTGTGCAGGGATTTTAAGATGGGGGACCAGGTGGTCCATGCCCTACGGGGGGTGTCCTTTGACGTGCACCAGGGGGAATTCGTGACCATCATGGGCACCAGTGGGTCGGGAAAGTCCACCATGCTGAACATTCTGGGGTGCATGGACAAACCCACCTCGGGCCATTACGTTTTGGACGGGGAACATACGGAAAAGCTGTCCCGGGATGCCCTGGCCCGTATTCGGGGCCGCAAAATCGGGTTCGTGTTCCAGAGTTACAACCTGCTGAGCCGCACCACCGCCATAGAGAACGTGGAACTGCCCCTGCTTTACAATTCGGGGATTTCTGCCACCGAAAGGCGCCGCCGCGCCCTGGAGGCTCTGGACATGGTTGGGCTTACGGAACGTAAGGACCACTTGCCCAGCCAACTTTCGGGTGGTCAGCAGCAGCGGGTAGCTATCGCCCGGGCATTGGTGAACGACCCCGTGATTATCTTGGCGGACGAGGCCACCGGAAACCTGGATACCCGCACCAGCTACGAAATCATGATGATTTTCCAGGAGCTCCACCGGCAGGGCAAAACCATTGCCTTCGTGACCCACGAGCCCGACATTGCCACCTTTAGCGAGCGCACCATCACGCTCCGGGATGGCCTCGTGAAAAAAGATGAAACCATTGAAATGCAGGATGCCCGGGCAGCCTTCGAGGCCCTGCCCCCACCGGAAACGTATGAGGAGGATGGCTAGGTGTCACCAATAACCTTAGCAAAGATCGCAATCCGCGCGCTGCTGCGGAACCGCATGCGCACCTTCCTCTCGGTGCTGGGCATCGTCATTGGCGTTGCCGCGGTCATCACCATGGTGGCCATGGGCGAGGGTTCCAAGAAGTCCATCAAGGAACAGATGACGGCCATGGGCACCAACGCCATCATCATTATGCCCAACCAAAGCCGTCGCGGCGGCGTGCAGATGGAATCCAGCGAAATGCTGGAAGAGGCCGACCTGATTGCCATCCGCGAAAATGCCACCTACATCGACGGGGTGTCGCCCATGGTAACCGTGGGCGGGCAGGCCATTGTGGGCAACAACAACTCCCCCACAAGCCTGAGCGGCGTCTCTGCCGACTACCTCAAGATCCGCAACTACGAAATTGCGGACGGCGTGATGTTCGACGACGTTACTGACCGCATGGCAAAAGTCTGCGTCATCGGGCAGACCGTGGTGAAGAACCTTTTTCCCGACGTGGAGCCCATCGGCAAGACCATCCGCTACAAGAGCATTCCGCTAAAGGTCATCGGTACGTTAAAGGCGAAAGGCTCCGGCGACTTTGGGCAAGACCAGGACGACGTTATTTTTACGCCCTACCAGACGGTGATGAAGCGGTTCAGCGCCACCACCAACATCCGGCAGATTTACGCCAACTCCATTGGCGAGGGCTACGCCCAAAAGGCCACCGAAGAAATCATGGGAATCCTGAAGGAACGCCGCAGTTGGACCAAGCCCACGGACCCCTTCCGGGTATTCACGCAAGAGGAAATGATACAAATGGTGACCAGCACCTCGGACCTACTTTCGCTGGTGCTGACCGCCATTGCTGGTATTAGTTTGTTTGTAGGTGGTATAGGCATCATGAACATCATGTACGTGTCCGTTACCGAGCGCACCAAGGAGATTGGGCTTCGCATGGCCATTGGGGCACGGGGCCGCGACATTCTGCTGCAGTTTCTTTTTGAATCTGTGATTATCAGCCTACTAGGCGGCGCCATCGGGATTGCCCTTGGCATTGCCGCCTCCGAAACGGTTAAGCTTGCCATGAACTGGCCCATGAGCGTATCGGTGACCAGTGTCATTGTGAGCTTTGGGGTGTGCTTTGCCACCGGCGTATTTTTTGGCTGGTACCCTGCCCGCAAGGCCAGCCGCCTGGACCCCATAGAGGCCCTAAGGTACGAATAGAGTTACAACACCGTTTTGGCAAATAAAAAAGGCTCGCATGTGCGAGCCTTGTGTTTTTATTTTTGTTTCCTTGCGCTAGCGCAAGGTTGGCTGTATTTTACGGGGCTACGGGCTCGGCGTCCTTTACGCAGCGGACGGGCCACATAGCAGTAGCTTTAGTTCCATGATAGCCAGTATAGGGATCCCAGCTGTTAGCCCAAGCATACCCATCGTAGAAATTAAATCCATAAGCCTCGGTGGTAGATCTCTCCTTTATGCTCCATACGAGTTCGTCTGATTTTATGAACTTCATATTCATGCCAGTGATGTTTTTACCCTTATTGTTGGACGAATACTGCTCACCCTCTACATATTCCGCCAAAAGAGCTACCTGGGCATAATCTTTATCTTCGCTATAATCAGCAAACAAGAAATGAAGCAGTTCTCCCCATTCATCCATAGAGGGCACATGCCAGCCACTGGGGCAGATTCCCTGTACAGGTTCTTTCAATTCGGGGTCACAATTGGCATCTTCAGCACAGCCAGCAGGGCTTCCGATAGCATCTAGCCATAAGTACACTCGACCATTCCCAGAGCAATCATCACCATCCAAGGTGGCGGCATCAGTAACGTTCCTGCCTGCATAATAACATTTCGAAGAAGTAGTTTCGTAACGCAGGTTCTCTGCCATCCAGGTCTGGTTGCCAATGGTGACAGTCTTATAGGTAACCGTTGGCGTCTGGCGTTTATCCTCAAGTTCACCCGTCGCCGAAGGCGCCATGCGAGCGACCAACCCCTTGTAGGTATTACCGTCACAGGCTCTATAGAATCCGAACTGGGCCACGGAGAAGGTATTTGTGTATTCGCCAACCTTTTCCCCGCCCACGGCTTCCACATAGACGGCTTTAGCACTGGAAAGAACCTTTTCTATGTCGGCATCCTTTGTCACGGGGGCAAAGTCGCTCCATAAGACATTATAGACGCTTTCCCCATCCTTGGATGCCGGGACAGTCGCCTTGACAAATCCCGATTCACCTTCCACCAAGAGAGCCATTTCTTTTTCAGACATGTAGGTCAGGCACATGCCCGCCATTGCGGTGATATTCCCAGTCATCTTGGTCCTGATTCCCACAAAGGGGTGGTACTTGTCTGCGGAAACAGTAACGTTCTTGGAAACCGCAACGGAAGCATCTCCCTTGATTGCCATTTCATCTCTTTTAAGATCTTCAGCGGTTAGTAGTGCCGGGGCCCAGGAATCGTCCCCCTCAAAGCGAACCAACTTTCCGCTGGCATCTGTACTAAACTGGTCATGGTAATATGTTTCAACGGCATTGCCATTGAAATTAAGATCTAATTTAATACCTAACCAACGATAATAACTTGCAGTTGTTGCCCCCCTTTGCGTATAGAGGTCACCCTTGCAGTCGTAGATCATCACGTCATAGCCGGAATACTTGACCAGGCAGCGGCTGGGGTCAATCTTGGCATCGCTACCGCTACTGCCATTGCTCCCGTCTTTACCGTCGCTACCCTTGTCACCGGTATCGCCAGAAGGGCCGGTACTACCCTTGGAACCAGTTTTACCGTACTTGAGCACGGCCACGGAATCGCCATTGCAAATGACCTTTACGCCGCTCTTGTCGTCAAGTTCCTTGGATGTACAACCGGTGTTTTTTCCATCACCGTCATCAGAGACGGTAGCACCGGTAGTCAGGTTCACCCACTTGCTTGCGGTACAGATGTAGAGCCCCTTCTCGGACTTTACGGTGGCAAACATGCCCTCGTAGTCCTTGTCACAGTCGGGGAAATCTTCCTGGCCATCGTATGCCTGGGTGGCAACGGGGTCGTTGTCGGTCACATTGTCGCTACAGGCGGCAAAAAAGGCAAGGGCCGAAAGACTAATTGCGAGAGAAAGTTGTTTTTTCATAGTAATCGTTTTCATTTTCTAGCCCTCCTTACTTTGCTTCGTCTTGGATGCAACGGACTGCGGTAGCATCTTCTTTCTTAATACTACTGGAGCCAACATACCAGCCGTCGGAATGATAGGCGTAGGCAGCACTGTACTCAGTAGCCGTCCAAACGTAGACGGAAGACCCCACAGACCATTCCTTGGGGGTTTCTTTGCTGTAAGCGTAATATCCCGTGGGATACAGGGAAATGCCAAGCCAATCTTCGCCTGCATCAGCTTCGTTTTTCCATCCGCTTGTAGAATAGGCAGCTTCCTGTGTGAAGCAAAGGCGCTTGAACATAGAGTCGCAGGCGGCATCATTAAGTTTTTGCATTTCTTTTCTGCTGGGCAAGCGCCAACCTTCGGGGCAAATGCCCTGAACTTTAGCGGGCAGGGAGCAAGTCGTGCCTTTACCGCAAGTCAAGGGAGATTCGGCCCTGGCAAGGGAGGCCGAGTCAATGGCCGCAGCCCAGCTATAGAGTCTGCCGAAAAGCTTGGCTTGGTCCTCGTCTGCATATTCGTATACAAGGCCCTCCACGCAGGGGTGGTTCTTGGTGGGGTCCGGGTCGCCCGAAACGCATTCAAAATCGGGATCAAGAGCGTCGTCAGCTTCGTTCACATGCACCTTGTAGTCATAGTCCAAGTTTTCGGCAAACCAGGTCTGGTCACCAATGGTAATCGTCTTGTAGGTCTTGCCGTCGCGCGGATCCTTGAACGATCCTGTTTTGCCCTTGCGAGCCTTGATTTCGGCGGGCACTACGTTCTTAGTGTAGCCGGTGCAATGGCCGTAGGCTCCAAGTTCGTAAAGGGCAAAGGTGTTGGTGTACTCGCCCTTCTTGTTGCTGCCCAAGAGTTCCACTGTAATCGTGTCAACGTAGTCAATGACATCTTCTGCGGTATAGCTAGCCCCTTCCAAGGCGGTAAAGGCCGACGCCCCTATGTTAACGGTAGCATCCTTGTCCTTGGAAGCAGGGACAGAGGCCATGATAAACTTACCCGCATTTTTCAGAATGACGTTCATTTCCGTTTCAGAACGGTAGGTAAGGCAGACTCCTCCCCACAAGGCGACACTATAGTGGCTACTGTACGTGCCTTGATCATCACCGGCAGTTCCACCATAATCGCTAGCAGACATTGCAGAGAAAGCAATCCTTATACCCACATAAGGCCTGTAGTCACCAATACTGGTCTCTACATCCTCGGTCAATGTCAGCAGGGCCTTTCCTTCGTAGGCGTAATAGTCAGCGACAATGCCCAAATTCCAAGCATCACCGTTAACCCAGGATTTATCGCCTTCCCAGCGTTCCATAGAGCCTTTGGCCTTGGTGCTAAAGCGGTCGTTGTAAAGGCTACTCCAATGGCCCAACCAGGAATCAGCATCATAGGACCAAAGATCACCATAATCCGTTTCAATAGCGGCTTCGATAGCGTTCCAGGTATAGAAATTAGCCATAGACCTAGTACGCACGTAGACGCTATCGCCACAGTCATAGACCATGTAATCGGTGCCGTAGTTCATGACAGCGCAATCGCCGGCCTTCAGGGAAAGGTCCTTGCCGTCGCTGCCGCTAGTGCCTGGATCTCCGTCTTCGCCGGGAGCACCGGTGCTACCCGTGGGGCCCTTGTCACCGGTGGCGCCCTTGGCACCGTTGGTCACAACCGCCACGGAGTCACCGCCGCAAACCACCTTGTAGCCCTTACCGCTTGAAAGTTCTACGGTAGAGCAGGCAAATTCGCCGTCATCGCTAATGGTAGAGGCTGCCTTGCTCAAAAGGGTCTTCCACTTGCCATCGGCACACACATAGACTTCGCCCTTGGAAGGAATGGTGGCAAACTTGCCTTCGTACTTTTCACCACAATCCGGCAAGTCTTCCTTGGTGGTGTAAGATTCGGCCTTGAGCACCTCGTTGTTGGTGATGTCGTCGCCGCAAGCGGTGAGAATAACAAGGGAGGAGGCAAAAGCCAGAGAAAGTGTTTTTTTCATAGTAATCGTCTTCATTTTCTAGCCCTCCTTATTCCTTAGCCTGGTCCTTGATGCAACGGACGGCTGTAGCCATGTCCGCAGAAGGACTCGTGCCCATTGTAAATGTTGTAGTTGAATACAATGCGGCAAAATTCCGTGGCGAAGTATTGCTATACTGATCTGTGGTCCACGCCTTAAAATCATCCGTATTGTCATAACTAGCCAAACCTGCATTTAGAACACCAGACCTAACTGCAGAGAATCCCAGCCAGTTGCCACTTTCTGCAACCATGGCCATAAACCTCACCGCAGGATATTCGTCACTGAAGTTGGAATACTTGCGCAAGGTGTCGATTTCTATTTTGCTAGGCAGATGCCAACCATCGGGGCAAATTCCCTTGACGGGGGCAGCAAGGGCACAAGACTTGTTGTAGCCGCAATGCTTGAGGGCAACATCGTTGCCTTCTTCATCCTGGTAAACAGAGGCATCGTTGTAGAGGCCCACAGAGTCCATGGCAGCAGCCCAAGTGTAAAGGCAGCCCTTGGCCAGATCTTCAGCCGAGGCATCCTCGGCGGGGCAAAGGGCCATCGGGTAGCCATAATCGGTTTCCGGGTCACCGTCTCCGTCATCGCTTTTGCTGGGGTACGGGAGCCTCAGGTTCTCGGCCATCCAGGTCTGGTCACCGATGGTAACGGTCTTGTAAGTAATAGCGGGGTCCGTACGTTTGTCTTCAAGGGGAGTGCCCGCCTTGGCAGTTTTCTTGGCCCATGCTTCCACATCGTTGATGGTGGTGCCGCTACATTGCTTGTAGGCACCCAACTCGTAGATGGCAAAGGTGTTCTCATATTCGCCCGCTTCAAGGCTACCCACAGCCTTGACAAAAATCCCATTGATTTTCTGGAAGAAGGGTTCCCGTTCCACCTTCTGGCTGTCAAGGGCAAACTGGCCAAGAGCAATGTTCACCGTTGTTTCCTTGGTTGCCGCACTGAGCGTGGCACGGGCCACGTTACGATTCACGTCAAAAAGCATCAGCTCCATAGGCTTTTCTGCCGTGTAGGTAAGGCAAACTCCGCCCCAAGAGTATAAATTTTGGGAAGACGTATATTCAACCGCCACAACTACAGAGGGTTCAACGGGGAACGTAGTACCAACTTCGGCATCCGCTTCTACCGTAAGGGAGGCCTTGCCCTTGATGGCGAAGTTCTTGGCAAGTTCGTCTGCACTCAAGGGAGTGGGATTTATCCAAGCATCGTCGTTTTCCCAACGTTCAACCTTGCCCTCGCCCGGATTGGCGGAACCACTGAGGAGGTGAGCCGTGCCCCAAGCGCCTATGGTAGTACCATTACGAGTGGCAAATGAGGGATTCAACTTAAGGGCATTCCAAGCTGTGACGGAAGTCTTACTACTAGTTAAGTTCTCCAAATAGGGTTCATCGGTACCACAGTCATAGATGATTATATTGCCTACCATGCGGTGGACGCTGCAATCATCTTTGCCCAGCTTGAAATCCTTGCCGCTAGAACCGTCAGTACCATCGGTGCCATCGCTACCCTTTGCACCGGAACCACCGGCAGAACCGGTATCGCCCTGCTGGCCCTTGCTTCCGTTTTTCAGGGTGGCTACGGTCTTGCCGTCACAAACAATGCTCACACCGTTGTCGGTGGTCTTGGCGGTACAACCTGCGGTAGTGCCCTCGCTTGAACCTGGGGTGGAGGATGCAATGGTCTTTGCCACGCTTTCCCAGTCGCCCTGGGTACAAACCAAGATTTCTCCCTTGGAAGGGATGGTGGCCAGCATACCGTCGTATTCCTTGTTGCACGCAGGGAGCGAATCAACAGTAGCGGCAGCTTCCGCATTCATAATATCGGTGTTGGTGGTCTCGTCGCAGGCGGTAAACAATGCCGTGCACCCCGCGGCAAGGCTTATAGCCAAAAGCCGTTTTTTCATTTTGTTCTCCTTATTGTGGACCCAGGGTCCCATTTATATGCCGAGGAATGTAGTAAAACGGGGGGGCCGGGGTTAGGGTTTGGGGCCCATAATCCGGTGGAAGGAGGTTAAAAATTGCTCGCCGTCACAGCAAAGTGTAAAAATTTATTTACAAACAAGTTTTAGAGGGCCCATTATTGCCTTTTTTTGCGTGGAAATATAGATTTCCAGCATGGATTTGCTTGAATTTTTGAAACCGGTGCCGGTAGTGGGTATCCTTAGGGACATCCCCCGCGGAGCCGAGGAACAGTGCGTCAAGACCGCCGCCAGCTGCGGGCTCAAGGCCATCGAGGTCACCATGAACACCCAGGGGGCCACCGACATCATTGCCGCCCTCAAGGAGGCTGCCGCACCTTTTGGCATGGCAGTGGGCGCCGGCACGGTGCGGCACAGCAGCGACCTGGACAAGGCCATTGCCGCGGGGGCGGAGTTCATTGTGACGCCCAATACCCGCAAAGAGATTATCCGTACCTCCAATACGGCGGGCATCCCGATTATACCGGGAGCCCTTACCCCCACGGAAGTGCAGAAGGCCTTTGACCTGGGGGCCGCCGCCGTGAAGGTGTTCCCGGTAAACTGCGTGGGCGGTCCCGAGTACATCAAGGCCTTGCGGGGGCCCTTCCGCGATATTCCGCTAATGGCGTGTGGCGGAGTGAACCCGCAGAACGCCGCCGCCTACCTCAAGGCGGGAGCAAACCTGCTGTCTTTTGGCGGGAGCATATTCAACCCGCAGTTGATGGCCGCGGGCAATTGGGACGAAATAGGGCGGCGGCTGAAGGAGCTGCTTGCCGCCTGTACCTAACGCATTCGCGATAACAAGACTCGGGACTGGATCCTTCACTCCGCTTCGCTTCGTTCAGGATGACGATGGTGGTGGCATGACTGCCGGCGCCGGGCATGACAGCGGGTCTGAGATTGCTTCGTGCTTTGCACTCGCAATGACCCCACACCTCATTCCACATTACACATTGCACACTACCTTCCGGCGTGCATCTGCTTTTTGCATTCGTACATGGAGGCGTCTGCGCTGTGCAGCATCTCGTCCATGTCCTTGTAGTCCTCTGCCGAATGGGCAATGCCATAGGCGAAGGTGACCTTCTCGTCTACGATGGTAATCTCCCCCACCGCCTTCTGCATGCGCTCCGCGCAAATGAAAGCCCCCTTCTTGTCGGTGTCGGGGCACAGCACCATAAATTCGTCACCGCCCATGCGGAACAGCATGTCGGATTCGCGTAGCAATTCCTTGCAGACCTTTACCACGGAACGCAACAGCAGGTCCCCTGCCTGGTGGCCAAACTTGTCATTAATGGCCTTGAGTCCGTTCAGGTCAAAATAAATCATGGAGAAGGGCGTGCCGTAGCGCTTGCTGCGGGAGAACCATTCCCTCAGGGTGTAAATGGCGTGCCTGCGGTTGTAACTCTGGGTCAAGTCGTCGGTAAGGGAAATGTCCCTGAGGTACTTGAGGGTCCTGGAAAGCCGAATGTGCACATTGACCCGTGCCAACATGATTTCTGCGGGAGCGTCCTTGCTGATAAAGTCCGAGGCGCCGGAGTGGAACCCCTTGGTAATGCTGTCGGAGTCGCCCCTGGTGGTAAAGAATATGATAGGCAGGTCATCCAAGGCATGGGTCTGGCGGATGCGCAAGCAAACCTCGTAACCGTTGATGCTGGGCATGTTGATGTCCAAGAGCACCAGGTCGAACTCTTCGCTTTCCAAAACCTCCAAAGCCTGCTCGCCGGAATGGGCGGTTACCACCTCATAGCCCACCTGGCTCAAAAGCTCCTTGTTATGGTCCAGTGCCTCGGCGCTGTCGTCTACAACGAGAATTCTTTCCTTGATCATGGCTCCCCCTATAAAAATTCCAGGGACGGTGCTTGCGAAATCATACCCAGCTTCTGGGCATACTCGAAAAACACTCCCAGGGACTTTTTCCTTTCGTCCGTAAAATGATAATCTATAATTTTATAGTAGTCAAGGATAATTTTTTTGTCCAAATTTACGGGATACCGTTCCAGCCAGCGGTCCAGTGCCGAATTTGGCGCATTTCGGAAGTTCTCGATGCTTTTTTCCGTGGCTTCCAGGTATTTTTCCAAGGTGGGACGGTTCTGGGGGTCAAGGGCCGACTTGTGGATAATCCAGGCACCAAACACAAAAGGTAACCCCTGCCAGTCCTGCCAAAGGGTTCCCAGGTCGTAACTGTAGGGGAAACGGTTCTTGCTGCCCTCTTCCAAAGCTTGGTCCCCAATTAAAAGGCAGGCGTCCCCATTGGGGGCTGTGCCGTTGGGGGCTGCGGCAAACCCCTGAGCATAGTTCGGTTCTACCCGGAACCGCTCCTGGAGCAGAATCTTCAACAAAGTAATGGAGGTCTTGCTCTGGGCGGTAAGTTGCACCGTCTTGCCAGTGAGTTCTTCCACAGGGAACTTGGAAAATAGCCGGACAGAGCGGACCTCGAAGGAGCAAGAGGTGCAGAGCCTGGGGGAAAGGACAAAGGTCCCCGGTTTCTGAGCAAAGGTGATGGAAGATGCAGGGGACAGGTGGATGGACCCGTCCATGAGCCCCTTGCTATGTTCGCTAGGCGTGCCGTCAAAAAAATTTACGTCGGGGCATTCTCCCTCACGCCCCAAAAAATCATGAAAGAAGGGAGCGCAGACCAAAAAAGGGATTCGACCGACATTGAGAGCCATGAAAAAAAGTTAACTTTTAGCAGTGGCAGTTTGTGTGCCATAGGACAATAAATCGAAAATAAAACACAATGGCTAAGGTATAATGGCTGTATTTCATGTGAAAAAGACTTCCCTGGGCGAAGACCAGACAAGTCTTGTGTTCAAAGGAAAGATTATCGAAGGCCCCATCAGCAAGGGCATGACCATTGAAATCCCCGTGACGGGCGAAGCCGTGGTCAAGATGAAGGTTTACGACGTTGTCCATTTCGAAAAGCAGAAGGACGAAGACAAGAAGGTTGGCCTGGTGGTAGACTTTTACAACCTGCCCGACGACATGGAAGTAATCCTTGGACTGAACATCGCCGACGAAGACCTGAACGTCGTGAACGAATAACTTTACGGCTGCCAATTCCGGCAGTTTAACCACAGAGAAAAAAGATGATAAAAGAAAGGCTACGGGGAGTGAATTTGGGTGGCTGGTTCAGTCAGGTAGACTGTATCGAAGAAAAGGATCCCGTAGGTTTTCCGGGGCTGGTGCCCCACATCAAGAGCTTTCTTGGTAAGGAAGATTTTAGACGCATCCGCGAGGCGGGGTTCAACCATGTGCGCCTGCCGGTGGACTACTTTAACCTGTTCAAGGGCGATGCCCTGACTCCCGACGAGGAAGTATTCGGGCTCCTGGACAAGGCGCTGGCAGAAATCCAGGCGGCGGATCTGGATGTGATTCTGGACTTGCACAAGTGCCCCGGTCATGACTTCCACTTGGGTTGCTCTACGGAACAGGCCTTCTTTGTGGACCCGGTGGCCCGTGCCGGTGCCTGCAAGGTGTGGGCCTACATGGCCGAACGCTACAGCGGCGAAACCCGCGTGATGATGGAGCTTTTGAACGAGCCTGCCGGTAGCGACTCCAAGGTCTGGGACAAGGTGAAAGACGAACTGTTCTGGGCTATACGCAAGCACGCCCCCAAGAACACCATCGTGGTGGGCAGCAACAAGTGGAACAGCGCCCGGGAATTCCAGTTCCTGACTCCCATGGACGACGACAACGCCATCTACAGTTTCCACACCTACACCCCGGTGACCTTTACCCACCAGGGCGCCGCTTGGATTAGCGACCCCTTCTTTAAGATCGAGCGTCCCTGGCCGGGCGACTACGCACCGCCGGAGCAAGGTTCCACCACACGCCTGGACGTGGAATACGGCCTGTGGGACAAGGCCCGTTTGCAAGCAAGCATCCAGAACGCTTTGGATTTCAGAGCCAAGTACGACTTGCCCGTAGCCTGTAACGAGTTTGGCGTGTACGTGCAGGTGCCCCGCCAGTACCAGTTGGCATGGATGCGGGACTTCCTGGACATTCTGCGGGAAGCGGATGTGGGCTTTAGCTATTGGAACTACAAGAACCTGGACTTCGGTCTTGTTTCCAAGGGCGAGTCGCTGCACGACAATTTGGCGCAGTACAACAATCCGGAACGCCTAGACTCCGAACTAATGGAAATGCTCGCCCGCGGGTAAAGATTTTTATTTCCCGTAAATGGCTTCCAGCGCCGCGGCGAGAAACGCTAGCGGCGCGTTCCAGTTAATGGCCACTTCGTTGGTAGCATAGCTGCAGCGGTTATCCAAGTAAGCAAGGGCCGGCTTGTCCGCCGAAGCGTAGTTTTCACACTTCCAGTGGTCTTGACCGTTCAGGTTGATATCCTGCTTGCCCAGGTGAGGACCGCCCACCAACATACCCGGCACCGGGTCGTCTACAAAGTCGGATTCACTGGGCCTGTGGTGCGGATTGCGAGGACTGCGGAAACCAAATCCGGTCACATAGGTCATGTCCATGGGGTTCTTGCCCAACAGGTAATCCAGGCACTGCTGCGCACCGTCCAGATAACTCTTGTCGCCCGTCAAAAGGTAGGCCTGAACCAGCACGATGCCGTTGTTGGCCATGGCGCTGTTGCTGCCCCAGTTCCAACTCCAGGGGAATGCGGGCAGGCGGTAGGCGCTGGTGTCGCCCACGGCACGCAAGTTGTTGGCCTCGTTCAGCACCACCTTCTTGGCGGCCTCTGCCAGGGAATCGCCAAACACCTTGGGGGCGTGTGCCACACGGAAAGCGGAAATCATGTTCATGTCGCCCCACCAGGAACCGTTGGGCGTAAAGGGGTTCGCCTTCAGGTCTTCCAGGTAGGCGGCTGCGGCTTTGTCCGCCTTGGGGTCAGCACCCAACGCCACCCGGGCATGCAAAAGTTCGGCTGCCGCAAAACGGAATTCGTCCTTGCCATCTTCGTTACCGGGGGCATAGCTACCCGTATTCACGTCGGCAGGCTGCTTATAGAAGGCCTCGGGGTTTTTCTTTGCCCAAGCATAGGCCGCCTCCGCCGCCTTGAGCATCTTGGAACTGTAGGCCTTGTCAAAGGGGGCGTACACCACGCTGGCCTGGGCCATCACACCGGCAAAATCCAGTGCCGCCGTAACGCTTTTCAAAATGGCATAGCGGGGAGCGGTATCCTTTTCGGGCATCACGCTGCCGCAGAACTTGAGAGTAGAAACCTTGTGGAAAACGCCTCCGTCCTTATCCTGCATGGTAAGCATCCAGTCCAGGTTAAAGCGAACTTCTTCCAACAGCAGGGGCAGCTTGGGGAATTCCCGCGGAATGTCCCAGCTGAGGGTGTCCGCATACTTCGGGAACTTTTCGTACAGGTCCAGCAGCGTCCACACGGTGATGCCGGAATTCACAATGTACTTGCCATAATCGCCGGCATCGTACCACCCGCGGGGGGACTTAATCTCCGTACCCTTGCCCTTGCCACCGGTCGCCTTGTCGGTGCCGTAGACAATAACGTGGTCATCGGGGTGACCCGTGGCGCGGACCCACTTATCTGCATAGGGGCTTTCCAAAGGCATGCTGGCCCGCTGGTAATAGAACCACTTGAGCGCAGCCTTTGTCATGCCCTCATAAACGTTCTTGCCCACAGAGAACGGGTTCCCCAGGTATTCTCCATTGCGGTACAGGCGGTAGGTACCGGGGGTCTTGACCGCAGAGATGTCGAACACCTGGGTCTCTTCGCCGCTGTATTCCCACTCGCCCACATTGGGGGCCTTCAACTTCAAAACGGTTTTGCCCTTCAGGTCACGAACCTCAAGCCCGTTGGCGTCGTTACCGGGAATCACCACCTGCTTTTCGGCCCCGGGAGCGTAGCCCAGCTGGTTCATCAAGGGGCCTGCGAAGGCAGGGGTCAAAGAAAAGGGGACGGCGGCAAAAACCACCGCACAAACTTTAGCAATAGCGTTCTTATGAATATTCATACCCTGAATATATGTAAAAATAACCGCATCAAAAACCTATCCCACTTCATTTGCCGTTTTCAAGAGAAAACAAAAAAGTCCGACTTCAAAGAGTCGGACTTTTAAAAATCGGGTCTACGACGAGCGAGATTTACTTTTTAGAACGATGGCTGTTCTTGATCCATTCGGTCTTGTGGACTTCGGGGATGTCATCCAGCAGGCGCAGCGTATGCGGTTCGGTGGTGTTGTCCAACACTTCCGCAGGCGTACCCTGATTCACGATCTTGCCGTCGTGCATAATGAAGATACGGTCAGAAACGTAGTTTGCAAGACCGATATCGTGGGTCACGAACACCACGGTCATCTTCAGCTCGTCTTTCAACTTGCGGAGGTAATCCAGGATGTTGGCGCGCACGCAGGCGTCCACCATGGAGGTGGCTTCGTCAGCAATCAGAACCTTGGGACGCAGGGCAAAGATACGGGCCAAAAGCATACGCTGCATCTGACCGCCAGAAAGCTCGAACGGGTACTTGCCTTCAATATCGGAGGGTTTCACGTTCACAGCCATCAGGCCTTCGTCCACGCGTCGACGGATTTCTTCCTTGCTGGGCTTTTTCTTGAGCACGTTCAGGGCGTCTTCCAGCTGGCTACGGATAGTAAAGAACTGGTTGAAGCATCCAAACGGGTCCTGGAACACGAACTGCACCTCGTTCCAGTGGTCCTTCAGGTTCTTGATCTTGTGATCCCTGTAAAGGAACTGGCCGCGGGTGGGTTCATAGAGGCCGAGCATGATCTTTGCCAGCACGGACTTGCCGCAACCGGAGCCGCCCACGATAGAGATGAATTCTTCGTCATAGATGTCGAAGGAAACATCCTTCACGGCGGTCTTCAGGGCCTTGCCGGCACCAAAGTCCTTGCTGATGCGCTTGGCAGAAAATACAATAGGCTTATCACTCAGCATAATCGCACCTCACGTCACGACCACCGACAACGCGGAGGTTCTGTGTATTCATCTTGCACTCGGGGCGAGCCTTTTTGCAACGGTCGGCAAAGCGGCAACCCGTAATCTTGTTACGCAGGCTCGGGGGAGCGCCTTCGATAGCCACCGGGTGGCGGTTACGCTGGCTAGCTTCCGTACTGAGCATAGCGCCCATCAGGGCCTGGGTGTAGGGGTGACGGGGATCCTTCACCACCTGTTCTGCAGTGCCCTTTTCCACAAATTCACCAGCGTACATAATGGCGATGTTGTCGGCCACGTGGTACAGCAGCGGAAGTTCGTGGGTAATAAAGATCATGGTGCTGAAAATGCCCTTGTCCAGCAGGTCAAAGATCAACTTGATCACTTCCTTCTGGGTAGAAACGTCCAGAGCAGAAGTGGGTTCGTCGGCAATCACCATCTGGGGGTTCAGCAGGGTAGAAATACCAATCACGGAACGCTGGCGTTCACCGGCGGTCAGCTGGATGGGGTAAGAGTTCAGCACCCGCTTGGTATCCATTCCGAACAAGTCGAAACGTTCGCAAAGGCGGTCATACACTTCCTTGTGATCCAGCCTCTTGCCAGGCTGCTGGTGGGCAGCAATCACGTCGGCAGCGATGTCCTTGATTTTGCGGACGGGGTTCAAAGCGTTAAAGGCGCCCTGGGGAATCATGGAGACCTTCTGGGCCAACACATTGGCACGGACGTCTTCAATCTTGCGGTTCATCAGGGATTCCATCTTGTCACCGCTCTTCACGCGCACGTCACCGTCGCCTTCCGGATAGAGAGGCGGAATGCACATGCCCATAAGGCCGGACACCAGGGTGGACTTTCCGCAACCGGATTCACCGGCAATGCCCAGGATTTCGCCCTGCTTCATGGAGAAGCTGACGTTGGTCACGGCGTGGGTCTTGTCGCCAAAACGGCCCAGGTAATAGAGGCTCAGGTTATCTACTTCAAATACATTTTCTGACATTTTCGAAACCTCCTACTTGCGAAGCCGCGGGTTAAAGACGCCTTCCATAGAAGTATTGATCAAGAACAAGGCGAACACCGTCAAGGTAATGATGATGGTGGCCGGCAGGAATGCAATCCAGATACCGTCGGAAAGGGCGCCCTGGTCCTTAGCCTGGTTCAGGATGATGCCCAGGGAAGTGGAGTCCAGAGGTCCAAGGCCAATCATGGAGATGGATGCCTCGGAAAGGATTCCCGAAGACACCTGCATAATGAACACCATGAACACGTAAGAAAGCAGGTACGGAAGCACGTGCTTAATCACGATGGTCAAGGAACTTGCGCCGTTAATCTTTGCCAGGGCGATGTGGTCGCGGCTACGCAAAGAAGAAGCCTGGGCACGCACCGCACGGGCCGACCAGCTCCAAGCCGTAAGGCCGATAATGAGGCCGATCAGCGTCAGGGAGCGTCCGTCCTTCACAGCGGAGCTGATGAGCACCAGGATCACGAACTGCGGAATCACGATAAAGATGTTGGTGAGCATGTTCAACACTTCATCAATCCAGCCGCCGCGGAAACCGCCGAACAGACCGATAAGCACGCCGATGGTGGTAGCGATAATGCCCGCCACCAGGCCCACATACAGGGAAGAACGGAGGCCTGCAATCAGCAGGGAGACATAGTCACGTCCCAAGTGGTCAGTACCCAGCAAGTGGTCGGCACTGGAACCGGCATAGGGGCCAGCCGCAATGTCGCGGGCGTTGATGTCCACGTGGTAGAACAGGGGTCCAAAAAGAGCCAGCGCCAGGGTCACGAAGAAAATCGTGACGCCAATGACGAACATGGGGGACTTGAGAAGGTTCTTGATAAGTTTCAACATAATTACTTACCTCCCATCTGGAGACCGGCCTTGACACGGGGGTCAAAGACCGCAATCAACACGTCCACAGCGAAGTTGGCGACCAACACGCAGGTGGAGATCATCAGGGTGCAGCCCTGGATGGTGGCGTAGTCGTTCTGCTGGATAGCAGTGAGCATGGCCATACCGAGACCGGGGTAGGAGAAAATCATTTCCGTAATGAGGGCGCCGCCCACCATGGCACCCAGGGACTGGGCAAGACCGGTAAGCTGCGGAAGCATGGCGTTACGGAACACATAGCTAATAATCTTGCCTTCACGAAGTCCAAGCCACTTGGCGTACTTCATGTAGTCGGTACCCAGTTCGTAGATGGACATGGAACGCATACCCGTTGCCTGGCCAGAGAGCAAAATTGGGAACACCGAGAAGAAGGGCAGCACGTAGTAGAAGCCCACGCTCTTGATGCTGTTCCAAGAGAAGGTCAGGTTGGGAATGTCGGGGCTGTAGGCACCCATGGCCGGGAACCAGCCCAGCGTAATGGAGAACAGGGCCACCAGAAGCATACCGAACACAAAGAACGGAATGCCGTTCAGGAACATGGCGCAGGGGAAGAACACCTTGTCGAAGATGCCGCGCTTGTAAGCAGCGAAGGCACCCAGCAGGTTACCCACAATCCATCCGAGGATAATCGTCGGAGCCTGAATGGCAAGAGTCCAAGGCAGGGATTCCTTGATGATTTCCAGAACCGGCTTGGGATACTGGCTATAGGAGATACCCAGATCGCCCTTGAACACGTTCTTGATGTACACAAAGAACTGGGAGATTCCAGAAGCGAGGCGGGGGTCGGCCTTCTTGACCACTTCGTCCACCATGACCGTATCCTGGCGTTCCACCTGGATGGTTTCCATGACGGCCACCTGTTCCACCTTGGCCACCTTCTTCTTGGTCTTGGGGTCCTTCACCATGACCGGCTTGCCCTTCTCGTCAAGGACAGGCTTTTCTTCGAACACGGGGTTACCGGCTTCGTCCACCTTCTGGCGTTCTTCCGTTACCGGGTTGCCTTCGGCGTCGGTCACCTTGACGGTCTTGAGCACGGGAGCGCCGTTGTCGTCAAGCTTTGCCACCTTCACCGTAACCATCTGGCCGTTGGCATCTACCTCGGGGTCATAAATGACATTTCCCTGGTCGTCCAGTTCGGCCATACCAAAGGCCTTGAGCAAGCCTTCCTTTTTGAGTTTGGCTTCTTCGGGAGAAAGACCCTGGGCAGCCTTACCCATAATAATGTCCACAGGGTTGTTCTCACCCATACGGGGCAACGTAAAGTTAATCGCAACGGCGACAACAAACGTCAAGAGATACCAGAATCCCTTCTGCAGGACATAACGTAGCATTGGATATTGTTTCAGCATTTGTCGTCCCTTTATTTAGCAAGCTTTAAGTTCCACAAGATCTTGGTGCCCGAGGCAATCCAGGGCAGCTGCGGAGGAGCATAGGGGTTCTTGGCGTTGGGCCAGTTGGTCCACACGCGGTCGCTATACTCGTAGTACTGTTCCGGCAGGTAGGTCAGCGGAATAGCCGGCTGATCTTCCATAAAGATCTTGTTCAGTTCGCGATAGGCCTTGGCGATTTCCGCCGTGTCGGTCATCAGCGGAATAGCGTTCAACAGCTGGTCCACTTCGGGGCGGAACTCGGGAGTACCCGGCTGGTTGTAACGGCCAATGTTGGTACCGGCCCAAGCGCCAAGGGGCTGCCAGTCGCGGCTAGACATGACTTCGTTGAAGCGGCTCCAGGGCAGCGACGGAGAAACGTCGGCGGTGGGCTTGTGCATAATCAGGTCGAAGTTACCGGTACCCATGGCAGGCCAGTACTGACCGCCATCCACAAAGCCTTCACGAATATCGATACCGGCCTTGCGCATGCCTTCCACGGCGATGGTCACGATGGATTCCCAGTCGGTCCAGCCAGCAGGAGAGGTAATGAACAGGGTGGGAATCTTTTCGCCCTTGTTGTTGAACATGCCAATCAGGTCGCCGGTTTCGCTGAACTTGGAGGAGTAACCCGCTTCAGCCAGCATGGCCTTGACGGTGTTAATGCGTTCGGCTTCATCAGAGATGGCCAGGTTCACGGCGTACTTCTTGTCTTCGTCCACAATGTAGCGGCCTTCCAGGTTGGTGGGCATAATCAGGCCCGGCTGCAGCGGAGAAGTGTAGTTGGACACGGCGAACATGCGGATGGCGGTGTAATCAATAGCCGTAGCGAGGGCCCTACGGAAACGCTTGTCGTTCAGGGGTTCCTTCATGGTATTGATCATCATCATGGGCATGGCACCCGGAGCAAAGTAGGGAGCGTCTTCCAGCCAAGTGTGGACGCCTGCGCCCTTCTTGTGCCAAATGCGGGGAATAAAGGTCATGGAAGCATCCAGGTTGCCTTCACGCATAGCGATGGTGCTGTGGTCGTTGCTCTTGTAAATCGGGTGGACCACATACTTAGGAGCGGGGAGCTTGCCACCATGGAGGGCAGCGGCACCCCAGTAGTCGTCACGACGTTCCAAGATAATCTTGTTGGCGGAGTAGTCCTTGAGGTTGTACGGACCAGAAACCACGGGGTTCTTGTCCATCATCATCTTCTTGACTTCATCCAGGCCCTTTTCCGCGATAAGCGGTTCGAACACGTGTGCCGGAGCGATACGGATGGCCTGCAACAGGTCGCGGACAGACAGCGGGTTGTTACGCTGGGCCTTGTTCACGATAAAGGCGAGGCGTTCGCCAATCATCTGGCGCTGGGCGGTGGAGTCCTCGGCTGCCGGTTCGGCGTAAAGGGTATCCACATGGATGTCAGAAATCTGTTCGGCGGTATTGATGGAACCCTTGGTGAATATGAACTTCACGTCGTTGGAGTTCACCTGCTTTCCGTCACTCCACTTGGCGGCGGGGTTCAGGTCCACAACGATGCTGTCGTTGTTGGAAAGCTCCTCGACCAAATGGCCCAAAAGGTCTTCGATCTGACCGTTCAGGGTGTTATAGGTAACCAGGGGTTCATAAACCAAGTTAAAACGTCCACCCACGGGCCAGGCAGCCATCCAGCTTTCGGCAAGGGGGTTGAACGTTGCCGGAGCGCCCCACTGCTGGCCGGAAAGATAAAGAGTCTCCTGCCGGGGAAGTGCGCCTTCGGCACTACCGGAAGTGTCTCCGCAGCCTGCAAAAAGAGCGCCCGTAGCCGTAATAGCCAAAAGCGTCTTGGCAGTAGATTTCATACCAATCATTATGTCCTCATTTTATGTAGCCAAATAGCGGCATCGATGAAAATCGTTTTTTAATCTAGTTTATTTCCCCAAAAATGTTCCCTAGGGAATCAAAAATTAATCAAAAGAGGCGGGAAAATCCGGATTTTTTACAAAATACCGTAACTTGTTGTAACCAAACGGTTTACAAAAGTTTACAAATCAAGGAATCTAGCCGTTTTTGGGCGAACTTCCCCGCCATTTCCACCCGTTTTTTATCTTTTGGGTGAATATTTCGCGCCACCCACGCACCGGAGAATTTATGGCAGCAATCATCCTGGACGGCAAGGCTCTTGCCAAGACCACCGAAGAAGAACTCAGCAAGAGGGTCGCGGCCCTCAAGGAAAAAACGGGCAAGACCCCCATCCTCGCTACCATACTCGTAGGAGATGATCCTGCCAGCGCCACTTACGTAAAGATGAAAGGAAACGCCTGTGCCCGCGTGGGTATGGAAAGTATCCGCGTGGTGCTGCCCAAGAACACCACCACGCAGGAACTCCTGGACAAGATTCAAGAACTGAACGAGAACCGGGACGTGCACGGCATCTTGCTGCAGCACCCGGTTCCCCGCCACATCGACGAGCGGGCCGCTTTTGAGGCCATCGACGCCCGCAAGGACGTGGATGGCGTGACCTGCCTTGGATTTGGACGCATGGCCATGGGCGAACCCGCCTACGGCTGTGCAACGCCCGCAGGAATCATGCGGTTACTTAAGGCCTACAACATCCCGCTCAAGGGCAAGCACGCCGTGGTTGTGGGCCGCAGTGCCATTCTCGGAAAGCCTATGGCCCTGATGCTCTTGAACGCGGACTGCACCGTGACCATTTGCCACAGCAAGACCGAGAACCTCCCCGAATTCGTGAAGCAGGCGGACATCCTGGTGGGTGCCGTGGGCAAGCCCGAATTCATCAAGAAGGAATGGATCAAGCAGGGTGCCGTGGTGGTAGACGCCGGTTACCATCCGGGTGGCGTGGGCGACATTGAAAAAGGACTGGACGACGTGGCTTCGGCCTACACTCCGGTACCCGGCGGCGTTGGCCCCATGACCATCAACACGCTCATCTACCAGAGCGTGGAAAGCGGCGAGAAGTACTTGGGCTAACGCCTGGTACGTTCCAGTTCCACGGCGTCCGTTTCAGCGGAATTGGGCGAAAGCATTCCCTTCATCACGTCACCGACAAACTCGGCCCCGACGCCAATCAGCGTTCCGACCGTTGAATCGCTAGAAAACTTACGGCTGTCCATCTCAGCGGTGGCGGCATTCAGCGCCACGTTGCCAGAATCTCCCTTGCCGTCCACGTAAACCATAGGCTTCTTCTGGTTCTGCAGCTGCACGGTCTTTTCTGTTGCCGTATCCTTGGGCATCAACTGTGCAAAGGCGGCAACACCAAAAAGCAAACCTATGACTACAAGAAGTTTCATAAAAAAAGCCCACCGCCATAAAGACGATGAGCAAAATATAGAACAACGAGAGAGAATTACTTGCGGACTTTTACCATGCGGGCGTTATTTCCCGTGCCGTAACGCATCAGGTAGACGCCGGGCTTTAAACCCGCACTCATGTCCTGCCACATCTGCTGGGCGCTTGTGGCCGAGAAGGTTTTCGCCTTCAGGTGCTGGCCCTTCACGTCAAAGATTTCGCACTTGACACCCGCCTTGGACAAATCCAAATGGGCACGGTTGGCAATGGCTGCGGGGCACTGGACGTCCGCGGCAGCGAACTTTATCCAGTCCACATTGATGTAGCTTTCGTCAAAATTGACCTTGACCACATTTGCACCCTGACTCAGTTTCACGGTCCCACTGCCGTTCACTTCACCATAGGCATTCCAGTCATCCGGCGTACTCGGGACATCCACAGCCACGCTGCCGGCAACATTGTCTACAGACACCGAGAACCGAGAGACGTTTGCGTTCCCTGTAGCAGCCCGAGCAACTACGCTATACTGGCCTTCGCAAGGGGCATCCACGGAGTAGCTGAACCACTCCCCTGCCATGGTATAGCCGATGCCATAGCCATCGGTTCCCACTTTCACGACTCCAGCATCATCGGTGCGGTAGCCGGTATTATCACTCTTTCCGTCAAGGTCGCTATAGGTCAGGCCTTCGCCACCCTGCATGTAGTCTTCCATCTGGACCATGATGCCTTCGATAGGAGCAGAGGCAGAACTGGTCGGCTGAGATGCAGAACTACCCGGCTGGGTAGAGGCGCTGCTAGTGGGGGCAGTGCCGCTAGCACCCACTTCAAGTTCCAGGGTCATGAATTCAATGGTATAGGTTCCATCGGAATTCTGGGGAACCACAACGCCCTTCTGGGTAACCGTCTTGCCCGCCGCACCTTCGATATTGACACGCAGGGGCACGCTCTTGGGCATATGGGCATGGGGAGAAGTCCATGTCACCTTGAAGCCGTTAGCCGTGGCGGTGGAAGAAGCCTTGTCGATGGTAAAGTGGGCACGCAGGTAGGCACCCACCGTCGAGAAACTGGCGACCCACAGATTCTTGGTGACCGCATATTGAATAAGGGTCTTGATATCATTGGCAGAAATCGCATCCCAGTCACCACCAACACCATGGTTCAACTGAACATGCCAACTGCCATTGGCCGCCTGATCAAGACTGCCTTGGAACTGCTGAACAGAACTACTGGCCTGCCAATAGTGGGAATCAATTTGCATCCAGTCGGGTTCTGTGTTCCACCCCGTTATGCCGGAGCCGCCACAACCACGGTTGATGAAATGCTCCTGATTAATGGCATTCTTGGCATTCTGATTCTGGGCGCAATACGGAGTTGCAAGTGAAGTCACCTGCAGACTCGAGCCATCCGACCGCTTCATGCCCCGAAGTTTCGATGCGGCACCACTGATTTCAGTATTGTAATCGCTTGTTTCCGTCAAGTTCTTGTGGTTTGCCGTATGGTTCCCAATCTCATGACCTTTTGACGCATACTCCATGTGAGGAGCAGAATTCGTACTAAAGTCCATAGAGTTCGTACAAACAAAGAACGTAACCTGAACATCTGACATGCTGTTCAGAAATGTAAGGTTAGTTGTTTGGGAATGGAGGCCATCGTCAAAAGTAAACGTAGCCGCCCCTGGATGTCCATTCCAGGGAACCGTTGTTATGGGACCCGCAACGGAGAGCGAGAACACCCAACCCACCCCCATTGCCAAAGAAGATATCTTTTTCATGGTCCACCTATAGATTGTATAGGTAAAAATACTTCAAAACTGCCCCATGTGCTATCTTTTTTTTGTAAAAATCTGTTAAAATGCCACCTTTGGCCCTTTTTTCGTCATTTTAGGGTCTTTAATTAAGGATCCAAGCCAAAAAACAGGTCTGGATCATTCCGACCTTACGGTCGTCAGGATGACACCACCCTAAGCACATTACACACTACACATCGCACATCATTCGCCTTCCAGTCTCTAATTACTAAATTTCTCCCCCGTGATTCAGGTACAGAACGTTTCCAAGTCTTTTGGCGAGCAGGTGCTGTTGGACGGTGCCAGCTTTTTGGTGGCCAGCCATGAACGTGTGGGGCTTGTGGGCCGCAACGGTTGCGGCAAATCCACCCTGTTCAAGATGATTCTGGGCCAGGAATGCATTGACGGCGGATCCATAGACATTCCCAAAAACTACACCATCGGTTACCTGCAACAGCACATCAACTTCACCCACGCCACAGTCCACGAAGAGGCCTGCAGTGTATTAAAAGCCAATGAAGACGGCTGGATAGAAGAACACAAAGTGGAGGCGATTCTTTTCGGTCTGGGTTTCGACGAAGAATCCATGCACAAGAGCCCCATGCTGCTTTCGGGCGGTTTCCAAATCCGCTTGAATCTTGCGAAGGTGCTGGCCAGCGAGCCCGACATGCTGTTGCTGGATGAACCCACCAACTACCTGGACATCGTGTCTATGCGGTGGCTCAGCCGCTTTTTGCGGGCCTGGAAGGGCGAGGTGCTGCTGATTACCCACGACCACCACTTTATGGACGAGGTCTGCACCCACACCGTAGGCATTCACCGCCACAAGATGCGCAAGGTGAAGGGCACTGTAGAAAAACTCCGGGAGACCATTGCCGAAGAAGAAGAAGTGGCCATGCGCACCCAAGAAAACGAGCAGCGCAAAAAGGAACAGCTGGAACGTGTCATTGAACGTTTCCGCTACAAGGCTGCCAAGGCTGCTATGGTGCAATCCAAAATCAAGGCGGCCGCAAAGCTTGCCAACGGAGAGCGGCTCACCCACGAGCGCAACCTGGATTTCAGTTTTACGGAAGTGCCCTTCCCCGGCAAGAGAATGTTGCAGATCAAGGGGCTGCATTTTGCTTATCCGAATCGTGCAGGCGACGGTTCCGCGCAAGGTATGGGTCCTGAACTCATCACCGACTTGACTATGGAAATTTTCAAGGGGGACCGCATTGCGGTCATTGGCCCCAACGGCCGCGGTAAAACCACCCTCTTGAACCTGATTGCAAAGGAGCTGCAGCCTACCGCCGGCGAAATCAGCTACAATCCAAATTTGCAAATCAACTACTTTGGGCAAACCAACATCAACCGCCTGAACCTGGACAACACCGTAGAAGAAGAGATTGCCTCGGCCATTGAAGAGGTTTCGCAAAAGAGCCGTGCCCGCGGACTTGCGGGGCTCATGATGTTCAGTGGGGACGCCGCCTTGAAAAAGGTGAAGGTTTTGAGTGGTGGCGAGCGGAGCCGCGTTTTGCTGGGGAAGATTCTGGCCAGTGCTTGCAACATGCTGCTGCTGGACGAACCCACCAACCACCTGGACATGGAAAGCATCGAGAGCCTTATTGACGCCCTGGAAGATTACGAAGGTACCGCCCTGGTGGTGACTCACGACGAAGAACTTTTGCACGCCTTTGCAAACCGCCTTGTGGTTTTTGACGGCGGGACCTGCCGCATATTCGAAGGTACTTACGCCGACTTCTTGGAAAAAGTGGGTTGGGCCAGCGAAAAGAAACCCGGCGGTACCAATTCCGCCAACATCAAAGTCTCGAACATTGACGTTAAGACGGATTCCAGCCAGTCCTCAAGCGCCGCCAATGCTAATGGGAATGCTACAGCGGGTGGTGCGCCACGTGCCAGCATGGACCGCAAAGCCCGCGCCGACTATATCGCCGAACGCAGCAAGGTCATTAAGCCTCTAGAAAAGAAGCTGGCTAAAATCGAAGAAGACATTGCAAAAGCGGAAGCCCTGGGGGGCGAACTGGAAGCAAAACTGGTGGCCGCCTCGGAAAGCGGGGATGGTAACGCGATTACCGCTATCGCCAAGGACATGGACGAAAATAAGAAGCAGGTGGACCAGCTTTACGAAGACTGGGAAAAGACCTCCGCCGAGTTGGAATCCGCGAAGGATAAATACCCGATTTAGACCGCTCGAATTATAGACCGCTCGGACTAGAAGCTAGTTGAATTCCACACCGTCAGAGGCGGGATCGCCATCGTCTTCGGAACTGCCGCACAGGAAGTACGACTCGTGGCGAAGTTCCATTTCTTCCATCTTGGGTGCTTCGTAAACCTTTTTCTGTTCCATCTCGTTATTCATGGCACCCTCCTATTTTGATACCTTCATTTTGCCGTAGTAGACACCGCGTGCCTTCGGCTCTCCGTTCAACTTACGGCCCTTGATGTCGTGATCCCGTTCCATGGTGAATTCACCGGTACGGGTGTTGAAGCCGCCAATGACCTTCTTCTCTTCCTTCCCGTTACTATCGCGGCTGACGACCACCACGTCCATACTTTCGGGCAGGGCTTCCATTGCGCTATAGGAATAACCCAGGGACTTGTGCATACCCGAGCCGTCATCAGGATTGTAAATCAGGTAGGCGCGGAGCGGACGGATCCAGGCCCCAGCGGCAGCCTTCACGAACTGCCCGATGTTCACATTTTCGGTGGCTTCGGCAGAGTAGCCATAGACATGGCCCAAATCCGGGTCGCCTGCGCTCCATACCTTTTTCTGGAAGGTTCCACGGAATTCCCAATCGCCCTTCTTTACCTCGACTGCATCCGTTGGCATAAGTGTTACGCCACCATTGAATGTGAGCGAAGTGCTGCTCAATTCAATGATATACGGAGTGTTTTCTTCAAGGCTATTGACTTCAACCATTTCAACTTGTTTCTTGCCATTCGCGTCATAGCCCATGGCATCAAATGCGTAGGCATGGGCCAAACCATCAACCTTGTTTACATCGATGGCAAAGGGCAGCGTGATGGTGGAATAACCATCCATTGAGAAGGTGCGGTTGAACACCACTTCATCGACATCGATTTGCATCGGGATGTCTATGGCATCCGTTTCGTTGTAGGCTCCGTCAATGGTGGCAATGACATTGCCATTATTGTCCTCTTCAACAGAGACTGCCGCGTATTGAGCCTTGCGGACTACATCTACCCTCAGGTCAAAACCCGTATAGGTGTTGTTAGCAATATTTTGATCCGAATAGTATCTTAAAGAGAAGTAATCACTTTCATAGGGGCCAACAGATATTTGACTTGTTATTTGGGCAATCATCGGACTTGAACGACTTGTAATGGTCAAGGCACCCACGCTACCAAGATCCGCCGTACCGGTGATACGCAATACATAGCCCGATGGAGCCTGCAAAGTAAGTGTTGCCGATGTATTTGTTGTAACGTAACCTTCGGACCCTCCATTGTCATAAACCTTGAACGACTTCACCCCTTTGGGTATACGCGCATCTGTTCTTCCCGATAGAGGCATATCAATAGACAAGCCGTCTTCCGCAGTCTGTTTTTGGACGAATACGGGTTCTACGGTTACAGCTGTCATTGGCATCCTAAACGACGACTCCCAAGAATACCATTTACCGCCAGTTACAGGAACAGAATCACCATATGCGTCTACAACACCTATTTGTTCCAATGCACGGAAGTTCCCGGCCTCGGCCCAATATGCCACCATATCGATTTTTTCACCTGGCTGAGCCGATGCTGGAATATCGATGTTGCCTCCAAGAGCACACACAACCGTTATTGTCAGCGGATCAGGACGCTCTATAACCCTTATCGTCAAATCAAGGTCTGTACCTGTTCCGTCATTAAAGATGCGAACATAATTGTCCAAAGTGACAAAGGTTTCAATGGAATAATTGCCTCCTTGATCACTGTAGTATTCTCTATCATAAATAAACAAATAGCCGTACGCATCAATTGATGCTGAACCAGATACCTGGAAAACAAACCCTTCTGGGGCTGTTAATTCCAAAGAACCATAATCCCCCCTAGAAACACCATCCACACCCCCATCATCATACACCTTGAAAGACGTTACACCCGCAGGCACATCAACACTCATCGAAGCCGTTTTTGGCATATTAATGTAGAGGCCTCCTTCTGCCGTCAAATCATCTGTAAACTGCGGAGTAACCGTAACATCGTCTTCTGGCATAAAGAATGTCGCCGTATTGCCCGATGCCCAGAGGCCGCCCTCCACTTTGACTGCATTTGACTTTGAATCAACAACATTAACACCTTTAAGCAAATAACCGCTATTGGGTGTTGCAGACACCGTCACCTGTTCACCGGAGTACGGAGTGTACTTGTCAAGAACGGCAGTTCCTCCGCTCATATCGCCCAAAGAAGCCGTATACTGTACTGCGGCAACGAGCGTTACGGTCAGTTCCAAATCTGGTGCGGACGTTAAACCAGGCCCACCCATATTACTTGTATAATAATTCAATGTCAGGACATTTCCAGAACTCAGCATGGTTTCAACTTCTGACGAACTATTGTACCCCGCAGAAGCAGACCCAAGAACAGTGGCCGAAGGATCACCATCATAAACGACTAGTCCTGCCGATGCCATCCCCATAATAGCATTATATATCCTTCCCTGAACTTGTATTCTGTAACCAACAGGAGCCACCAATTCAAGGGTACCATCCGACAACATAGTAGCACTTCCATTTACACCGCCGTCGTCATACACCATAAAGGAACTCACACCTTCAGGGATACTGACCTCTATTGCACTTGTCTTGGGCATATTGATGTAAAGGCCTCCCGCCACCGAAAAGTCATCCGTAAATAGCGGAGTAACTTCGACATTACTGCTCGGCATCATGAATGTCCCGACATTTTCCGTGGCCCATGTGCCGCCGGTAACTTTTACGGGATTTCCCTTTGAATCAATCACACTTATGCCGCTAAGCAAATAGCCCGTATTGGGATTTGCCGTTATGGTCACCAATTCTCCTGGATAAGCCTCATCCTTGTCGTAACCAGCGGTTCCATTAACTATGTTGCCCCAAGCAACCGCATGCGTGGTCACTGTTGACAAATCTACGGTCAATTCAAACCCACCATAAGTATCGTAGTCATTGGACTCAAACACGATACACACGCTTCCGGCAATTTCATCTGTTGCAAAGGCGTTTTGCTCACCGCTAACTCTCCAAAGTTCATGACCATCTTCATCTTTTATTCGCAGGTAATCCTCATCTTCTTCAGTATCGATGCCCCCTGATATTTGCAAAGTCTTGCCGGCAGGGAGACCGATGCAAACCTCTCCGTAAGCATCATCGCTATAATCACCATATTCTCCCCCATCGTCATAAATCTTAAATGAGGTTACTTCATCAGGGACAACAACTCCTATACCCCCATTCGCAGGCATATTGACATAAGGCGTGCCTTGAGAAAACACCGGTGTAATCGTCACATCCCTATTGGGCATAGTAAAGGACGCCGTGTTGCCAGAATACCATGTTCCTCCGTTAACATTTACAGACACGTAATCATTTGTTCCATCAACTAAAACCTCACTCAAATAATATCCGTCTTCTGGCACTGCATTTAAAGAAACCAATTGACCTGGCATTACTGAATTCGCCACGCCACTTACATATCCCCCACTGACATCGGCAATTGTCACCGTATGTTCCGCAGCGGCAGAAATACTCACCGTCAACTCAAATCCGAGATCGACCACACTTTCGTCAGACTCAAATTCCAGCACCATGGTATTCCCGGTAGAATACACAGTCCCTATTTCAGTCTCTATGTCCGAAATGTCTCCAGATAATTCTTTGATTATACCACCATTCAACCCATCATAGACTATCAGGTTATCATAGGATCCTTCCGTTTGCATCCATCCTGTCAAATTCAGAACAGTCCCTTCCGGAGCAGTTAATACAAGCCTTCCAGAGGCATTGTTGCCATAATCACCATTTGCTCCACCTTCGTCGTATACCTTGAAGGTTGCTACCGACGCAGGGATATTAATCGATTTTTCACCGGACTGTGGCATATTTACGAAGAGATTGCCAGCAGAGACGGGGCCCTTTACAAACAAGGGGGTCACAGAAACATTGGAGAGGGGCATGGTAAAGGATGCAGAGCCGGATGTATACCAAGTACCACCTTGAACATCAACTTTCACTCCGCTAGCCGTAACAACTTCTACACTATTCAGCAGGGAGTCATTTCTCGGTGTTACCGTTAGCGAGACCGTTTCTCCAACCAATACCGACGTCTTGTCACTTACAACATTTCCGCCAGGTTTCTGGTTGATGGTCACCGTATGCGGAATTGAGGCATCGACAAGTGAAACGGTCAAGTCTAGGCCGTCATACGAAGCGGAGTAGTCCGAATAAAAATAAAATGTTAGCGTATTTCCGGAAGTGATAATCGTTCCAATATCAACATCTTCACCTTCAGCGCGTTTCAAAAGACTTCCTTGCGAGTTTCCATCATATATTTCCAGATAGTCATAACCTAACTCCGTATTCACCGTTCCAGAAACCTCAAGCACGTACCCCGCCGGAGCGGTCAGCACTAAGTAACCAGCGGCATAATCGCTATAATAATCCTCTTCTCCACCATCGTCATAAACTTTAAACGAGAGAACCCCTTCGGGAATGTTGAGGTTCAATGTCCCCGTTGCAGGCATATTGATGTATTTCGTATCGTTCTGGTCCGTAGAGAGCTGACCCTGCTCAGCGTTTGCTGTCGTAGCTAGCGCAAGTATCAGGGTAAAGAAGAAAAACGCATGAAATCCCTTTTTCATGACCGACCTTCCTTTGGGGAGTTTGACAATGCCATCGGGATAAATCTATAGCGTTCTTAATGCAAAGTCAAGGACTTTGCAAAACCTCGTTACATAAATTGTAATTTCGTACAAATTTCTATGTATTGTAAACAAAGTTTTACATAAAAAACTCCCTGCCTTTTGGGCAAGGGGCTGTGAGCCATGAGCGGCCGGTATCGACCGGCCGTGATGGCGACCTTTGACCACTTAGCGCTTTTATACGATACTTGGTGCTTTAGCACCTTAGTAGAGTTATCCCCTTTGGGGAAGCGCTTACGTGGGCATGGCCACCTTTAGGTGGGAGCGAGCCGCAGGCGGAGCGGACATAAAAAAAAGCCCCCTCGACGGTTTACCGTCAAGGGGGCGAGAATCCTGCAGCGACCTACTCTCCCGGGCCCGGAGGCCAAGTACCATCGGCGACAGTCGGCTTAACTTCCGTGTTCGGAATGGGAACG
>Ga0265298_10000468_pt1 | contig 59851 bp, 97 predicted proteins | sample AusTroGonzalo_MG_3_FD_193486 | JGI IMG/M metagenome (GOLD analysis project Ga0265298, IMG submission 193486) | Bovine rumen microbial communities from tropical cattle in Woodstock, Queensland, Australia - Gonzalo_01 | ecosystem: Host-associated > Mammals > Digestive system > Stomach > Rumen ... | reverse complement strand
TGATGGTAGGGGTTGAGCACTCGTAGGACTTCGCATTGTAGAAGGTCCGCTGCCGGGCCATGGCCAGCTTCCACGGATCGCCTTCCTTGCCGGCCTCAACGGCCCACCGGTCGCGCTCGTCACCGAGAACGTACCGGATCGGCTTCGATGCCAGGGCATGGGCCTCTGTGCTTCCGCACATGGTCAGGATCCCGCCAGGGTAGCTCTTCTGCAGAATCGTGTTCCCGGTATCGCCCCGCAGGGTTTTCGATACCTTCTTCCGCAGCGTTTTGGTGTCCCGGATCATCGGCGCGATACGAAGCTTTGAATATTCCTTCGCGTCTCCGTTGGTCGGCTCGATCATCAGGATGGATCCGGGGTCCTGGTCGATGATGTAGCCGATGATGTTGTTCATGGCCTCCGATTTACCGACCTGTGAAGCGGCCACCATGACGATGTGCCGGAGCTTCGGGTCAGTCCATGAGTCCATGACTTCCTTCAGATACGGCGTTTTCCGCGTTCTCCATGGGCCGGTTTCAGCGGAGGATTCCGGAGACAGTCTCCGGTATTTGTCGGCCCACTGGCTGACCGTGAGATCATCCGCAAGTGCGAACGATGCCAGGTTCTTTCTTGTGGTCCGGAACAGTCGTTTGATGCCGGCTGGGGTGATGTCACTCACTCGGCATCATCCTCCTCGGCCTTTTCGTCCAGATTCTGCCGTTCGCGTACCATCGCTTCGTACTTCTCCGGATCGTAATCATATTCGGACAGCTCATTGAGCACGTCCCGGATCGCTTCCTTGATCAGTGCGGAACATTCTTCCGCTGTGTCGCAGAGCGATACCTCAACCGCCAGCCTTCCCGGCAGGGAAAGCAGCGCGTTTTTCACTGTGTCGATCAGCTCCTGGGTGAAGACCTGGACATCTTCGCTTCGGTGCATCTTTCCCCGAAGCTCCTGCGCCTGCAGCTCGGCCACCGTGGCTTTGGCCACCTTCAGCTTGACCTCGGCTGTTGCCCGGGCTTTGTCCATCTTCCTTTCTTCGGCGGTCTTCTTGATCTTGTCGTTCTGGGAATCCATGTAGGCGCGGATCGAATCTGTCAGATTGAACAGCTTCCCGTGATCAGTCTGCATCTTGTTCAGCGTCCCCTGGCTGGTCAGCTGTCCGACCCACTGATTGGAGACTCCGAGCATGCTGCAGATGTCCGCTGTCTTGACGTAGATCGTCAATCCCGGCTGAAGGATAAATACGGTTTCATCCTCCAGCAAGACTTTCTCTTTATCGTCCATTCAGCGGTACCTTATCCTTTCACATAAAATCTTCTTCCGACCTAAGCCCCGCAACGCTTCCGGCATTCTGCAGAGCATCCGGTTTAAGCTCCCGGCAAGGTCGAAAATATTCGCAGATTTTCAACTAAACTGCCGGAATCGCCCATAGTATCGTAGCGATTTTTGGGGGGCGAACAGGCGCAGTAAATTTTCCCGCGGCGGACAGTACCTTTTTTTCCCGCAGAAAGTCCGGGGAGGGTGGCCGTTTTTCCGGCCGTGGAAAAAGCGAGACATATGCTCCGCGCCGCGCGAGAAAAAGCCACAGCGAGCCGCGAGGCGCGGACGCTGTGTGGGGCAGTGGGGGAAAAGAATAGGGGATGTACTCGGCATTTGGGAGGGGCATGCCCTTGTGTACGCCCCTCCCGTTTGAAACATGGATGATTAAAGGTAACGGATGATCTCGGCACGGTTGTAGCCGTTTGCGCCTTTGGTCATGATCTCAAGGAAGTCTTCGCGGGAGAAGTCCGACAGACGGAACACCTCCTCAGGGGTCATCCCCAGCTCCTTAGAGATCTCCTTAATCTCTTTGCCTGAGTCGAGCAGCTCCTTGACGATGGCCTTCATTGGCTCCAATAGGTGGGTGCCTCTGGCCCTGTTATGGGTGATTGTGCCGTAAATATCGTCCGCTCTGTCGGTATGATTTACGATCACAACTGGCACCTGTCCGTGAAGCTTCGACAGAAGGGGCTCTCGTCCGGAGACCGTCCATCTGTGGAAGCCGTCAATAATTGTAAAATCAGGTCGGCACACTATAGGGAGGGTCCATCCGTTGGTCTGTATTGATTGGACCAGGAGCCTGAGGTTTTCCTCGCTGACTTTATTGGGGTTGTAATCATTCGCCTTCAAAAGTGTACGATCTACCCACTGTAAACTTGCGAGGGGAGCGAAGAGGTCTACATTAGCCACGGCGTTTCACCTCCCTTCGCGCTGCGTCTTTCTTCGCATTGTCTACGCAGTCCGCAGCCCAATTTCCAATGATGGCTCGGAGGGTACGCCGTTTCGGATCGCCGGCTATGATGGCTTCGTACATCTTCTTGTAGATCTTCTCGGAGCCGGTGCCGTTCATCTTGATCCACATCTGACGGTATGATTTCCCGACAGACTTTCTTTCCGGAGAGAGGAAGGTCTTGTCGAAGTCCTCAAAGAGCATGGCCTTGACCAGCGCTTTGTAGTCCTTCTTTATCCCATCCTGCTCCATCTTCTGCCGCTTCCGGGTGCTTCGTTTGAAAAGCTCGCTGTCCCAGTAGAGCATGACCATGTAGGCGTTTGGCTCTCGCCGCTCGATCCTGTCCCAAAGATCCGGATTTGTGGCGGCTATGTGCCTCAGGCCATTGCAGCTGTCAGCCCCGAAGAAGTTACTGAGCCGCATCTGCGGACGGTTCAGCCCGTCCCGGTACAGATCCATGTAGCTTTCCGGAAACTTCAGCTTGTGCTCTTTGATGTAGAGCCAGACGTCGGTATCTTTCCAGTCGTACATCGGCAGCACGGTGAACTGCTGGCCTGTGGCCCCGCCGTTCATCTTCGACCTGGCGATGTTCCGGAGACGCTGTACGCTCTCGCTGGCCCTGACGCCCATCAGCATGATACCGTCATTCATGACGATGGTGCAGAAGTGCTGGTAGTTCATTTCGCCTGGGTAATGGACCGCCGGATGCGTCCGGATGGCGAATGGCGGCGCGTCTCTTACCCAGCAATCTTCCTTCCCGGGCTCCCATGTGATCCACCGTTCATCGTTCTGCAGCTGATGGAAGCAGGAAACCTGTTTGAAGGGGAGGCAATACCAGTCAAATTTCACGCCCAAATTTGAAAATAAACCATGCCACTGAAAGGCCATCTGTTCCATGGAGGGGTAGATAGCTTCCTCATCAATGAAGAACACCGTCAGCTGATTCGGGTCGATCTTCCCCTGTTTGATCAGGGAATACACCATATGACTCAGGCACAGGCTGTCTTTCCCGGCAGAGAATGCCAGGTAGACCTTGACGCCCTGCTTGAAGGTGTTCAAGATCCGGATTACGGCGGCGTCCACAACGGACATGGAGCTTTGTACTCTCTTGATCGCCATGGCCATCACCTCACAGGGATGTGATGACCGCAATTCGGGCAAACGATGTAGGAGCCCTCAGAAGGCGTTTCTGGCGCTTCCGGATTTCGCGCCGGCGTTTCCTCACTTTCCGGCGCGGAAGCTGCGGACGGCCCGTAGTTGCCGGCCGCGTGGTCTTCCTCGTGCCTCTTCATCGAATTGACGGAAGATTCGGTGAAGTTCCCGTACTCCGTCACCAGCTCGTCCACCTCCGGCGTCTCGGCCAGGAGGGTTTCCAGCAGCTCTTCGTCATAGCCGGGGATATCCACGTCACCCATCTCCCGGAGCCATTCATCGAAGACTGCCAGGTTGTCCGTTCCCAGGGTGTAGACCTTGTTATCGGCCAACATCAGCTTTTTCTTCTCGGCTTCGGAAAGGTCGGTGCGCTTCATGACGGCTGCTTCCGTCTTTCCCATCTCCAGCATGGCCTCATACAGGCCGTTCCCGCAGAGGATGACGTTGTTCTCGTCAATGACGATGGGCCGGATCTGCCCGAACATCTCCACGCTGCGCTTGAATTCCTTCAACTGCCGGTCCGTATGGATCCGGCAGTTTTTCTCCGGCCGCTTCAGGTCGGCCAGCTTCATCATGGTGACCTTCACTTCGCCGTCACCTCCTCGAGGAAGGCTCGGGCGCTGTCAATCTTCTCTGCGGCGCCTTTGATGATCTCCGGATCGATCTCCCAGACCTCGCTGTATCCCTGGTGAAGATCCTCCATATACATCCGGGATGGCCACGGATGCGTCCCGCAGCGGAATCCGTTCTTCCATCCATAGATGGGCGGGAGCTTCAGCTGATGGTAATGGATGTAGGCCAGGATCATCTCATGCGGCCAGTCTGCCAGGGGCGCATACCGCACTTCTCCGGAATTCTTCCGGATCACGTTTCCCGGTCCGCACACGTTCCCGTCTGCTTTCCGGTGGCCAACCATGATCAGATCCAGCTTGTGGTCGAAGAAGTATTTCGTGAAGGCTGCTCTCTGTACGCCGGAATACCAGGCGTTCAGCTCCTTGCCTTTCGGGAAGATCATCTCCGGATGTTTGGCCAGCCAGTCCAGGTTCTGACCGGTGGAGATGACCTCGCATCCCTCCGGCAGATTCGACAGGCACCAACCCAGGAACTCCGGATATTCCAGCTCCGTGTGGGCAAACATGCAGTCCGTGATATCCACCTGCCTGCAGATGTCGGACAGGACGATGCTGTCCTTACCTCCGCTCCAGCAGTAGGCCGCCTTCTTTCCGTTGGTGTGCTTCCGGATGTCAGCCTTGACCGCCTTGACAGCTTTCTCCAGCTCTGCAGGGGAGACAAGTTCCTCGATCTTGTCCATGGCTTCCTGCCAGCGCTCATTCGGGATGCGCTGTTTTCTTCCGAGCATCTGGATCATACCGGCTTCACCTGCCGTTTCTCATGGAAATGCCAGGCAAAGGCCGCAATGATCGCGGCAGCCACGATGTAAATCCGGATGGAGGCCATCAGCGTCCACGCGCCCATGACACCCAGCGGGATAAGCAGCTGCCACAGGGCCACCGTGAGCACGTTCAGCGCCAGGCCGATCTTCTTCCCGAATGTCAGATAGATCGAATACTGGAAGCTGGACAGGGACGAGATAGCAATCAGAGTGACCAGCACGGCCTTGATGATGTTCAGCACCGGGCTGAAGTTGGCCATGCTCATCAGGAAGATGAACACCAGGTACACGCCGAAGATCAGACCGCCCATGATGAAGGCTCTCCGGATGTTGATCCGCTTTGTGTGATCCTCGTTTTCTTCGTTGTAATCCAGCAGCTCGAAGTAATACGGATACAGGAAGGCGCCGGGGATCAGTAGCAGGCAGTTCTTTATGCCGGTTCCGATCTTCTCTGTTCCCATCTGCAGGGGAACGTAGTTGCCGCCGGATGTGGCCAGCGCCAGGATCGTCAGCAGGAAGACGATGCCGTAAACCGCTGTCCAGCTCATATGGTCCGTCAGTACGTTCCGGATCATTCCGAACTTAAACAGCAGGATCAGGAAGAACACCGCGAAGGCCAGGGCGATCACAATGCCCCATGTCGGCCCGAGCACGGTACCGGCGAACACCGTCTGAATGCCGTTCATGCTGATCCAGCACTGGAACGGACACATAATTCCCATCACGATCTTCATGATCGGATGCCGGAACACGTCCCGGAGCTTCGGAATCATCGGCGCGAAGATGCCGAATACGATGCAGGCCAGGGTGTTTCCAATGGCCCAAAGCAGGAAGGGCAGAATCCCGTCCTTCTGGGAAGTCGATACGCCGTTGAGCAGGCTTCCCGCATTGGCCCAGGTGGCCGCGATCGACATGGCGTAGTAGAATTTGGGGTTTGCTTTGAAGCTTTCTTTCAGCTTAGAGAACATTTGGGGTCTCTTCTCCTTTCATTTTCACACGCACTTTAGGCGAAGTCAGTGCGAAAATGCCGTATACGATGCAGGCCGGTGCTAAGGAGTCAAACACCGCTGCGCAACCTCCTTTCCACAAAAATAGGAGAGCCGTTCAGCTCTCCGGGTTGCCGTCAGAATTTTACAGCCTGCACTTTATCACTTTTTCAGCGAACATATACGAACAATCCGAACGACTTTTGGCCTTTTCATTCGCTTTTTTGTCGCACGTTTACTTGCTCGCGTGCTACATTGTCGCATAAAAAAAGCCGGCAAGCCTTGAAAACACTGGGTTTTCTTACTTGCCGGCTACTTGCACGGGCGTGTTATTCCTCCGGATCGTCCACAAATCTTTTTTCGATCTTCCACTTTCCGGATCCTCTCCGGATCGCTGCCAGGAATCCGGCGTGGCCGATTCCCATGATCTCCAGGCACTCCTTTTCTGTCAGATCCACACACAGCAGTCTGTCAGTCCGGTTATCCCACACGGAGTAGAGGCAGGTGACGTTCTTCTCGTTGTGTTTGTGCCCTGGCTTTTCCAGCCGGTCCGCAGATTGGAGCAGGATTTTCTTTACCTTCGTGTTCTTTGCAGACCTGGCCATGATCCGGAGCTGTTTGGCCAATTCCTTGTTTGTTGGCGGCGCCATGGATCATTCCTCCCGGTGCAGACTCCTTTCCGGATCGAAGCCTTCAGGATACCTGCGCTTCAGCTTTTCGATGTTCAGCTCCATGCAGCGTTCCAGGGTGCATTCGCAGTAGTTGTGAAGCATGTAGCCAACCAGGTCAATGATGCAGGCCACAACATACATCGGCTCCGGCGCGAATTCATCCGGATAAAGCCAGGCGTCTGTCATGCTCTGGGCCAGCTTGGCCAGGAACAGCGCTTCCAGGTGAAGAAGCCCGTCATAGGAAAGGCCGTCCAGTCCCATTGCCTTGCATGCCGGAATCATCTCCACCATCTGGGCCGTGGAGACTTCCGCGCAATACCAGAGCACGTCTCCCAGCTCCTCGATCAGCTTTTCTTTCGGAAGCTCCGCATGGTCTCCGCTCTGAAACTTCCACTTCTTCACGATGTCCACAACCTCGCCGGCTTCACCGATCAGGCCCATGCAGCCGTTCAGCATCCGGTCATGTCCGTCCGGGCTGGTCCGCATGGCCAGCCGCTGATAGTCCTCGATGTCAAACATTCTGTTTCATCCTTTCGTTGTATCTTTTCCGTTCGATCTCGGTCATAGCGGATCACAAATCACACCCCCATCCGCCTGATATATCCTCTCACCCTTTTCTTGCCGCAATCTGGACAATCGCAGTATTGATAATCCACAAGATCTTGATTCAGCTCACGGGCTTCTTTCACAGTCATTTCCCATTTGCATTCACAGTCCGGGCAGGTGAATTCAATTATGGCTCCGTGCTGAATGATTTTCATGCAATCAGTCTCCCTTCTTCATCGAAGCAGAGGACAACCTCATCCGAGAAGTCCCGGAGCGTGATGTCCTTGACAAGACGTCCGTCCTTCCATTCATCGGTATGCACATCCCAGTGACCTTTCCAGCCTTTGCATCCATTCAAGATCCGGCATACGGCCTGGAAGTCTGTTTCCATCAGCTGCGCCCGGACCGCCTGCAGCACTTCCTTGTCATGGTGCGCGTTCACGATCCCGACATCGATGATCCTGTCCAGCTCGTGAAGCAATTCATTCCTTGTCATGCTGTCTTGCCCTCCATCTTTCACGTTCGATCTCTGTCATGCTGGCCAGCGCCGAGTCCACGGTGTCGAACAAGCCGCAGCCGCTGATGCCGAATTTGATGTACCCCGGCCCGGAGTACCGCTTTTCCCTCCGCGGCTCCGTGTAGACCATGTTCCCGGTCATCCCGCAGATATGAAAGTGATTTCCCTGGGTGTCAACCTTGCCGGGGTACTCATCCTTGCAGTAGGGGCATGTGTCGCATCGGATCACTGCCACGGCACCTCCAGCCTTTCCTGATCTGGCACAGGCCCCGTCCATGCTCTCCAGAACATTCCGTATTCCTTTGTGGCCATGTCGATCCCGAAGGAGTGTTCTTTTCCGGAAAAGCGGAAGAACGGCCGCTGTTCGTACCGGTAAAGCATCGGCTCAAACTGTCCCGGAACATTCTTCCATTCCACCCAGACAGCACCCTGCCATTCCGGAATCTCGCTCAGCTCCAGGATCCTCGGCATCATCGAATCGCAGATTCTCTGCATCGTATTCTTGCTGATGAAGCACAGGTCTTTTCCGGACGCGCTGGCCCTGGAGAGGGAAGCACACACATCAGACATTGTTTTCATATCAATCATGATCTTCTTCCTCCCAGGCTTTACGCCACTTCTTCAATGTTTCCGAGTCAATCCAGTACTCCTTGACCTGTTTCTCGAATCCGGATGGTAATCCGCGCCATCTTCCGGGATTCCGTAAAAACATCCAGAGCATAGCATATCCAAGAAACTCGTTCAGCGTTGCGTAGGTTGAGTTGCATGCTATCCCGATTGCCTGACCGTTGCAGTACAGGCAATGACCATCAGCGGAAACATTGATGTTAAGTTCTTTTGCTATCGGCTGGATTATCTCCAGCGCCCTTTTGGTATCTTCGGTCATCTCGTCCTCCTATTCTCCCGGCTCCGTATGCTCACAGGCCGGCATGAATCTCCGCTGCTGACTGCCGTGGACCTGCTGGATGCATTCCGGGCAGGCGAGTCCTTGCCAGTCACCCAGGAACATCATGCAGCAGATTTCGCTCATCTTTCCGCATAGTTCACATTTCAGCGGTCTGTGCTGAATCGGCGGCGCATTGCTTTTCAGCATCCGGATCACCACCTTTCGGTTCAATAATGATCTGACCGTTTTCCACTCGGACTCCTTCAACTTTCTTCCATTGGGTATTGACGTAGCACCAGCTCTGCGGGGGCCTCTGAAGACCATACGCGCTGAGCGGCCTCGGTTTCGAGTATTCTATAAGGCTCCGGATTCTCCACAAATAAACGGTCATTCCACCAGCGTAATCAAGTGCTTCCTTCAGTGACAGCATAGTGTCCCGGAGGACTTCCTTGGTGATCTCTCCCGGACCGACTTCCTGGAAGCAGTCACAGACGAATTCACCGATCACACCGCCGTTCTCGGTCTGGTAGATGTACACCCGGTATGGCCCCGGTTCCTTCGGCCGGCGCTTCCGCATCTCCCAGCGCTTTGACAGGTTCATGATTTTCTCAATCCATTTCGGCTGGATGCTGATCAGTATTTCTGTCATTCTTCTTCGACCTCCCAGTTAACAGTACAAGTAACGGTTTTGACCGGAACCTGAATGTTAATAACGTAGTACAAAGATCCGAAATACGGGTTTTGCTTTACTGGAAGGCCTTTCAGCAGCCTTCTCCTGTTTCGCTCGTTCCAGCGGATCCGCTTCCGTAGCATCCGACGAGGAGGATCACGTTCTTCCACGGTTCCACCAAATTCATCACAGAGCTTCTGCAGATATTCGTAAATTGAAGTCTTCTCCAGTTTTTCTTCCTGGTCGAAGAACTCCATCAGCCTCTTTGCCGTTTCATCTGAAAGTGTCCATGCCATATCCGGTGGCGCTTCCAGCGGAGGAAGGCAGTCGTGTTCTTCCGGATCTTCGCCATCTGCTAACGTTGCCTCCGGGATGCTGCCAGGGAGAATGTACTCCTTGCCATCGTCCCCGCGTAAGGCATACGTCAGGTCATCCATTCCGATGATGTTTCCATCCTCATCCATTGGTGGCATTCTGTTCACCGCCTTCTTGTTTGATCGGCGTGATCTTCACGCTTTTGAATTCCTTTGCAATCTTTTCTGCCAGCTCACGCTTCGCTTCAGCCTCCTTGAGACTGTTAAAAAATACTGTGGCGTGAGCCTGGTATGAGGCGAGGAACACGCCCAGCTCATACGCTTCTCCGGATGCGATGATACCGGATGAAACCTGCAGCATCACTCCAGATCACCGTCCTTGGCCTCATACATCCGGAGCCGTTCCCGCAATTCTGCCGCCTGGATTGCGATGAAGTATGTTGTCCCGACCGAACATCCGCTCATGGAACACTCCAGGAGACGATCTCCCGTATTATCGATATCATCTTCTTCAATTTCGTTCTGAGTCATGTAAAAGAGGCAATCATGTCTCTCGCACATCCGATTGGTAAAATCGATCAGCGTGCAGTCTTCTCCATCATCGCCTCCGCCACGGATCCAGACTTCCTTGTCCTTCACGTAAGCCAGGTTGAACATGACTTCTGTATTGTTCTGCGGGTCATCTGTCACTAAACGTTGCATTCTCTGTTCACTCTCCTTACGTTTCCTCCGACACAGACACAGCCATCCGGATCATCATTGACAATCTCAATCGGATATCCGTACAGCGTTGGAGGACTATCGTCCGCATGGATGATTACCAAATAGCTTGCTGCTTCTATGAGGGCATGCCATGCTCTGCCGGTTAATGTGATCTTGTCCGGATAGATTCCGGTTTTTTCCGTATACTCATCAATACCCTCATGGATCTGCCTCAGTATGTCTGTCATGATTGGCCTCCTTACGCGAACATTCCAGGAATCTTCCTGTTCTCGAACTTCTTGTAAGCATCCAGGTACCATTCCTTTTTGTCCCCGTTGTAGGTCAGCTCGTAGTACATGCCATCATTCAGATCGGTGCTGATCAGGTACTTCCAGTTCTGCAGGGCTTTGCACTTCCAGACGATGTAGGTTTCAAACTCTGGCTCCGGATCGCTCTTGTCCAGATGCTCCATGACATAATTCTCAACAATGATGATGGCCTCGTTATCCATGGTCTTCGTCTCCTTTCTAATCTGTGTTTGGTCGAGTTGGAGGTGGAGGGTTTCTTCTTTTGCTTTTAATCCAGCTTTCAAATTCGTCTGCGCATTCAGTACAGAAGTCAAACTCCAACGAAGGATACGGCTTACATTCACCGACTTTAATGTCTCTCCGTATGATTGATCCTCTGATAATCGGCCGCTCTGCTTTGAACATAGCTACATCGAATCTGCAAAGATGGATCTCTTTTCCGCATCGATCACAATATCTTCTGAGTTTTTCCTCTATTACCATTTTTCGTCTCCTTTTATTTTTGTTCTACCGTTGCGATGGCAGTTGCCACAAGTTCCATAAGCTCATAGATTGGATGATCTTTGAGATACTCAAGCATCTTGTCCATGAGTTCCTCCACCTTTTTGTCAGAGTACAAATTCAGCACTGCCGCATGTCTCCTTTCGGTTGTCTCCGGATAACCTGTCCCGCAGCACCTTAATCCGGAGGAAACTGTCAGTTCTGTTTGGCCGCTTTCTTGGCCAGGGCTTCTCTGCCTGCCGGTGTCCGGATGAAGATGGCCACGCACCTGTAAGCTGTCTGCAGGCATTTCGGGCACAGATTAAACCGGACCACAGGCTCCACAAAGTCATTCTTGAATTCGTACAGCGGCCCATTGTAGGAGCAGCTGTCACATTTTCCAGCGTTCATGATCTCACCCCTTGTATTTCTTCAGCGAGCCGACAATCGGATTGAACAGCCAAAGCTCGCCTTCAACCTTATCGGCCACCATCTGCGCGTCATCCACGTTTCTGGTGGCCCATGCATCATAGGGACTGGTTGTCCATCTCAGCTGCCAGTTGCAATCCAGGCACTGCAGGTATTCTCCGTTCTTTTTGACGATCAGCTGAGTCTTTTCCCGAAGTTTCCGGATGGTCTCTTCGCTCATTTGATCTGTTCGTCCTCCGGTACCTGCAGAGCATTCCGGATCCTTCCCAGGCCCATCTTGCTCCGGATATATTCCCTGATCCCGGCCATGGCGTATTCCCGGTTAGCCCGGCACTGCTTCCTGCAGTAGTTCCTCCGCCGGCACATATCGCAGATCCCGCCGCGCTTCCACTGGTCACTCCGTTCGTTCATGCAGTTATCGCATACCTGCTGGCCTTCCGGGATGACCGCTCCGCAGCAGACGCACCTCTCTTCCGTTGCCATGATCAGCCCTTCTTTCTGTCGCTCTTCCGGCGCTTCCGGAAAGAATCTGCAGCCGGGCAGGTGGCGAAGTGGCTGATATAGCCGATTCCTGTGGCCTTCTGCGGGTCTTCCGGAATACAGCCGGAAATCACTTCGCCGTTCGGCGTCACGATCTTCAGATCGCCGCCGGCCTTCTGCTCGTAGGAAATCTGTTCCGCATTGCAGGGGATCGTCTTCCCGGCCACGGACTTGATGAAAACAATATTCGCTCCGCATCCGCGGCATTGAGTCACTCTCAGGTTTCCGTTCATGGTTCTTCTCCTTTACATCGTTTTCAGAATCCAGACGATAAACAGTACTGCCAGTACAATCCAAAGCCACATCATTTCCGCTTCCACCTCCGGTATCTGATCTTCCACCAGATGGTCGGCGTGAAGTGAGGGCAGCTCTCGGAGCACCGGTTCCGGATGGATCCATCCCGCTTGCAGCGGCATTTCCATTTGCCGTTCGTCTGCTTCACTTCCTTGAAGAACACGCAGGGCTTCATCATTTCTTGGTTTCCTCCTCTCTGTTTTCACGTTTCAGATACCTCTTGACCAGCATTCTGACCGAATCTTCGCTGTTCTTTCCTCCGGCGAAGTCCGCAACCTCCTGCCAGCTCATCAGATCCAGGAATCGGAGCTGCATGATCAGCCTTACGTGCAGATCCGGAACTGATTCGACATAACTTCGAAGCTCGTTCCTGGCGGCTGTGTACTGCTTTCTCCTCTCTTCCAGTTCGTTCTTCCGGTCCACGAGCTCGGGGACGCCTTCCCCGAGCTTATCGTGGGCACCGGGAGCATGAGGCATTCCGGTGAGGGAAGGAGATTTCACGCCCAGACGTTCCTCGATCAATCTGATCTCGTTCATATCCCGCTCTATCAGCTTTGTCAGATTGTGCAGCTGATAGAGCTCCTTCATGGTCATGTCTCTCTTCCACCTCCGGATGCAGTTACTAAGCGTCTGTCAGGTCTCCGTTCGCCGGAGATCATTCGTCCTCGTCGTCCTCGTCCTCGTCATCCTCCATGTCAAACATGGAAGTCTGACCGTCCAGCGGACGCAGGCCATAGCTGCCGTCGTTGTCGGTCAGCTCGTATTCGCCTCCGAATTCGCCGTCCTGGCTGTTCTCCAGCTTCACGGTATAGCCGACTTTCCACTTGAATTTCGGCACTTCCGCATCCCGGTAATCCTTTTCTGTGGTCACCGGAACCTTATCCAGGGTAAACTCGGTCTTGAGCGTCACGGAACCTTTGGACACGCCCAGTTCCTTGGCCTTGGCCAGGGCCTCCTGCATCTTTTTCGTCCAGTCTCCCTTCATTTCGCTGAAGGTGCTGCTTGCCAGGCTGATCGGGATAATCTGCTCTTTCATGGTTTTCGTTCTCCTTTCATTCATCAGGTTCACCAAAGTTACAAAAATCATCCGGATTCTTTCTCCGGTTGTGAATCATGCAGTACGGCATGGTGGAGTTTCGCTCTGTCGCACTCCTGCACTGTCCGCACCGGGTAATCAATACGGCCTCCACAGGCCGGCAGTGTTCCGCGTCAGAGATGGCGAAGTCGATGGCTTCCCGGTAACCGGCCCGGAATGAGCTCGGTTTCCACTGATCCGTCCTGGACCGCAGCTTGTAGAGCTTCGCCTTCATCTCATCGCGGCTTATGGCGTCTCCCACGTTCTTCCACCTCTTCCAGTAACGTATCGACAATCCGGAATTCCAGGTTCGCCGGGCAGCTGGCCACATACTGATCCAGGTCAAGACGTTTATCCGATCCCCACAGTCTGCGCCAGGCACCGCTCCACATGATTTCCAGCTGATATCGATACTTTTTCTCGGCCATGATCAGGCCTCGGCTTTCTTGTCCAGCAGGCTTCCGACCGTCACAGATCCTGGAAGGAACCGCTGGCCGCACATCACGCACTGCGTTTCGCAGTAGACCAGCTCCCTGCAGCGGGGACAGCAGGGTAAATTCTTCGGTCCTCTGACATACGACCTGAAGGCGATTTCCAGTGGTTTCCGGTGTTTGCCAATGAAGAACCTGATCCTTCGCCTTAAAACCAGCAGAAATACCTTCATGCGTCCAAAGAGAGTAATTTCCCTCGGTCTCATTCGTTTTCACCTTCTTTCGGTTTTTCTTCGTCCAGGATGACCTTCACGTACGGCACTTCCGCGTAGTTCTTTTTGCTCAGCATCGTCACGATCTGGCAGTCATCCTTGTAGGCAACGCCGTTCAGCGCGTCCAGCACGGCCTTGGCCATGTTGTCCAGGTCCGGTTTCTTTGTCGGAAAGATCTTCCTGGCAAGCATCTGAACCTTGTTCTTCTTCGTCTCGCTCTTCGGAATCGGAAGGCCGAAGTAGATCCGCGCCCTCATCGGGTATTCCTCGGGAACGTTGCCGTTCTGCTTGATCCATGCGGCCCGGATTTCCTTCTCGTAGGCCTCCGTGGTCTTCGGAGTGAAGATCCGGGCATGTCCTCCGATGATCGCTGCCCTGGGCCGCTCCTTCGGCTTGGGAATGATCGTCATACTCAATCGCTTTTCCATTCACATTCCTCCAGTCAGGTCAAACATCAACTGTCCTTCGCTCATGCTTCGTTTTGTCTTCTGCGCCGTTTTGAGCCCAAAACCGGAAGTGATTTGCTCATCCTGATACGTTTTTTGCTCACTTTGCTCCGTTTTTGGCCCTTCTTGCGCCGCTTTCGCTTCAACTGTGATCTTCTCCGGGATTGCTTCCGGAGTGGCCGGACGGCCCTCCTGGAAGCTCTGCAGGATGCGATCCATTCGCCAGGCGAATAATCTTCCGGACCAGATCGGGGAGTAGAACATCGGCAGGTACCAGGTGTTCGGCCCACCGTTACCGGTCAGAATCGGCCCGGTCTCCGGATTCATCAGGGCGTCTCCGATCCGGATCCGTCCCGCGCATCCGATCAGCGCCAGCTGGATGAAGCACATCATGGCCACCGTGCTGTCGATATCTCCGGCCACAAACAGCGCCGATTGCTGATAATTGATTCCCATCTGATACAGCCTTTCGGCTGCCGCAATCAGCGTAGCGCCGGCACCGCAGGCACAGTCATTGATGCTGATCCATCCGCGCTCATCCAGCTGCTGCCGCACCATCTCTTCCGGCATGGCCATGGCTGCCATTGCCTGGCAGACTCCGAAGGGAGTGAAGCACTGCCCGTGGGCCTTGCTTCCCATGTTCAGCTCCATGTACATCCCGCCGAGGAAGTCCTGGAACGGGTTGCGTTCCAGGCTCTCCACCAGCAGGCAGAACACTTCACCGAACCGGCTGAATTCATCTGGCTTGTACCGGTCGCGGATCCGGATGTAATCCTTCTCCCGCTTTTCCCGGTTGTTCAGATCCACGGCGTTGGCCAGCTCAATGGCGAACAGGTTCACCATGTCGTTCCAGCGCTCCCAGAATCCGTTCCAGTTGCAGATCCCGTTGAAGGCCTTCACGAAAGCCCTGGCGTCTGTTCCGCGGACTGTTCCGGCGCTCATGCTTCCGGATCCTCCTGATCTTCCTCGGCCAGGGCCTTCTGCATGTCCTTGAAATACTTCTTCGGGTTCTTGATAAACGGATGTGTGCCTTTCTGCAGACTCTTTTCAAAGTCGCTCATCTGGTACCCGAGCCTGGTCATGAACTCATACACCTTATCAAGCTCTTCGCTCTCAACATGCGCTCCGTTGTAATCGCTTACGTAGTTGGCCATGCTATAGGAAGCACCGCCGCATACACCTCCGCAGACAGCCCAGGCCAGGAGCACCGCGTCCATGTTGGCTCCACGGCGTTCGCACTCCGTTTCAAAGGACTCCGCTCCGCGCTTCTGCCGTTCTTCGTAGTGCTCTACCGGAATTCCCATGATCTCCCGGACAAGCTGGCCGCTCATGCTCGAGGATCCGTAACCGTCCGTGAAGGCCTTGTTCTTCCAAAGGAATTCTTCCACCAGTTTCCAGAACTCAGTGCGCTCCTTCGCGTTCTTGAACCGGAACTTCCGGATGAAGCTGTAGCGCAGCTCTGCGGCTTCCTTGTTCAGGAACGTGGCATGTTCTTTCAGCCACCGCATCCATTCGCGGTTGTCCTTTTCCTCAGCCTTGCGCTTCTTGGCTTCCTCGTCGATCTTCATCAGGGTGATGTTCCACGGGACGTCATCTGCGGCGATTCCGTATTTGATGCCTTCTTCCGGTTCCGGAATCGGATCCGGATCGTCTCTGTCATCGAACCGCCAGGTGTGAACCGTCTCCCAGGTATCGCTCCACCGATCCTGATCTTTGCACTTCCGGGCCTTCGGGTAGACCGCCTGGAGCTTCGGAAGGAATTCCTCCCGCCATTTCTTCATGTTCTGGCTCCGGACAGCGTTTGCGATGGAGTAGGAGAAGTTGTTTGTTCCGAAGCTCTCAAGCACCTTTTCCTGATCGGCGGGATCTTCCAGCTTCGTCACCTCGAGCAGATCCAGCAGGGACGCTCCCTTTTCACAGGCCTTTTCAAGCTGTTTCTTCGGCAGCGTTCCGATTGTGGCCCGTCTCCGGACAGTGGTTTCACTCAGACCTGTACCCTTGGCAATTTCCGGAAGCGTCATGCCGAGCTGCTGCATTTTTCCGATGCCGTTGATCTGATCAATCACCGTCAGATCCGTCCGCTGCATGTTCTCGGCCATCATGGTCTGCAGGGCCTGCGTCAATGACATGTCAGCAATTCTGCAGGGGAGCTCAACCAACCCGGCCAGCTTTGCCGCTTCAAGGCGGCGGTTTCCGATCACAACCAGGTACTTTGCTCTTTCAAGATCCGGAATAACGGTCAGATTCTGCATGATTCCCTGCGCCTTGATACTCGCGGCCAGCTCGGACACATCGCCCAGGTCAGCTCTCGGATTATCCGGATGATGCTCAAGGTCTCCGATCGGAATCATCTTGATCTCATTCATTGGTATCCTCCTTCTCATGGTCATGGTCGCAGTTGAACTCACAGTGTTCGCAGTCACCCTCGCAATCCGGGCTCACGGTGAAGCCCATCTTTCCGGCGCCAGGGTAAACAGTGATGCAGACCTTCTCCGGATCTACGATGACGGAGAAGACGCCTTCGGTGTCTTCCTCGCAGAAGTCCGCTTCATCCACCAGCACCTCAAAGGTTTCCGGCATCTTCTCGTGAAGCAGGATGAGGGCCTTCTTCGCGACTTCCTCAACAGCGGAAATCGTTGCCTTCTTCTCGCCGAAGGGGGCTGTCCACAGTTCCAGGTCTCCGATAATGATCTTGGTGGCTCCGTTGTTCGTGTTTTCCATTGTTTTCGTCTCCTTTTCGTTTGTTTGTTCTGTTATTTCAATCCGAGCTGCTTAATGGCAAGCTGCAGTTCATCAATCAGCACAAACCATTCAGCCACGGTATAACCGCAATCGGTGAACGGTCTTGGTATCCCGGTGAACAGCATTCTGTCATCAGCGAGCTTTTCATAGGTACCCATCTCGCCCTGAAGAGTCCGGAGTTTCAGCTCCTTGATCGGTACTTCCTTTATCGAAAGTTTCCTCATTGATATCTCTTCCGGTCCGTCGGTCATAGCTTCGTTATCGTCCCATTTGATAGGGCCGCCCTGTCTTTCCGGCTGGCAGCATGTGGGAGAGGGTTTGTCCATCTTTTCGTATTCCTTGCCGCCGAAAAACACACGGTTAACAGCCTCTTTCAACTGTTCCGGAGGTTCTCCCAGGTCAAAAGTCTCTGGCTCTTCATCGGATACCCGGCGCAGCTTGGCGTAATACGTGCTCAGGTTCCCAGGTAACCGGCCCTGATTCAGACCGTGCTTATTCGCCCAGGCCCTCAGATCTGTCCATGCCTGATTCGGATTCGCGTAGCCCTGCTCTTTCAGCCAGGCAATAGGATCGCCTTTCTCCGACAGAACTTTCAGAACTCCGTCCAGCATCTCCTTACGATCTCTTCTCAACTCGTTTCCCTCCTTTCTTTTTCCTTCGGTCAGTTGGTTTGTGTTCCGGTTCAGATACTGTCTCTGCAGGTTGTACCAGGTTGCCCGGGGCGAATAGCTCGGCCAATTCACCTCGATATAACCCAGCACATCGCCGCCTTCCTTTTCGATCTCCAGGCACTTCATGGCAAAGGCCTGCTTTTCAGCATCCGTCCTCATTCGTTTGGCTCCTCTTTGCTCAGTGGTAGGAATCGCATGTGGTCACCGTCAAAGGCAATGTAGAAGATGCCCTTCCGGCCCTGCCGGTTCTTGTCCACGTTCACGTAGATCAGCTTCATGCCGCGGTCCCCGAGGTTCTTGTGCAGTCTCCGGAGATCCTCATTCTTCAGCTCGTCCACGTCCGGATCATGCAGCAGGAGGAAAATGTTCGCGTCCTGCTCAATGGCTCCGGATTCCCGGGCATCGTTCATGGTCGGCGGCCGCTTTTCTTTCGCGTTCCCGCGGTTCAGCTGGGACAGGGCGATGATCGGGATGTTCAGCTCCTGCGCCAGGCGCTTCAGTCCACGGCTGATGTCGGATACCTCCTCCTGCCGGTTGCTCCGCTTCTTACTGCCCTCGAGCAGCTGCAGGTAGTCCACACAGATCAGGTCAATCCCGCCGTTCTCGTACAGGTAGAAGGCAGCTTTCCGGATGTCCTCAACGTTGTAGCCTTCCGTGCTGTAGAAGATCTGTTTGTTTCCCAGCAGGGCAACGGATTCGGCAAGCTTGATCCATCCTTCCGGGCTGATATCTCCGCTGGTAATCTCGCTCAGATTCACCATGCTCGCGGAGGCGAATTCACGTTCCATCAGCTCGTTAACCTTCATTTCCAGCGAGATGTAGAGGACCCGTTTGCCCTGCTTCGCCGCGTTCATGCAGATCGTCATGGCGAAGATGGATTTTCCGACAGAGGGCCTGGCGCCGATGATCATCAGCTTCGATCCGTACAGGCCGCCGGTCATCTTGTCCAGCGGTCCAAGTCCGGTCTTGATCCGGTTTTCCGGTTTCCCTTCGCGCTTCTGCGCTTCGTCCAGCATCTCGTAGGTCAGCATGATGGCTTCTTCCTGGGAGATCAGCTTGACGCTGCCGTTATGCTTCACGTCCCGGATCGTCAGCGCTGCGCTTTCCCGGATCTCATCCACGGTCTTTTCGATATCTGCAGATGAAGAAATCAGTGATTCACCGATGGCTTTCAGCCTCCGGCGGCCTGTGCATTCCCGGACGAGCCGGATGTAGCTTTTCACATTCGCCGTTGTGGGAACGAAGTTGATCAGCTGCATCAGGTAGCTCGGATCAATGATCTGATCCCGGTTTCCTTTCTTCAGCTCCGTGTACATCGTGACCAGGTCAACGGGACTTCCGGCCTTCGACAGTTCCTTCATTACAGCCAGGACGATGCGGTTCTTTTCCTCCGTGAATTCGTCCAGGTCCATTTCGACTGCCAGCTTCAGCGCCTTCTGGTCCTGCAGGGCCGCGCCCAATACGCTGGTTTCTGCTTCAAGATTTCTGTATGCGTCCATATCACCACCCCATGAAAACGTGATCCTTCGGCAGAAGCGGATCCGTTTCTGCCTTCTTCTCTCCGGAGGAAATGTTCTGGCAGCACTTCCGGAGGTAGCTCAGAACGGTTTTGCCCTGTTCCACACAGGCGCTGATCCCGGCCAGAACGGTTTCCTTTCCGAAATCCGCATACAGGCCGATGATCTTGTCATAGGTGGCCTGATTCTTCGGGAATCCGGCGGCTTCTGCCGCGTCCAGGATCTCGTTATGATCTTCCTGGATCTGGTGAAGATCGCCGGCATCGAAAGGTTGAGGATAAGGAGGCTCTTCTTCTCCTTCTTTCTCTATCTCTATCTCTTTCTCTATCTCTCCGTTACACAAACGTTTCACTGGCGTTTCACTCTTGTTACTTTGTAACGCCTTCTGTTTCTCCCGATACTTACGAACCCTTGCAGCGCTTGAGTTTTCGCTTCCTACGTTCTCGACCGCGTATGGGAAATAGAAGGCTTCGTTGTCGGAACTCTCTGCCAGACCGCAGTGGGTGAGATAGATCAGGGTGGCCGCCACATCGTCTGCCTGTTCATCCAGATCCAGCGCCAGCTCATCAGCGATGCTGTTTTCCAGATGATCGAATTGAATGATTCCGTCATTCTTCATGGCCTTCAGCTGCAGCTTGAGATAGATGATCGTGTACGTGTCACCGCCGGCCATGTTCCGGAGCTTCTTGATCCGTTTGGACTGGAAGAAGTCTTCCTTCAGCTTCAGCCAGAAATAACGCTTCCCCGATGACATTGCAGTTCACATCCTTTCACTGGGGCCGGAGGCGAATTCCGGCCCCGAGATGGTCATCAGAAGGGGAGCTCGTCAGTCTCCACCGCGGTAAAGCCCTGCGGTGCAGGCTGTGCCGGCTGCTGAACCGGCGGCGCACTATACTGCATCTGCTGCTGTTGCGGATACTGCGGGGCAGGAGCCGCATACTGCTGAGGCGCAGGAGCGTAGCCTTGCTGCGGAGCGTATCCCTGCGGCGCGTATTGGGGCGCAGGAGCCGGAGCAGGCGCCGGACTGGCGTATCCCTGGGCGGCTTCCGGAGCAGCTCCCTGGGCGTCTCTGGGCGTCAGGAACTCAACTTCATCAGCTGTCACTTCGAGACTGGCCCGGGTAATGCCATCGTTCCCGGTATACGTTCTCACGCTGACCGGTCCAATAACACAAACCTTCCTGCCTTTGGCCAGGTACTTGGAGCAGTTCTCGCCGAGCTCCCGCCAGGCAGAAACCCGGAAGAAGTCCGCTTCGGCCTGCTGGCCGTTGGCCTTCTGCTGTGCGCTCAGCTTCCGGTTGACGGCTACCGTGAAGTCGCACACGTTGATGCCCGTCTGCGTGGTCCGCAGTTCCGGATCCCGCGTCAGGTTTCCGATGATCGTCAGCTTATTCATCCAGCTTTCCTCCTTTCGATACCAGGTATGCATTCATGCCGGTAACCGCCATCACAAGGGAATCGTTCACCCGGCTGTAGGATTTCTTGGCGTCGATGTTGGCCTTGATGTCGGCAGCGATGATATCCAAAGCCGCGGCCTTGCTGACCAGCATTTCGTAGTGATCCACCGGCATCGTGACCAGGCCGACTTCCTCCAGGATGGCTTCCTCTTCGGTAATCACATCTTTATCGGTGTAGTTGGGGTTGGGATATCCGCGCTTGATATCGCTCATGGTCTGGTTCTCCTTTCACAAATAGTTTTTTCTGATCAGCCGCATCCACATATCATGCGAATACAGCGCTTCAAACTTCCTTTGGGCCTCCTGCTTCAGCTGCAGGTTCTTCTCACGGTCGTACTGGGCTCCGTTGTTCCCGGTGTGGTGATCATTGCAGAGCCACACCTTCAGCCCGTACTTCTCGCTGATCCGGCGGTTGGCCGTGCCGGCGAAGATGTGATGTTCCTCGAGCCTGGCCCTGGCTCCGCAGAACCAACATTCTTTCTCGGTCTGCAGAATCGAATTAGCCATCTGTTTTCCCTCCGTGAGCAGCTTCGTATTCGGCCCACTTCGCTTTCATCCTGGCCAGCTCTTCCGGAGTTTCCGTTTCTATTCCCAGATCCTTTGCTTCCCGGATCGCTCCGTCTATCACTCTGGCCATTTCCTTGGTATCCATCTTGTGGCTGTCCTTATAGACCTTCCACATGTTGCAGGTAACGCCGTTGACTACTCTCTGGTCGTACAGGACGGCGTATTTGTAATACTCGGTCGCGTCCACGTCCTTCGGCAGGATGAACATCAGGTACTTTCCGTCAGACGTCCTCGCCAGCGGTCCGTAGCTGGTGATCAGCCTGGCCTTGACTTCGTCCTCGGTCTCCGGCGTTTCGGCAGCAATCTTGTTTACCAGCACATGGAAGTAGCTGTTCGCGTTCTTGCTCCGGAGCTTCCGGTGCTTCTTGATCTCGATGTCGCAGTCATACTTGGCCAGCTCATCGAACCTGTCACCGTCAATCTTTTCCCTGGTGAAGAAGGTCACGATCCACCCGGATCCGTCACGGCTCCGATACATCTCCTTCAGCCGGCCGATCATCCGCGTTCACCTCTTCCTTGTCCACATGGCCATGCAGGTAAACATACCTGCCGGTCTGTCCGATGTTCCGGAAAATGAAGTCATCGCATTTCGCCTTGGAAAGGTGCGTCCGGAGCACCCGCATTTCGTATGCGTACTCGCCGGCGGCCTTCTTCTCTTCGATCTTTCTCCGGATCTCTTCATCCTCGTAGTTACACTCCAGGAGGTACAGGTCGTAGTGGTGGGCCGTGATCCCTGCCAGGCTGTTCGTATCGGTGGCGTAGATGGCCTTTCCTCCGGGGAAATGGAGCTTGTATCCGCAGTTCAGCACATCGTGGACCAACGGGAAAGGGATCACGTTGCAGATCCCGTATCCGTACATCGTTCCGGTTTGCAGAACGTCAATCTGCCTTCTCGGTACTCCGGCATCCACCAGGGGTTTGATCATCCAGGAACAACCGCCGAAGCGGAGCAGGGGCCTTTCGGCAGCCATGCGCCGGATCGTGGACGGTGTGAAGTGGTCGCTGTGAATGTGTGTCAGCAAAACCAGCTTCAGATCCCGAATGTGCGGTTCGATCATTCGGTATGGCACTCCGCAGTCAATCAGCACCGACTTGCCGACAATCACCGCGTTTCCCCTGGATCCGGTGGAAATCACTTCATGACTGATCATTACAGGTCAGCCAGGTTCACGTTCTCGACCACCTGAGCGGCCTCGGGCTGTGTCGGTACCGACTGCGCCGGCGCTTCTTCCGGAGTACCGATGAACCCTCCGCTTTCACCCATCTGGATGAATTTGGAGTCCTGGACAAAGCCCTGCTGCATCTCGATGGACATGATGCCCCAGCGGGAGATCAGCTGACGGAGCAGCGTCTTCTTGGCCATCTCGTCGAAGTTCTTGTACCAGAAGCTGGAGAACTTCCACATATCCTCCTGCGGGATCTGCCCGGCCTCCAGCTGCTTCATGGCCGCTGCGGAGAATGCCGGGGAATACTGGTCGGCATGGCTCATCATCTTCGCCTTTGACCAATACAGTGTTTTCCGGAAACCGTTCAGATATTCGAAGTAGGCCATGTAGCCGATCACCGGCCGGCTTTCCCGTTCCTCATCGTCTTCGATGAACTGGAACCGGGGCTTTCCGGTGGATGGATCCTTTCCCAGGTACTCGCCGTCATGGATCTCCATGACATCAATGTCCTGGTACTGGCCGCTCCGGATCGCCAGCTGAATGTAGCCCTTGAAGCCGAGCACGAACTGTGCGCGTTTCTCGGAATAGGCCATCCACTTTCCGTTCTTGTCCTTCACATGGTTTCCGGCTTCGTCCAGAATCCACGCGGTGCTGCCGTCCGGATTCTTCAGCTTCTGCTCGAAGGGCACCAGGTAATACTGGCCCAGCTGCGGGGAAGGGCTGAGGTTCAGGCTCTCGCCCAGCAGGGCACCGGCCAGGATCGTCCCGGGAGTGCAGTCCTGCAGCTGAGGGTTCACGGCAACCGCAGACGTGATCGCGGCCACAAAGCGCCGTGCGCGTTCCGGATCGCCGAGGGTGTTGTTGATCAGGTTCTTGTATCCTTCCGTGGAGATAGCCACGGAAAACTTCTGTTTCTGGGTAGCCGGCACATTAGAGCTGCTCATAGTCGTAACCTCCGTCCGTCAGGAAATTCTTAAGAGCCCGGAGCTTTTCCAGATTCGCCGTCACCTTGAAGGTGGTGGAATAGATCGGCTCCTGGGATACCGCTGTTTCCGGATCCGGCATCTGCACCGGTGCGCTGACCGCTTCCGGAGGGGCTTCCTGCTGGATGGCCTCCTGGATCGCCGCGGCAGCTGCAGCCTCTTCGGCCTTCCGTGCTTCCATGGCCGCCAGCGCCGCTTCGCGTCTGGCCTTTTCTGCTTCAATGGCCTTGTGCCGTTCGTCCACGATCAGCATGGATCCGGACAGGTTGTAGGTCTTCCGGTATTCAGCCATGACCTCCGCGCCGGATTCCAGCGTTTCAATCACCTGCAGATCAGAAGCGATGCGGTCCAGGAATTCAGCGGCCTTCTTCCGGAGGGCCGTCTTGCTGTCGGAAAGCCCGACCTTGATCCCGGCCTTATCCAGGGAAACGAAGTCCTCAGCGATGTGCAGGCTTTCCCGGTACTCCGCGAAGTATTTGGCCAGGTCTTCTTCCTTCTGCCTCCGGAGGCCGTCCTCGACTTCGTTGATCTTCTGCCGGAGCTGGTTGTCGGCCCTGGCGTACAGATCGCCGGCACATTCCTTGTAGATCCCCTCGAAGCTCTCATACGGCTTGAGGATCTGGGCCTTGACTTCCTTGCGGCGCTTTTCAAGCTCCTGGTATTCCTTGTTCAGCTCGCTGCGGACCTTCTTAATGTCCTTGTACGTTTCCTCGGTGCAGACCAGGGAAAGCGCCAGCTCGACACGTTCTTCGATGCTCTTTTTCACAGCCTGCAGCTGATCTTCGATCACCGGCAGCTGCTTAATGACAATCAGGTTGTTTTCCACGTTAATCCTCCTTCTGTTCGTCTTGCCATTCCCAGGCATCTTGTGTCCGGACGCACTGATCGCATCCGAACACGTCTCCGTCTTTGTCCTTGTAGATGGTTTCGCACTCTTTCCCGCAGATCGGACAGACAGGATCGGGGCCGTCATCGTAGGGCGGCATGCCGTACATCTCTGCTTCCCGGATCCAGGGCGCGTCTGGCAGATCTTGCATTTTTGACCTCCTTTCGTTAGAATGGCGTTGGTTGTTTTCATCTGGGACCGTTCCCGTGCCACCGGGGCGGTCCTATTCTTGTGTCAGGTCAACCCTGATCACGCGCCCTCCGATACTGTTTGCGAGCTTTGCGGCATCTCTTCTGCTGGTGAACATCATGGCCCGTCTCTCCAGTCTGGTGATCACCAATCCGGGAGTCTGCGGCAATCCGCTTTTGTTCTGGTACCCGGCGAAGGTCTGACCCAGGCCGGCGATGTAGCTTGTGCCGACCATCACGTACCAGCGCGGCCGGAAGTCCGGCATTACAGTGACACCAGCCACAGCACGACACCTCCAACCAGCCCGGCCAGCGTTCCGATCACAGCCCACAGGGCCCTGCGTCCGGCAACCTCTTCCGGAGTCATCTGCACGTAGTAGACCGGTCGGCCGTGAAGGCCAGGGTTCCGGCGGTATCCTCTCTCCCTGCGGTAGTGAACCTTCTTCATCGGATCATCCACCCCGCAATCCACAGGGCCGCCATGGCAACCATGGCCAGCGCGTAGCATGCCTTTTCCAAGCGCTTCCGGATGATCTCCTGCCGGGCCTGCTGTGTCTCAATCCTCCACTGCAAGTAGGATCTTGTGTCCATACTCTGCCTCCTTCCTGGCCTGTCTGGCCTTCGTCCTTTCTTCCAGTGCTTCCCGGGCGCCCGGTTGCTTCAGATACTCCCGAAGGCCCTCAATGATGGACTGGCCGAGCTGTTTCCCGGTCTCCTCCGGTGTCTGTTTGATGTCGAAATCCATGTCGGTCTCCTTTCGAGTCGTATGTCATGCGACTTCACGGGCAAAAAAAATCAAGAGGGCTTCATCGTCCGACAGTTGCAGGATGTGCACCAGCTGTTGGGCATCCTTCACCGTCAGGCCTGCGCCGTTCTTCGCCAGCTTTCTGTAGAGCGTTGATTTGTCAATGCCCATCTTTGCTGCGACTTCAACGACGCTGGTCTTCAGCTCCCTGATCTTCCCGTGAAGCTTGTCAACGTTCACGAACATGCTGCTTTTCACCTCCTTCCCGGTGTCGTACCCCGTGCGACTGGCTAAAGCATACTCCAGACTGTTCGCCTTGTCAACAACTTTTTTTGCATGGCGTACAACTTTTTGACGAAAAAGCGCGAAAAAGCAGTTGCATATTTGCGAAAGCCATGGTAAAATAAAGCATCGGAAGGAGGTGAATACCTGGTGTCCAAAGTTGCGGAGAGGATCAAAGAGTGCAGGGAAGAACATGGTCTGAGTGCCGACGAGCTCGGCCGGATCATCGGAAGGGACCGGTCAATGATCTTCAGATATGAGAAGGACGAGATCGGAAACATCCCGATCAACGTGATCCACGCCATGGCCGTTGCACTCAATGTGAATCCTGCTTACCTGATGGGGTGGTCAGATGACAAAAACCCTCCCGAAACAAAAGAGCCCGTCATCCAGCTGGATGACGAGCACGCGGGACTCATTGCGAGGTATGACGCTCTGGACAAGAAACGGAAGGATCAGCTGATGGCTTTTCTGCAGTTTCTAGAGTCCGGGACAGGGCGGTGATGAACCACCGCCTTGTTTCGGCGTCCAGAGATTTCAGTTTTTCATAGATCTCCTGCGCTTCGTTGACTGTCATGGAAAAGACTCCTTTTTCAGTTTTTCCACGCCGGCGGGGTTAGGAAGATTATAACCGAAATCGGAAGAAAATTCAGCGTTTTGGAAGATTATTCCGGGAGGCGTAAGACTATGCGGAAATCTGTAATTGCGATACTACTGGTTGTGGCGTGTCTGTTCTGCGGACACTACGCCATTGCTGAAAAGTCCTTTGAGGAGCTGGATGCTGAATTCGACGCGCTGATCGACAAGTCAAAAAGGCTCCAGGCGCTTGAGGACGTCATCATGAACGGACTGACGATCTATCCGGACAAAAGCTGGGAAGACGAATACGCTATGGATGCCTACACCGTTGTCCCTGTAATCAAGGACAGAGACGATGGAAAGCAGTATGCCGGAATGCCGTTTCTGATCACCGGAACGCTCCTGGATATCAAAGGATACGGCATTGACTTCCAGCTGGATGACGGGCGGTATGCCATCATTTCTTTCAGCGAATACGATTTCGACACGGAGCAGATGATTGATTTCGGAATGTACCCGACCAGGAAGGGGAAGCGCTTCAATATCTTCTGCACCTTCAAGTCTTTCGGATATGAGCTGCTCTCTCCGGAGACATACCATTTCACAGCCACCTGCACTGAGCAGGCGAAGACCCTTTGCGAGAAACGGGGAAAGTAAATGGGCAACGCGGTCATTTATGCCAGGTATTCCTCTGACAACCAGAGGGACGCCAGCATTGATCAGCAGGTAAAAGAGTGCAGCCACTATGCCATGCAGAAGGGACACAAGATCGTCCGGACATACAGTGACTGCGCCCTGACGGGGAAGACCGATAAGCGGCCTTCCTTTCTGCGGATGATCAGGGATTCGGCGAAGCGGGAGTTTGAATATGTCCTGGTCTATTCGCTGGACCGCTTCAGCCGGAACAAGTACGATTCGGCCATCTATAAACAGAAGCTCCGGGAAAACGGCGTCACCGTGCTGTCGGCCATGGAGCATCTGACGGACGATCCGACAGGCCATCTGATGGAATCCATCCTGGAAGGCTTCGCGCAGTATTACTCCGAAGAACTCAGCCAGAAGATCCACCGGGGACTGAAAGACAATGCGGAGAAGGCCATCGTCAACGGATCTGTTCCGCTCGGGTACCGGCGCGGAGCTGACGGCCATGCTGAAATTGTTCCGGAAGAAGCGGAGGTTGTCCGGGAGATCTTCCGGAGGGTCCTGGAGAAAGAACCGCTGATCCGGATTGCTGACGATCTGAACCGGCGCGGAATCAAAACAAAAAAAGGCGCTCACTGGAACAAGTCATCCTTCAACAGGATCCTGTCCAATGAGCGCTACATCGGGGTGTACCTGTACAAGGAACACCGGATAGAAGGAGGTTTCCCGATCATCGTGGATAAAGAAACTTTCGATTCAGCCCAGATCTACATCAAGGGAAAGCCGAAGGCCAGGGGCGGTACGGCCAGGCGAAAGTGCAAAGGCGATACGTACCTGCTCACCGGAAAGCTCTACTGCGGGGAATGCGATTCCCCGATGTCCGGGATCTCCGGGACGTCAAAGACGAATGACCTGCACTACTATTACCAGTGCACGAAGAAGCGGTACGAGAAGGGCTGCCACAAGAAGAATGTCCCCAGGGACCTGATTGAGCAGAAGATCACTCGCCAGATCATGGAGATTCTGAACGATGACGAGATTCTCGAATGGCTGGCCGACCGGGCCATGGAGCATCTAGAAAGCGAGCGGAACACCGCCGAGATTGAAGCACTCCGCGCCCGGCTGAAGGAGGCCACCAGGAAGCGAGACAACCTGCTGGACGCCATCGAGGATGCGGAGATGCTGCCGATCCTCAAAGACCGGTTGAAGGAAAGGCAGGAAGAGGTTCGCTTCCTGTCGGCCAGGGTAGAGGCCCTTGAGAAGCTGGCGTGGAACGACATCACGAAGGACATGATCCTCTCGTACCTGGAAACGCTCCGGGACGGTGACTATGAGGACAAGGCCTTCCAGGAGAAGCTGATAGATGCTTTCCTGATCCGGGCCTACGTCTTCGATGACGGCCGGCTGAAACTGATCTTTAACTGCACGAAAGAGCACAGGGAAGTCGAGATTTCCCTTGAGGAATTCAGCAGAAAGGAGGGTAAGGGAGAAGAAGACGCGAAAGTTCGTCTAAGCTCTTCACATCTCCACTCAACGTTATCCAGACGAACTTTTGAGATCTACATGATCAAGGGATACTTCGTCTGCGACGTCCCCAATGCCGTATAGGCAGAAAAGGGGCCAGTCTAAATTGACTGGCCTCTTTTTCGTGCTCCAAATTACCATATGCGGAATAATCTTACGGAATACGGAATAATCTTCCAAACGGTGCGCACAGCCTTCCGTTTTCTGGTATCATCCGCAGGAAGGAGCAAGGTCGCATGATCAGGATTTTACTCTCCGTCCGCTTAGGCGAAAAGCGGTGGACTCAGTCAACGCTGGCGAAAAAGACCGGGATTCGGGCAGCCACCATCAATGAGCTGTACAACGAAGTCACCGATCGGGTCAGCCTCCGGCAACTGGATCGCATCTGCCATGTTCTCGAGTGTGATTTGACGGATCTGCTCAAGAGAGATGGCCAGGATCCATTCAAAGAGACGGACCACCAAGCGAAGACCTGACCTTCAGCCCCGGAGTTGCAGCTCCGGGGTTTTTCTGTATCATACGGCCTTACCATCAGGGAAAACGATAAGGATCTGCGCTTCACCGCCGATCGCTTTGGCAATTGTCTCCCATTCATCCAGGGAGAACTTGCCTGTGGAAAGGCGCTTGTTCAGCAACTGCGGAGACCATCCGAGCCGTCTGGCCAGCTCCGCGTTGGAGATCCCAGCGTAAGCCAGGGCCATTTCCACCTTCTGTCTTGCCGTCATTGTCTCACCTCCTCCGGAGTATCATAAACCGTTTAGTTCAATTTGTCAAAAAGAAGTTTCAAAAAAAGTCAGAAAAAGTTGAAATAAATGGTTGACTTTATAAACCATTCGGTTTATACTCATGCTGTCGAAAGACACTGGATCCCAACAAAATCAAGGAGGAGACCACAATGACCACCATCAAGACTCAGAACTTCGGAATCGAAATCGAACTCACCGGGATTTCCCGTCCGGCCGCCGCTCAGATCATCGCCAACTACTACGAGACCAGGACCACCGGACACCGGGCTGACGGATACGATACCTACACCGCCACTGACCGGAAGGGCCGGACCTGGAAGTGCAGCCGTGACGTCTCCATCAATCCGCAGGTTCGCCGGGGCAGCCGGATCGTTGACCGGTACGAAGGCCGGACTTCCACGGATCTCCGTTGCGAAGTGGTCAGCCCGATCCTGCAGTATGAGGATATCGAAGATCTGCAGAACATCGTCCGGAAGCTGGTCGAAGGTGGCGCCCTGGCTAACGATTCCTGCGGAATCCACGTCCACGTTGACGGAGCCAACCACAATGCCGACAGCCTCATCAACCTGGTCAACCTCTTCACCGGACGGCAGGATCTGTTCTATGAAGCTCTGCAGAACGAAGGCCGTGCCGGCCGCTGGTGCCAGAAGACCAACAAAGAGATGATGAAGGCCATGCGGAACGGCGAACACACGAAGGAAGCCATCGAACGGCTGTACTACTCCCGGCTGAACAATGGCTACACCGGCGGTGTCGATCACAGCCACTACTGCGGTGCCCGGTACCGGGGCCTGAACCTGCATGCCCTGTACACGAAGGGAACGGTTGAGTTCCGGCTGTTCAACGGAACCACCCACGCCGGGAAGATCAAGGCTTACATCCAGTTCTGCCTGGCCATGAGTGCCTGGGCCATCAATACCGAGATGAAGCCCCTGTACTTCCGGGATTCAAAGAACCTGACCAAAGAGCAGAAGGCCGTGAACATGGAAGGCTTCCTGACAAAGCGCCTGGGGATGACCGGACCGGAGTTCAAGACCGCCCGGCTGCACCTGACCGCCGCTTTCCGTGAAGCTTGCTAAGAATGACAGCCCCGCCGGTCGGGCCAAAGGCCGGCAGAAAGGATGATTTCATGAAACTGTATCTCGCTTATGGATCGAACCTGAACAAGGCCCAGATGGCCCGCCGGTGCCCGGATGCTGTGCCGATTGCCACGACAGTTATCCCGAATCATCAGCTGGTGTTCCGGCGCGGAGTGCTCACGATTGAATTCAAGCCGGGTTCAACCGTCCCGGTGGCTGTCTGGAAGATATCAGCACAGGACGAACGGAACCTGGACGGATACGAAGGATTCCCGCATCTGTACCGCAAGCAGGATTTCCCGATCATTCTGAATGGCTGGAAGGACGGAAAGAAAGCCGTTGAAGAGAAGGTCGGTGAAGCCATGGCTTATATCATGAATCCTGGCAGGCCGATCCAGGCGCCCAGCATCACGTACATGATGACCTGCATGAAAGGCTATGATGACTTCGGGCTGGACATGACGCCGTTGTTTGAAGCCAAGGAGAGAGCTGAGAAAGGAGGCGATGCCTGATGTCAAATAAGGCCGTGATTCACTTCCGGAGCTGCGGCAGCTCCGGAAACATCTACTGGATCCTGGGAGCGGTCCGGATGCAGATGCAGAAGGAACGCCGGATCACAGACTACAATAACGCCTGGGAACGGGTTCAGAAGACGGATTACGCCGGAGCCCTGGCAATTCTCCGGGAGCTGGTGGATCTGGTGGACGATGACGGGAGGTATTGAGATGGGCGAATGGATCAGCTGCGAGGACAGGATGCCGGAGGAACCTTTCGGCTGTCTTGTTACAGTTTGGGATTCAAATCCAATGGGAGGAGATGATTTTGAGAATCTGCTTCCGTATTTCGTTGGATGGGATGGCGAACAATGGAATGACTCAGACGGCGAACAGTGCCCGTTTGAAGTCATAGCATGGATGAAACTGCCGGAACCTTACAAAATGGAGGAATGATGATGAAGAAGCAATGGCTGGTTTTCTTCTACGCCGGCAGGGAGCTGCTCCGCTACTCTCTGGCCGGCACCTTCCCAGGTGAACGGGAGAACACGATTCAGCTGCTGGCTGCGGAGCATGACATCCCGGCCAGCGCCATCTACTTTGCCGTAGTGACAGCTTAAGGAGGAATACAGAGTGAGTAAAAAGACGATTTACCACAGGGGCTATGTGATCGAATGGATTGAGCACATGAATTCCTGGCGCATCTACCGGGAAGAGTCGAAGGCCAACACCATCGCCTATGAGGATGATCCGGAAGAAGCGGTACGCAGGCTGGATGAGGAAGAGCCGGATCTGTACTGCGGGAGCGAGGACGGAATGGAGGTTGAATACTGCAACGTCTGCGGGAATGAGATCGAGCTTCGATGGGATATCAATCGGGATGGCTTCCAGGCACACTGTCCCGTGTGCGGATCCAGGTTGATGCTCTGCGATGCATGCAATCACCGTCACGGTGAGCCCTGCGATGATTGCGACTTTGGAATCTGGAAAGATAAAGAGCTCTGCCGGTTCCGGCGTCCGGATGACTGGTGGAAAGAGGAGGGTTCATTGTGAAATACTGTGTACTGCTTGACGCGATGGAGAACAAGGCGAAGGCACTTCCGATCAAGCCGGGAGTCAGCCTTCTGCAGACGGCCTACAAGGCCATGGGCTGTGACCAGGTACAGCTGATCCCGCTTTATCCGGATCGGCTGCCGAAAGGATACGAGGCCATCACGGATGAAAACCTGATGATGCGTGATGGCGCGACGAAGATCTTCAATCCGCTGGCGTCCTGGCTGTATGGCTGTGACGATCACGGGACGCCGATTATGAATAATGTGGTCATCTTCAAGGTGAAGGGCTGCAACTTCACCGGCATGACAGAGGAAGAAGCCGAACAGATCACCAGCGATCTGAACGAAAAGGCAGATGAAATCTTCGATCTGACCATGTTCAAAGTGATGACCGCACGATAATAGCCGAATTCCTTGCGGATTTGACCAGCTGGGCCCCTCTGCTGTTCCGGACGAAGAATCTACCGTCCGGAAAGTGGAGGGGCCTTCTTGCGTCTCTCAGGGCCAAATATCGCATATCATGCGATTGGAATTTAAAAAAATCCGGATACCCGTATTTCGCTCAGAAAGGCCCCTATTTCGCGTCCTGGCCTTAGGATGGAGAAATACTCGCAAAAAGGATCACAGGCCTGTTCTACCCACAAATCTGTTAGAAGCTGATAGGCGTGTGCATGTCGTGCGATCATGCAACAAAAAAAGACCGCCCTCCCGTAGGAGAGCGGTCTGCTCATCTGTGCTTTGTCCGGTTCAGTTTGTTCCGGATGTTCCGAGTCAGCATCGGACTCGGCGAATAAAGGTGCAGGATCCCGTTCCGGACCTGCCTCAATTTCTCCAGTGCTTCCTGGTACGCGAGATACTTCTCGCATTCGCAGTGGTAAGCGCCGCATCCTTTATCCGGACAATCCTTGCACGGACATATCACTGTCGGCATTATTCATCTTCGGTCTGCTTTTTCTCTTCCAGCTTTTTGAATGTCAGGTCGTAAGATCCCATGGCCGCCAGCGCGACAATTACCGCGTTCACGGCTCCCAGGGCGAAGCTGTTCCATGTCAGCCCGGCTGTGAAATGTGTAGCAACCGTGATGATGGCCAGCGCGATCACGTATACGATGATCCTGGTCGGGATCTTCCAGACTTTATCCATTGGCAGTTTCAGCAGCTGCACGATCAACAGCGTGGCCAGCGTGGCCCCGGCAATGGTGGCCAGCTGCCCCCAGTCAAACGGATCATCCGGAACGACCACGCTTTTGGCTTCAGCGGCCGGAGGTTCCGGATTCTCCACAACGGGATTGATTGCTTCTTCGGCGAACACGCCGGCAATGAGCGTCATGGCCAGCAGCAGAACTGCCAGCAGACAAACAAGCTTTTTCATTGTTCATCGTTCCTTTCGTATATCTGTACTTTAACGAAATCACTGGTTTTCGTTCAATTAGAAGACCTTTTTCATGGTTTCTCTTCTCCCTTCGTTATCCCCGGCCCAGGAACTTGGTCATCATGTACCAGCCCTTCCGGTTTTTGTAGTTCACCTTGCACCATTCCTCGCCATATTTCACGAGCTCTACTTCCGAATTGCATGGAACCTCGTCATACAGCTTGCAGCTGGTGGAAGGCTTGGCCCTGAGTTTCACCGGTTTTTCATTTTCGGCCCAGACCGTCAGGATTTCTCCGGACGGATCCGGATCGGGCTCAGGCTCCGGACCTGGATCCGGATCAGGATCGGGAGACGGGCCGGGCATCTCTTCCACAAGGAAGCACTCCAGCATCCAGCCTTTTTTCCTCTTCCATTGGACGTAGGCCCACCCGGCGCCATCCTCTTTCAGCCAGGTAACGGAATCACCAACAGGCACCTGATCCACCAGCGCGGCCTTCGTGCTTGCCTTCGCGCGGAGGTTGATCGGTTTTCCGTTCTCCGCGTAGGCATACATGATCTTACTGGGTTCCGGTTCCGGAGAAGGTCCGGGATCCGGGGAAGGTGACGGGCCGGGATCAGATCCGTAGTCCACGTCTTTCAGCTTGCCCCATTGCGCCCACTTCCCGAGCTTTGTATCAATCGTCACTTCTCCGGCCGCGCTGGAGGCGTGGATGATCTGCAGGGGATTTACGCTGAGGACATAGCCGACGTGAGACAGGTTCCCGGGATCTTTTCCGTACCATTTGTTGCCTTTGTCGGCGTCGGTCCATGCCTTGAGCTTGAATACCGCCATGCCGGCCTGCAGTTGATTCACGCTGGTCAGCTTTCCGGTTTCGGAGCAGTATTCGTGATAGATGGTATTGCTGCCGTGATAGATCTTCGCGCCCTGGTCGCGGTACATCTTCACAAAGAGTCCGGAACAGTCAATACCGTTTTTGTCGTTGGTCCCGGGGCTCTCATAAGGCCAGCCGAGACATTCCAATGCGGATTCGTTCAGTTTCGATATGCTGAGCATTTACCCGTTACCTCCTTCTCCTTCGTCCTCATCATCGTCATCTTCATCGGAAGAGTCTTTCTTTTTCCCTCGGAACTGGAATCTTCCAACGATCTTGGCCCCAGCGGCAAGGGCTTTGTCATAAATGCTGTTGTCGGTGTAGGCCCAGATATTGACGATCATCACGAAGGAAGTTATGCCGGCAAGCCAGATAATGGCTTCAGCGGTCACTGGCTGGAAGGCCAGCACTGCCAGGATCAGTACCATGTAAATGAACCAGAACCAGGCGGACCACTTTGCCAGCTTTTTGCTGAACTGATCTTTCGGATCCGGTTTCTTCATGGCCATGATCTCACTCCTTACTTTTCGATCAGGTAGTTCTGCAGTGCTTTCTGGGCGGCTTCCATCTCATCTCCGTTCCCGTTGTGAAGCACATTGTTCAGCAATGCCAGTGTTGCCTTACACAAAACCCGGAATCCCTCATCAGCATCATCCTGCTGTCTCTCAAGCGTTTCCAGTCGGCGCTTGTCACTGGACAGCTTCTCATCGATACTGTTCAACCGTGATTCGATACTTTTCAGTCTGGCGTCCAGGTCTTCCACCGGCGCCTGTCCTTTTGCCTTTTCGGTTTGCTTTCTGTCCACCCATTTCCAGCGGAACTCCACGATCTTGAAGATGATGATCGCGATGCCTGCCAGGCCCAGAAGGACAGAAGCAGTTGTCCACAGCGCGGAAGGCGTAATGCCTTCAATCGGCTGTACGTTCATTGTCCTCACCTCGTTATTCGATTTTGATATAAGAAAAGCACCAGGGCCTCAGGCCTCAGGTGCTGAATTCCTGATGAGGACATAATCCTCACATATTTTGTCTCGTAGCGCCCGGTCATCCGTATGCTGCAGGATTCCGAGATAACTCTGAATGACCGCCATTGCGTATTCAAGCGGCACCTCGCCGGTTCGGTATTTCTCCCTGACGAAGTTCAGATGTTTCTTCATCTGCAGACTGGTTGATTTCCGGATGCTGATATGGTTGTGCTGCACGATCTTCCCGATAAACTCACAGCCTTCACCGGCAGGAATGACCGCCGTTTTGTTGTTCAGCTGCAGCAGGAAGTTCTCCTGGAGGAATTCGTCTGTTTGTCCGATGCAGTCCCATACCTGCTGTTTGCTCGGGGCGATACAGATCATGTCATCCATGTACCGGATGTAGTACGGTACGCGGAGGACTCTCTTAACGTAATGGTCTACTGGTGTCAGAACTACATTGGCCGTCATCTGTGAGATGAGGGAACCAACCTGCATCCCGATCCCGCTGACCATTTCCACGTCCAGAGGATCCTTGACCTCAAGCGGCATACCGAATGGCCTGCCGTCAGACCTGATCATCGTTTCCAGGAACCAGAGCATTTTGATATCGTCAAGCGGTTTGCCCAGCTCGCGCAGCTGAACGTCCACCGGTACCCGGAAGAAAAACTTCTGGATGTCCATTTTGCCGATGTACCAATCGCCAGGCCTGAAGCGGATCCTCCGGAGCCAGTTCTTCAGCGTGTCGCATGCGTCGATCGGGCCTTTGCCCGGAATGCTGCCGTAGCTGTGTTCGTAGAAGCTCTTGGAGTAGATCGGCCAGAGCGTGAGATACGCGGCGCAGTTCATAACCCGATACTCAAACGGAAGCGCGTGAATCAGCCGAACCTTTGGGAAATACTCGTAGAAGGCATGAAGCCTGCTGACAACTAAATCTTGCCAGATCAGATGATTCTGCGCGTTGATCAGGTTGTCTTCCAGATGCGCGGAATAGGATAGTACCTCCGGCTTAAACCTCTTCTGTCGTGAGGCCATCCGGTATCCGTCATACAGATTCTCAAACTGGTAAAACCTTTCAAAGAGTCCGCTGTACTTCTCCATATTCCTGCCCATCCGTTGCTATGCTTATCAGCCCGTTTCCGGTTGCAGATTTCATAGCTGTCCACCTTTTTCTGCCATTGCTGACCGAGGGGTCGGGTCCCTTTACACACCCGATGTACTGGAAGCAGGCCCGTAGGCCTGCAACATCTGACACGCTTCCGTACACGTCGTCTCGATGCACGGCGGGGTAAAGCGGAGCGGAAGCCCAGGTTGTCGTTCGTGTTCGCACGCCCGTTATTCAGGTTGCCCTGGCATGCCACACTATGTTGCCATAGCCGCTTGAATAACGTTGTGGTCTGGACTATGTCTTGACCTTGCCTTACGGTTTAGGCCGCTGGTGTATAGTCTCTACACATTTACGCCCGAAGACGATTTAGCTCGGCGTTTTCCCTGAGGGACGTTCGCCGAATTAGCCAGCATTCAGACCGGCAGTTTCCCGACCGGCTGCTCCTATTGAAGACGCCCGCTTCGGCCCCGTTGTTGTAGTTGCCGCCGCGGTAGAAAGAGCGCCGCAAGACCCGCAAACGCGATCCGATCCCTATGATTGAGGCTTGCCCTTGACGGATTTGAGCAAGCCGCCGATCATCTTTCCTATTTCGACCAGCTTTGATTCCCAAACTCCGTAATGGTGTTTGGAGAGATACTTCAGCAGCATGCTGATTCTTAGCAGGTGCTTCAGCGTTTCGTTCTCGACGTCCAGATACTCAAGAGTGGTCAGCTTTGACTTCTTCTTGTCCTCGGCAATGGTCAGCCGGAGCATTTGATTCATGCTGTTCCGGATGTCCTGTCCGAGTGAGAATTTCTGCGACTTCGGAAACTGGTCGAGCAGTGGATATCCATAGACCATCATGTCCTCCACCTTCTGAAGGAGCTTGAAGTCTTCGGTTGCCATAGAAGGCACCTCCTGCACCGATATACTGCGGAACGCAGTATATCGGTAGGAAAGCAGGTTTTCAAGGGCCTTTGGAAAACTATTCCGGATAATGGAAGAAAATTACGGATATCGTAATTTTGGGCTCAAAAATTTCCGCGCTTCGCGCGGAAGGGGGACGCCGCTGTCGCGGCGCCCTTCAGCTATCAGGAAGCAGCTGGCAGCTGGCAATAAGCGGAGCGGAAGCCCAGGTAGTCGTACGTGAACGCACGCCCGTAACTCAGGTCGCCCTGGAAGACGCCCGCAGCGGCCCCGCTGCCGTAGCTGCCGCCGCGGCAGAAAGAGCGCTCGGATTCGGATGTGTTAGCGTAGAACTGATCATCCTTATAAGCGCCGGCGGTGTTGTCATACTTCAGCAGGGCAAGAGCCTGGAGCAGCAGGGTAGCTGCGGTACCGATGGAGGCATCCGCAACGATGGACTCGAACGTGCAGTTCTTATAAGTGGTCGTTCCGTCAGACGTTGCATCTGTGGTCCACTTGAAGTGGTTCGTATCCCAGCGAAGCTTGACGCTGTCAGTGGTCGTTCCGGCTCCATTCGGAGTGATCAGGCTGCCATCAGTTCCGCTGATCGCTTTCCATTCGGTGGAAGCAGCTGTCTGCGGATGATCGCTGTCCGCGGCGTTGTTGTTGGCCAGAATCTGCAGCTCGCCGTAAACCAGGCGCAGGCCTCCGAGCCATTCATTGACGTTTCCGTTCAGATCCCAGATGCCGTTCGGGGTTCCGTCATGAGACCAGGACAGCGGACCTGTACCTGTCTTCACGCGCAGCGCGTAATGAGAGGAATCCTTATTGTCCGGAATTGCCTGATAAACGGAATCCGTGGAGTCTTTTCCATAGTTGTTATTGCCTTTCGGCATGGTGCCGTTGTTCTTGCACCACAGCGCAATCGCGGCCCACTCGAAAGCAGTCATCAGATGCCAGCCGGCACCTTTGTCAGAGCAGGCCTTAGCGGCGGCATCGAAGTTAATGGTGTGCTTCACGTTCTGCGCCGGCAGGGAATAGGCACGCCCGTTCTGGATGATGTTCTGATATTTGGAAATCCAGAGGCCGTCAATTTCCTGGCCATTTACGATGAAGGCCGGGAAGGTGGCAGTCGAAGATCCGAGGCCCACGGCCGCATAGGTGAACTTGGGAACATACACCATGACGGACGGGATACCCAGATCGTCATACAGAAGATCGTTGTTCGGGCAAACAGCCTTCAGAGCCATTGCGGAAAGATCAAAATTCGCAGCCATCTTTGCATTCCTCCTTTATTCCACAGCCCACAGGCTGAGGGTCACTTTGTCCAGGTCGAGCGGAACCGGCTCCAGCTTCGTGGCGCCTTCTTCTTCCGCATCCGGATCCGGAACCTCGATGTACTCCCGGGGCGGGATGTCGATCTCGGCAACATAAGCCCGGCCGGCGGCGGTACCGATGACCAGGTTTCCGTCACGATCGAAGCAGATGTCGATGTGAACAGCCCAGTCTTCTTCGCGCTTGATCAGGTTGATGGTCAGATCATCGTCAAAGGTGATCTTCTTCTTGGTGGCCGTGTTCTGGATCTCATAATCAATCTTCGGGCCTTCGTTCTTTTCAACGATAATCATTTGATGAGTCCTCCAATCACAATGTATTTGATGGTGGCAGTGCTCGCGCTGCCGGAGTAGGCAACCTTGAAGCCGTTCACCTGCTTATCCGTCACCTGGATATCGCCGATGTTTCCGGCCTCGCTGTCCGTCCATGCCATGACCGCGTAGTTGATGTCCTTCTGGACGTTGGTCAGCGCCACGGACTTTTTGCTGTTGTTGAAGGGGAACTTCATGGTATTGGTCAGCACGGTTGAGCCGATCTCGCAGACCAGGAATTCATCGAACTGCCAGATATGCTGCCGGAGCCGGTTCAGAATCAGCGCGGAGGCCAGATCGCCGTCCTGGTTGATGATCTCCGCGTCCGTCACAAGTGATGCAAGATCCATTGCAAGCTGCTCAACAGTCTCGCTCAGATCTCCGACATCTCCGCTGACCGCGTCTACCAGTGTCTGGGCAACCTTCTTTGCCCGGGCCAGGGTCAGCATGTCCATGGCTTACACCTCCCGCCAGACGTTATCGGTCCCGAGAAGGTAGGTGTGCTCCATGTCCTCCGTGTAGGCTTGGCTTCCGGGAGCTGCGGAAGGATCCGTCAGTCCGGTCGGAAGGTTGGCCACATCGCTTTCGTCCGTGATCATGAACTCTTTCCAGTTCGGATCATGGAATTCATCTCCGCGCTTCACGCCTACGATAGCCATCAGTTGTAACCTCCCATCACAGCGTACACGACCGTCACGCTGGCAGAACTGCCGGTGTGCTCGATCTTGAAGCCGTTGATCTGCCGTTCGGAAATCTCAATCTCGCCGATGTTGCCGCCATCGTTGGCAGTCTTGCTGACCACAACGACAACATAGTTGAGGTTGTCCCTCACGTTGGCCAGGGCAACGGACTTCTTGGAGTTGTTGAACGGGAAGGCCATGGTGTTCGTCAGGGTGACCGTCCCGGTCTCCTGCACGGTGGCCTTCTCAAGATCCTCGATGCGCCATTCGCTCTGCTTCTGATGAATCAGCATCTGAGCTGCCGCGATGTGCGCGTCCTGGATCGCATCTTCCATTTTGTTGAAGTTTTCAGCGCTCTGGGGAGTGCCTTCAACATACCTCTCCCCGGTTTCTTTGATGTGGGTAATCGTTCCGTCAGGGTTCGCAACTTCCCGGTACCGGTTTTCGAACTCGTCAGTTTCGTCTACCCAGAATGTCCGGTTGTACATCAGCTCTCCTCCTCCGTGATTTCAAAGTCGAACCACTGCAGCAGGTTCGTCTCGGCTGTCTCCAGCACAACACTGACCGACTTGACAGCCCAGACCTGATTCTCTGTGTTGATCAGCCGGACGCCGGTAATCGTGCAGGGCGTTCCCGGAGAAATCTGTACCTTCACCCGGGCGATGCCGGATGGAGTCACTTCTTTGCTTACCAGGGCAGCGTCGTACCAGGAGCCGCCTCTTTGGTACTGCGCTTTGTAGATCCGTTTGACAATGAAGTTTCGCAGATCCGTAAAGGCTGCAGTTTGCAACATGGTTCATCACCTCCTCGTTAGAATAGTGAATTGATCGGGGTTCCACATCTCCGGATGTCATAGGTGGCAGAAACAGAAGAAGCGCTGACTTCCAGCGCTCCGCTTTCCATGTCTCCATGGGTAGCCCAGTCCGGATGCGTTCCGGCAGTCACCTGTCCGGTAACCGGAACCAGGTACTTCGGACCGTCCGCTTCTGTCTCGATCACGATGTCCTCATAGGACTTATCGCCGTGAGTGGAATACTGCGGGATCGTGCCGGCAATAGGGACGTGATACGGAATGTCCTTACTTTTCTGGGTGTGGATCACGATTCCGCATCTGATCCGCAGAATGGGATATCCGTCAACGTGGGCCCGTACAGGTTTGAAGATGTCGATCATCCGGACGGCTTTGGTGAAGTTCACCGTGCCGGCGGTGTCCAGGCCGAGCAGGACCCGGAAGTATCCGGGATCGCCGTCATAATCAAACCATTCCTCAACGGTGGTGTCCGGCCATACTGCCTGCAGAGCAGTCTTGACCGCGCCGACAGTTCCGAGTCGTTTCCGGACATGCCAGTTGGTGGCAATCTGGCGTCGCTTCGTGTCGATATCCGCATCGAAGTCGTACCAGTCCACCTTGCAGTCAACGGCCAGGATGTCCAGAAGATCCTCGTCCAGCTCATAGATCCGCTGGAAGATCGCGGGATCGTTCACCTCCACGGCGTTCTCTCCCAGGATCCAGCCGATCAGCTGAGCCAGGTCGTACATGCCTTTATCCCGCGCCAGTACGCCCGGCAGGATGCTGAGCATGCTTTCCTTCGTGATTCCCTTACTCATCTTCATAGCCCCCATTCGTGAGGGTTACGGTGCCGATCTTGGCCAGCTGCGGAATGTAATCTTCCGGATCCGCTGTGTTCGGATCCTCGACAGTTCCGTTCCGGAGCACGGTGTAGGTCGGGGAGGTGATCACGGTCCGCTTTGCGCCGGCTTCGATGACCATCTGGTTCAGCTTGCTCGGGTTGATATCCCGGCCTATCTTCGCGTTCTGCCAGCTGATGTAGTTAGCTACAGCAGCTTCCACGTTGGCCTGGATCGTTGCCGCGCTCTCGGTGGAGTCGCGGCTCATGTAGTAGGTCATCGTGATGTTGTAGGTAACTTCATCCGCATCTTCCACGCTGACCTGATCGGTCAGAGGCCGGATGTCCTCATCATTGCAGGCCGCAAGGATCGCGGCTTTGATCTCGGAGGAAGCGAGACTGCCGTCATCCATGACCGCGTAGATGTGAACAACACAGGGTTCCGGTGAATTCACCACGATATCCCGGATCTCCGTGGAAACCAGCTTCGAGTAGTATTCGTACGCGCCTCTGGCTCCTGCGGACGTGTAGGCGTCCTGGCCCATAATGAGCAGGTCGTAGAACTCATCGTCCGTGGCGGTATTGCTGCCGCCGTCCGTCATCGTGGTGTTGGTCACGCTGGTGTAGTAGTCAAACAGATCCACGCAGGTGTTCAGCTGGCCGGGCACATAACCGTTTCCGACTGTGCCGGCCTTCTCGCAGGTGGCTGTCACCGTGACGGTTGTTTCTCCCGCGGGAACATATACGTCTTCATCTGTTTTGAATACGATGGCCTGATCTGTGGTTGTGACCCGGGTACCGACAGGTACCAGGATCGCGGAATCCTGTGCTTCGGAAATCGTGAATTCCAGCGTCACGGTGGCCGGTTTCGCCTGGGGCCTTGTTCTGGCGAAGAAGATCTGCGCCAGGTTGTCCAGGCCTTCACCGACCGCCTTGCTCGGGATGTTCTGATTTCCGGCGAAGTTGATCTGTTCAGCCAGCAGCACCATGGCAGCTGCCACCCACTGGATGAACAGTTTTTCCGGACTGGCCGGGTGGACAGTCCGGTTTGTGATGCTCTCGTATTTCGTTGTCAGCCTGTCCACAAGCGTCTGCGGATCCGCATCGACAAAGATATACGGCGTCGTATCTCTACTCAAAGTCACTCACCTCCAGAACCGGACGGAGGATGCCTTGCATGGCCTCCATTTCGTTTCGCTCAAATCGGATGCTCTCCAGTTCCACATCCGGCATGTACCGCCGAAGCGCTTCCGTGATGGCCAGCGTCATGGCGGTCTCCGCTGCGTTTACCGGCATATGCAGGTAATCGTTACTCACGCCGAAATCCCGGTACATGGGGCACTCTCCCTGGATCGTGCAGATCAGGATATAGAGCTCCTGCACCTTCGCATCCGTTTCGGTTTCGGGAGCCAGCGTCAACTCCCGTTTCTGAGACGTGTCGATAATGATCATTGACCAGGCCTCCTTTCTATCCGGCGTATTCCTTCAGACTGACCGTGGCTTTGTACTCTGCAGGTGTGCCGTCCTTATAAAACAGCCCCGTTGAGAAGTTCAGGTCCTCAATGACCCACTTCGTTCCAATGGGGCTGGTACCCAGGACGAAGGTCACAGCTTTCCCTTTTTCCAGCATCTTGTTCAGCTTCTTTCTCCACTTTTCCGGATTCTCTCCGAGCCATGCGGAGAAAAGCATCTCGAAGCTGATGGTTTCCGGATCAACGCCTGTGAATTCCAGAATGCCTTTCTTGGCCACCAGCTTGTGGGTGGAGTAATTCGCCTTATTGGACCTGGACAGGTTGCTGATTGTCCGGTAGGTCTTTTCGGTAACCTCGAAGGTTACGCTTCCGAGCATTCCTGTTTTCATTGGTTAATGCACCCCACAATGTAGCCGTGCGAATCGCTTCCTGTTGGGAAAATGCAGATCGCCTTGTCGTTCACCCGCGGGAACCACTGAATGTGTTTGACGCGGTGCGTGTGACCGCCGTCCGGATCGGTTGGTCCGCCCTGCAGGTTGCCTCCGAGGGAGTCCAGAACAGCGCCCCACTTTCCCATATCGTGTTTGTGACTGGCGTATTCCGTGTACATTTCAGATGAAATATTGCCCCATTCCGGGAACTGCGCCACATAGAGCCAGTCGGAAATGATTCCCTGGCTTGTGAACTTCACCCGGGCTTTGGTCTTGTCATCGTTCACGTCCGTAACGGTTCCGATCCGGATCATCTGACCGCTGCCGAGGGTGTAGTCATCGCTGTCACTCAGGGATTGACTGATATCCCCTCCGAGTTTGACCTCTGTCGTGTATCCGCTGGAGCTGAGCTTGTGCTTCACGTATTTGATCGGGTGTTTCCCGTCCCAGTACCCGAAGCCCTTCAGCGTGATGTTCTGCCCGGCGAAGATTCCGGGATTTCCCGGAAGCGTGAAGGTGGCCGTTTCGCCGAAGTCGTTCTTCAGCCTCAGCTCCTGCGCGGCGATTTCCTGCGCTTCGGCGGTGGATTCCACCCGGCGGTTGGTGATTACCAGCTGATTGTGCTCTTCGTTGTCCGCGTATTTCTCTGACTCTGCAGATCCGGTAATCAGACCTTTCTCCGGATGAGCGTAGCGGACGATGCAGGAATCGTAGCTGATATCCCTTGATCCGGTTTCCAGGTCCCATTTCGTGTAGGATCCATCGTTCTTCTTGATGGTCATCACGCTGGGGTCCCTGGCATATCCGGGCGCATCCATCAGCACCATCTTCATATCGGTGATTTTCAGCGCGATACCGGCCTCCCGGCACAGGGACCGCAGAAATGCCAGGTCTGTCATTTCGTTCTGCTCTCTGCGCTCGTATGAGTGGTTTCCGGCGTCGTATACCAGGGTGAGCCCTGCCTTTCCGGCAATCTCACCGGCGATACCGGCGAGCGTGTAGTTTTCCCAGGCTTTGTTCCGCTTTTCGTCCGCGATGCCGCCTTTGGGAGGGAGCGAGGATGCTTTCATGGTGACCGTGCTGGGAGGGCCGCCGGCTTTCAGGCTGTCCAGATGGAAGGTGCCGGCTTTCTGCTGGACAACCTTTTCGCCTTTCCGGACACCGACCCAGGCTTCGATCCGGAGACCGCGCACGGTGGCGCCCTGGTAGATCGTTTCCGTGAGCCATCTGTCAACCCACTTGCCGTCAGCGTCTGCCAGCTTGATCTGGATATCGTCCGTGGACTCGCTTTCGTTGTCGGTAATGTCGATGCTGATCAGGTCTTTCATCACCTGATCGGTGCAGTCAACTCCCTTGATCTTGAGCTTCCAGGCTGACCGCCTGGCGAGTTCCTTCTTTTTGTAGTCGATTTGTTTGTTATAGATGTCCGCATCAGCCATTCAGCTCACCTCACTTTTTCCACGGAGGGTAGTATTCCTCGTCCGATGCGTAGTTGTTGAATTCCGGAACGTTGAGGACGATCCCGGCAGAGAAGATCATAATGCCGCTTTTGTCGAGGTTCGCCTCGATCAGCTGGGCTACCACGTCTTCTGAGCCGGTCAGTTTGTGGGCGATGCTGTCCCACATATCTCCCTGTACGGTTGTATAAGTGGCCATGCTCTCACCCCTTTACACGTAGGATGTCCGTTTGCGGTCGGAAAGCACTTCGTCCATGATGCTTTCGACCTGGTCTCTCAGGCTCTCGCTCTGCTCCTGCAGTACGGCCCGGAGCTCTGCAGCGTTCTGGCTGCCGCTCACGTTGAACACAGGGGCAAACTGGACTTCTATGCTGTTCGAGCCGCCGCCGGAAGCGCCGGAAAGCGCGTTCACGGTTTCGGTGTTTGTCAGAACCTTCTCGCCGCCCTGCATCATGACCAGTTCCGGGCCTTCCTCACCGACGAGGGTAAGTCCGGCCGCGGCGTAATCGGTACCGATGGCGTCATGGCCTTCGACACCGCCGGCCTCGGAAGGCGGCGAACCTTCGGTTTTGTAGTGATAGGTGATGTTTACATCTACATCCGCGATGGTGGACAGGGCCGCGTTGACGGCTTCAGCGATGGCGCTGGCCTCTCCGGAAGCATCGCCTTCGGCAGCTTCCAGGCCGGCAACATACGCCGCCATGGTGTCCGCTGCGGCCTGCGCCGCTTCGGATCCCTTGTCCAGTTCCTTGACGGTGTTTTCAAGCTCAGTCTTCAGAGCCTCCATGCCTTCGGAGAATTGCGTCTCCATGTCGGCAATGGTGCCTGCGAGCGTGTCTTTAGCTGACTCGACTTCAGCGAATGCATCGTTGATTTTTTGAACCTCTTCCGGCGTAGCCTCGGCCAACGTCTGCAGGGTGGCCAGACTTTCTGCGGATCCATCGGCGAGCTGGGATGCAATCTCCTTCGATACACCTTTATCCAGAACAGCTTGCAGTGCTGTGTTGTACTGCTCCCAGTAGGATTGCTGTTTGCCGAGGTTTGTCTGGATCTCGGCAGTGGTCTTTGACTGAGCGGGATCCCCGGTGTCATCAAACAGGCCGAACCGTCCGCTCAGAGCCTGCTTCGCGCTTTCTTTGGCCTCGTCGTAAGCCTTCTTCAGGTTCTCCATCTGGGAGATGATGGTACCGACTGCGGCAACGGTGGTTTCCGCTTCGCTCTGTGCGGTGGATCCGGATCCTTCGGCGGCAGCCTTCGCGGCTTCCACGCCGGCGCGGACCTGTTCCATGGTCTGGGCTACCAGGTCGCCGCCATTCTCGTAGTCCTTAAAGGCTTCCTGCAGCGCGGCTTCCAGTTCTTCCCATCCGAGGGTACCTTCTGCCACGCCGTTGATCAGGTTCTGCAGATATTCCTGCTGGATGGCGTCGTTCGATTCGACCGCGTCAGCGTATTTATTCGCTTCGTTAATCGCGGCCTGCCAGCTTTCTGACAGCTGATCGACACTGAATTTTTCACTTTCGATGGTGGCTCCCATCCCGGCAAGGCCGCTTCCCCAGAAGTCGTAATCCTTTCCGGTCAGGGCGTTGATCACATCCTGCAGGGCGTAGAACCGTTCCTGCAGGGCCAGCGCTTCGTCGTTATCGTCATTCAGCCAGCTGAAACCTTCATAAGATTGAGCGGCTTCCACCAGGCTTTCAAACTCGGATCTCACATACCCTGCGGCATCTCCGGACCTCAGGAATTCCTGCACGGCAGTCTGCTGAGCCTGTGCCCTGGTCAGTCCTGCAGTAGCGTCCTGTTCAGCGTATATAGCCTGGACGTACTGCTTACTCATCTTCTTGACAGTTTCCAGGGCATCCGCGGTGTACTGATCCTTTCGGGCTTTGGCCACGGCTTCGTAAGCCTCGATCTGCCTGTTCAGCGCTTCGGTTTCCTCATCGGTGGCTGTGATCATGCCGCCGGAAGCGCTTCGGAGTTCGTCCGTAACGGCCTTCAGCCTCTCGCGTTTCGCTGCCAGCTCATCAGCTGCAGCGGAGGAGGCGGCCTCTGCTTCTGCCAGGGCGGTTTCGTTTTCCCAGGCTTCTTTCAGCTGTGCAACGTCTCCGGAAACGTCCACCTTCTGGGTAACCGTTCCGTCTGCGTTGATGACCACTTCTCCGGCGTTCACGGCGGCAACGAAATCCGCCATGGTGGCGTATCCCAGGGCTGTGATCTGGTCAATGCTGACCATGGCTTCCAGCTTCTGGTTGACCTTGCCTTCCTTGTTCTGAACGGTCTTAATGAATTCCTTAACCTGGTTGATTTGGTAGGGAGTAGCGTTCTCCGCGCCTTCCAGTTCAAGGAGCTGTTTCAATTCATGCTGACCGTCAGCGGTATTGACTTTCAGAGAAAGGAATGTGCCCAGCTTCTCCGGAGTGATGTTTTCAACGCCCAGGAGTTCAAGCTTCTGCGTGAGTTTGGCCTCGGCGTTGGTGACATCGTTCTTCAGCCGTTCCAGCTGCTGCAGATCCTTTTCCTTGAGGCCGCCGATGTCCAGCGTTTGGGTAACGGTCCCGTCAGCGGTGACCGCATAGCCGTTATTCGCGGCAATCTCCTTGATCAGTTCCAGATCCGTAGGCGCGACTTTCCCCAGGTCAAGCTTCTGGGTAATGGTTCCGTCCGCATTGACTACTACATTTCCGGCGGCTACGTCCGCTACGAAGTCTTTGTAGCTGGAATAGCCCATACTAGTCACGGTGGAGTCATCGAAGCCGATCAGCCGGAGTTGCTGTTCCAGCGTTCCGGAATCAGTGGTAATGGCACCGGCGAAGTCCCGGACCTGCTGAATCATTTCCGGAGTGACTTCATCCACGCCCATCAGCTCAAGGGTCTGCTTCAGCGTTTCGTCTGCGGTTTCGGCATTCGCGGCCAGATCAATGAGCCGCTGCATGTCATCGTCAGAGATATCATCCGCTCCGGCAAGCTCGAGGGTCTGCTTCAGTTCGGCGGTCTTATTGACCATCTTTCCCTTCAGCTCATCGATGAGCTTCAGATTTTCTTCAGAGACGTCTCCGATATCCAGCTCGGCTTTGAATTTGATTTCCGCTTCCGTCTTGGCAATATCGTCTGCCAGCTCGCGGTATTCCTCTGCCAGGTCAATGATGTGCTGCTGTTCCTTGGCCTTCTCGTTCAGCTCATCGAACCTGGCGTCCAGCGTTTCAAAGGATGGATTCGCTTCTCCGATGGCGCCGACCAGTGCGCTGATCCCGGCCACAAGAGCACCGATACCTGCAGCAACAGCCAGGATGATACCGAGTCCTGGAATGGATCCGGCAAACAGCAGGTTGGCAGCTGCCGCCAGCTTCGTGATCGCGGTATATCCTGCCACTACACCGGCGGCTACGCCGAGTACACCGATAAAGGCCGTAACGCCCTGCACGATGGCAGGGTTCTGTTCGATAAATTCAGCAACGGGCTCCAGGAGACTCGTCAGCCCTTCTGCCACGGAGGCAATCATGGGCGTCAGCGCATCGCCGATGGAGATCTTCACGTTGTTCGCCGCGTTTGACAGCATGGTCAGGCGGCTTTCCGTAGTGGCGTATCTCTTTTCCGCTTCTGCAGACAGAGCGGTGTTTTCCCGGAAGGCATCATTCGCGTCCCGGATGGCGTTGGCCATAAGGTCACCGGATCCGGCCAGGGAAAGGATCATGCGCTGCATCCGGGTTTCTGTGATTCCCAGCTCGCTGAGGATGACGCCTGCGGAAGCGCCGTTGCGCTCCACATCGTTCAGTCCGGTGACGAAGGTTGCCAGGGCGCCTGCGGCATCCTCGCCCCAGGCCTGCGCAAACTGCTGTGCGCTCATGCCGGCCACGCTGGCGAATTGCTCCAGGCCGTCTCCGGTCTCTACAGCGGTATTCAGTTTGCTGATCAGCTTTGACATGCTGGTAGAGCCGGCGGCTGTTTCAATACCGAGGGAGGTAACAGCCGCGGACAGGCCCATCATGTCGGCCTCGCTCATGCCTGCCAGAGATCCGGCGGCGGCAATGCCTTGGCCCATTTCTACGATCTTCTGTTCTGTGGTGGCGTAGTTGTTGCCCAGATCAACGACAGCGGAGGCCAGGTTGCTGTACTGGCTCGGATCCATCTGCGTGATGTTGGCAAACTGCGCCAGCATGGTCGCGGCCTCGTCTGCCGTCATGGTAGTGGCCGTGGCCAGCTGGCTCATAACCGTGGAGAAGTCAAGCAGGTTGTCTTTGCTGATACCGAGCTGACCGGCAACTTCCATCACGTTGGCCAGCTCGGTCGTTGTGACCGGGATCTCCGTGGACAGCTTCATCACGGCCTCGGACATGGCCTGCAATTCCGCAGCTGACATATCCGTTGTCTTCGATACGCCTGTCATGGCGCTCTCAAACTCAATGGACGCGCTTGCGCATTCCTTCAGCGTTTCATAGACCTCTTCCAGTGCCTTGTATACGCCAACAGCTGACAATGCGGAGGAGATGCCGCCCAGCAGGTCACCGGTACTCCCTGCGGAATTGAGGGCGTCCAGTTTTGCCTTCATGTTGTCGATCTGCTGTGATCCCTGTGTAAACGCGGAGGTAAAACCACCGCCCAGGGCCGCGTTCAGCTCGAACAACATCTGATAGTTGGCAGCCATGTTTGCATCTCCTTTCAGATAAAATGAAAAGGCCTAACGTTTCCGTCTGGCCTTCTTGATTGCTTCGTTCTCTTCTTCGATTACAGCATTTCCTGCCTTGATCCATAGGACGAATTCGGAAAGCGGAAGGTTGACCCAATCGAATACCGGCGTGTGGAAGTTCTTCGCCATCTTGATTGCGTTCTGTCTCAGCCAGTCCCCGCCGTCTCCTCCGGAAGCGCCTATTTCAGCAAAAAATTTCTGACGGCCTCCTTGACGCGGTTGTAATCCTTGAGGCTCATGGCCAGGAATGCGTCAGATCCGATCGGCATCTTCGCCTTGGCGCAGGCCTTGGCCGCGATGCCCATGATGTAATCGTTGTTCAGTGCGCCGTAGATCACAGCGCCTTTCTTCCGCTGCATGAGCTCGGCTTCGACTTCCATGCTGTCCTTGCCGGTCAGGTTTTCAAGATCGAGCGTGATGGTGTCATACATCGCGCCGTTATAGTCCAGCGGTTTCTTCAGTTTGATCTCAACAATGCCCGGATTCTCCGGAGCTTTTTCCTCTGCCTTCGGCATTTCAATTACCTTGTTATCGGTTGCCATGTTCGTTCGTCTCCTTTCACATCATAAAAAGGGATGGGCTCTGGCGTTCAAACCAGAGCCCGAAAAGCTTACTTGCCCAGAGCCTTCCGGATCGGAGCGAAGTAATCCACGCCATCCACGACGCAGATGTAGTTGTAGGGATCGATCTCCCAGATCTTGGTGCCGTCCCTGTATCCAGCGTAATAAACGACGGAGAAGGTATTGGCGCTGTCGGCGGGAGTTGCCGGCTGGATGTTGCCAGGGTTCAGGGCCTTGGGCCGGGTCACCATGACATACTTGTCGGCTTCGATCGCGTACTCGGAAGCGGTGGTGTCCCAATACTGATGCGCAACGCGCAGGTCCAGGTGGTGGCTCTTGGGAGCCGCCAGGGACTTCGCCGCTTCGGTGGGGCTGCGCCAGTTCAGGGACAGCTCCATCGCTTCCATCATGCCGGCGATCGGAACGTCAATGTTGCCATTGATGCCGGCGCCGTTGATCTGCTGGATGATGAACGCGATGTTCGGGAGCGTGGCCTGGGTCAGACCCATGTAGTTGTTACCGTCTTCGTAGAGCTCGAATACGATATTGGATTCAGGCTGCTTTGCCATTGGTCATCCACCTCCTTAGGTCAGAGCCGCAGTCACATACGCCGGATCGTACTCGATGACGAAGTCGATCTCCTGCGCAGGAGACGGCGGCGTGATGTAAACGTGCAGCTTCACGATACCAGCCATGAGGTTGGTTACCGGGTTTTCGGATTCCAGCATCTCGCAGCGGCCGCCCAGGATGTACCCGGAGCCGGTCAGGCCGTTCAGCCAGATGTTGCAGGAATCCAGGATCGTGTCGATGAAACGCCGGGTCATGGGCTCATCCAGCTTGCCCCAGAAGGTGCGGATCAGGGTGTTGCCCACGAAGTCGATCATCCGGGAAACGGAGATGAAGTAGTCCTTCACGTCCTGGTTGGCCGGATAGCAGCCGGTGTAGTTGCCCCAGGCCTTGAAACCGCCCATGAAGTTCAGAGCGGTCACGACGCCGCCGCCGTTGAGGATGTTCGCCTGTTCCAGGCTGAGGATCACTTCGCCGCCGGCGATGGTGCACAGGCCGTCACACTGCAGACCCTTGTTGGAGGGGCTGACATGCGGCGCGCTGTAGGTGGCGTCGGTGCTGGCGATAACGCCTGCAATCTGGGTGGACAGATGGAAGACTTTGTCATCCAGCTTGACCAGAGGCCAGCAGACGATTTCGTTTTCATCCGTGAAGTTGTTGCTGTTCTTCAGCGCGATAACCTCATCGTAGGTGTCGGCACCGCCGGAAGCGGCAGTGGACAGGTCGATGATCGCCTTTGCCCGGAACATGCCGTTGATCGCTTCGGCTTTCGCGGCCATCACGGCAGCAACGCCGGTATTCTCGGAATAGCCGGGAGCAACCAGCAGATCCGGAATCAGGCCGATCGTGCTCATGCACAGGTCAACCGCTTCGATGCCGGCGGCCACAGCGGAATTGTCAACGCTGGCGGGAGTCACTTCATCGTAAGCGATGTTCAAGGTGGATTCAGAGTAGTGGGTGCTGGCAGGCAGCAGTTCCACGGTCAGCACTTCGTCCGCGAAGTACAGAGTGTAATCCGTATCCTTCACGTAAGCGGTGCCGGTGCCGCCCTGGACCTTCACAACAACGGAGCCGGGGATCGCCTTCTTGGACAGGGCAACCTTCTTGCTCACGACATTCTTGTCCGCGGCGGCAACTGCGCTCTTCATGGTGCTGGCATCCAGCAGGTTGCAGAAGATCGCGGGGGAAACGTTGTACAGTTTGAAGTGAGAGTACATAGCCTCACACAGGGGATAGGTGGCCCAATCATCGGAATAGCCCAGCTTCTGAACCGCCTCGTTCCAGGTGGTGCAGAGAACGGGCACGCCCGGGGTAGCCGGATTATCCGCGTTCTGGATCGGGGAAGCCCCGATGAAGAACGGAACGCCGGTTTCTACCGTTGCGGGAGTGACGGCACTGGTAGCCATCTCCGACACAAATACGCCATGCTTAGCCATCGGTATTAACCTCCATTCACATTTTTGAACCCTGCAATAAACCGCCTGTACACTTCGTACAGACGGTTGCCGGGTTGCTTGATAAGTTGTCTTGCCCTGGCCAGCTCGTCAGAGCTGATCAGGAGTTGTGCAATCGGCGGATACTTCTCAATCGCGTAGGCCAGCTTCTTCTCCACTTCCTCACGGGTGCCCGTGACGATGGTGTTGTGCTGGATCGCGCTCCTGATCGTAGGCCCGATGTACACCCAGTTCTCGACCTTGTTTTTCAGGTCTTGTGCGGCTGTCCGTCCCATACGCTCCGTTCCTCCCTTCTGACAGGCGGCATCTTCCACACTGTCATCATTTCGCCCAGAAAAAAAGGCGCTGTATCATCCGGATAAACCAGCTGTTCAATCCCGCTTTCCTCGTCAAGCTGAAACTGCCTGTCAAGGATCGGGTCTTTCATCAGACTGATCCGGATGCGCTCCATCAGGTTGAGGAGATTCAGACCGCCTTCCTGTTCGTCAGCGGAATACACACAGAACAGGGTCCTTACGTTGACCAGGTCTTCGGGATGATTCCCGCGTTCCTTGCGAAAAGACGTGTTCACAACGGTGTGCAGGACATAGGGAGCGTATTTGTTGGATGCCTTCTCATCCGGAAGCCTCGTTTTGTAGACTGCAGGTACCCGGATATCCGGTTCCTGTTCCTGCTTCGTGGGCTTTACCGGGAGAAAAAGCTCCGCTGTTGCGGCCTCTGTCCGAGTCTTCAGAGACTCCAGCAGCATTACGCTTGTCATGGTTTCCGTCTCCTTTACTTGCCCAGGATGCGTCCGATCTCGTGAGACAGACGCTCATTGAATACTTCCATGATCCGCTTCCCGAGCGGATCGGCTACCGCTGGATCCTTTACCATGTGCGGTGTGGAGGGTCCGAATTTCCTTCTTACAGGAAATCTCGGAGGACCAACACGTTCATACACATGGCCGCCGTATGCCTGGATGTCGAAGGCGTGCTGCAGGTGAACCGTTTGTCCGCGTTTCGCCTGGTATCTCACGCCGCTCGAATCGGTGATCTGCGGTTTGAATTCCAGCAGATCCAGCATGGCTCCGGCATACCGGATAATTACCTTGGTAGCGCCGCCGCCACCGCCGAACACCTTGACGGTTGTCTGGGTGTTCTTGGTGAACTGGCTGGCTTTGATGTTGTAGACTCTGGTCGCGTACCGCTTCGCCTCTGTTTTACCAGCCTGGCCTGCGCGTTTCGCGGCCCGGTTGACTGCCACCATGGCCTTTCCCGGAAAGGAAAACAGGATCGTGTTGACATAGTCCAGCGAGTTTAGACCGGCATCATTTACACTGACGTCTACGACGCCCATCTTCGCTCACCTCACTCTTCAATCGCTTCCAGTTCCAGCCGGATCATGCCATGAGCACAGGATGACTGCGCGACATAGTATTCACGGAGGAAGCTGTCATCCGGATCATAGATCCCGAATTTCCTTCCTTTTTCCGGAAGATTGCCGCCGACATCGTCCAGTTTGCAGTGGAAAACAGCGGTTACGCGGTACAGACCGTGCTCATGATCGCTCATGACCGTGATGCGGTCCTGTTCCTTCAGCTTGGTAATGAGAACTGGAATGCCTTTTTCGTCCTCGCCGCTGTAGACGTCTCCGTCAAACTCAACGGTCCGGAGCTCTCCGAAAGTCTCAAGATCCAGGAAGGTGCGCAGGTTGTCCGCTTCCACCATATCCCTGAAGCCCATCAGTCAACCACATCCTCAGCGTCGAAGGAAGGCGGTGCGTCAGCTCCGGCGGTGATCGCTTCGATCAGGCCGGATTTGCTCCGGATCCCGGTGATGTCGATCCCGTTTTCCTGCGCCAGCGCTTTCAGATCGTTGAAGGACATATCTTCCAGATTGGTACCCTCTTCTTTGGGCTCAGAGGCACCTTCTGGCGCTTCTTCCTTCGGGGCTTTGATCTTCTCGGCCTTCACCGCTTCCGCGACTCCCAGGCCGATCAGGCGGTCTGCCTCGGCCTTGTCCACGTCAATAGGCGCTTCGCCTGCTCTCACAGGGATCACATAATGACTTCTCTGGCCATTCGGCAGGATGGGACGATGCCCGTATGTGCCACTGATGATTTTCACCAACATTGGGGATGCATCTCCTTTCAGTCAGCTCATCAGGCAACTACGCCGGCAGCGTAGATCCAGGGGCTGTAGTTCTGCGGAGCAGCCAGGGGACGGCTCTCCAGGATGATTTCACGGGTCTTCTTCTTCCGGTCCACGAACAGGTCAGGCACACGCTTGCCGGTGATCGTTTCGATGTTGCCGGCTTCGTCCATGTGGACGATATGGGCATACATCAGATGGCCGGCGTTGGGGGCGGTGATCATCATGGAGGTGGCCGGGAAGTAGTTCGCCCGAACAACATTGCCTCCGGAGAGCGTGGTGTACTGTTCGTTGGACACGATCACGTTCAGGTCATAGCCGTTGAAGTTGATCGTTCCCAGGAACGTCACGCCCTGATACTTGCTCAGGGTCTGCCGAATGCCGCCTTCGGCAACGATGATTCCGCTCTGCTTGTTCACCAGGTCGCGGAAATCGCTCATGGAGAGCAGGAAGTCACGGACCTTGCGGCCGATGACCAGGTCAACGCAGGGCAGGCCGCGCTCGCTCAGGGCGTCGCACATGGCCTCGATGTCCGCGCAGACATCCGCGAAGGTGGTGGTCGCATCCCACTGGGTGATGGTGTAGGCACCGTCATTGCTGCCGTTGGGATCGTAATACTGCACCGTCACGGTGCGGGTGTGGGTTTCGTCCAGGTGTTCCTGGATGGTGAAACCGTTGTTGATCATGGTCTGAGAGCACAGGTACTCTTCAGTCCGGGTGAACCGACGCTCAAGCAGAGCCAGGTCTTCGCTGACCAGCTTCGCAGCGCGTTCCTCTTCCGTGGAGTGGGACAGGATGGCTTCACCGAATCCGCGCAGCTTCAGCTGATCCGCAGTCAGGTTGCGGCTCTGCTTCACGCAGACGGGTTCGTAGTCATGGATCTCATATCCACCGCGCTTGACGTTGATCGGATCAGCATCCAGCACCATGAACGGAGCCATGTCATTGTCTCCATCCTTGTATTCCACCAGCACCTTGTTGGCGGCGAAGATATCGCCTTCTCCGGTGGGGAAATACCGGTCACGGAAGAAGGTGTTAACGGGGCTCAATCCTTCCCAGAGACCTGCCATGTAGTAGGTATCCAGGATATTAACAAGTACAGGATTCGGCATGGTTTTTTACCTCCTTACGCAGTAACGCTTTCGTTCTCGGAAGCGCCCAGGAGAATGCCGCGGATACGCAGGGCATCCTTGTCGGCTTCAGCCAGAGACGCTCCACTGGCCATAATCAGGGCATCTTCGTTGAAGTTGCCGGTGATAAAGACCAGAGCAGCCTCATCCGCAGACGTGCCGACCGGGACATCCTCGGCCAGAACGCAGTCAGCGGTCAGGGTTTCATTGGTGGCAGCGGTTGTTCCGAAGATCACCAGCTTGCCATCTCCGGCAGAACCGGAAGACTTGGCCAGCAGGGTGCCGCGAGCCAGGGTGCCGGCGGTTCCCAGCTTCCGGAGAATACCGGTTTTCTTCAGCGGGGAAGGCTCCAGCCCTGCAAACAGATTCTCCGGCACAACGGAGCCGATCTTCTCATGCAGATCACGGGTCATGGTTTCTTACACCTCCTCAGTTTTTTCGCCACGCAGCTTCGCCGCCATGGCAGCACCAGCGGCTTTACGCTCTTCGCTGGTCATGGGTGCGTCCTCTTCCTCGGACGCAGGCGCAGAGGTTACGGCAGCGGCGCCGCTTTCCTGGTAGTCAGACTGCATCTGACTCATGAAAGTCCGGCCCTGCTTCGCCATTTCCTGCGCAGCACGGAAGGCCATCTGTTCAGCGGTGCACGGATTTCCGTACTTCGCCGCGCGGATGGTCTCTGCGTCAAACACGCCGGCCAGTGCGTCGATATCAGCACAACGCTGACGCTCGGCTTGCACGGCTTCGTCATGACTGACGCTGGCCTGAGCCTCTGCAAGCAGGGCTTCAGCCGCTTCGGGGTCGCTCTGTCTGAGCTCTTCCAAAGTCATGGGAATACCTCCTTCGTTTCTGCCTGTAGACTCAGGCGTGATGTTATCTCCACCGACAACGGGAGCATCTTCCTCCTGCTCCGGCTGTTCGGGTTCGATCTCTTCTACATGGGTCTTGATGTCATCCGGCAGCTGACCCATGGCAGCTACGCGCATCTTCCGGCCGCAGGCATACAGGGTATGTCTGTCCGCGCTGACGGAGATATCCGGATCTTCGGCGTCCTCCAGCAGCTCATCCGCAAAGCCTTTATCAATGGCTTTCCGGCCGGTCATGTAAGATGTGGCGGTCATCATCTCGCGAATCTCGCTCATATCCTTTCCGGTTTTCCGGACGTAGATCTCGGCCTGGCTTTCGTTGATGACGTCCAGGCTGTCGGCCAGCTTCCGGAGATCGGAGGAATCTGCGGCTTTCCAGACGTATGTCCAGCAGTCGTGGATCATGATGATGCTGGAAGGATTCACCTTCACGGTGTCGGCCGCGCACATGATCAGGCTGCCGCCGGACATGGCCACGCCGTCCACAATGCAGGTGATGGACATTCCGTCCTTTGCCAGCTCCCGGAGCCGGTTGTGGATGGAAATGGATGCGTAGGCATCGCCGCCTACAGAGTTCATGTGGATCGTCAGCTCCGTGCATCCCTTGATCTCTTCCAGATCCTTCAGGAAATCACTCAGGACGATGAACTGACCGTCAATCGGGTCTCCCCACCAGTCCGTGGGCTGCGCTTCCACAATCTCGCCGTACATGGTCAGCTCCGCAGACAGGCCGGTTTTGACCGCCAGCGTGTAGCACTTCCTGTTCAGCGTGATTACCTTGGGTTTAGGCATTGTTTTCACCTCCAGGGTTCCCGGTATCATCCGGGTCAAGATCAGGCTCGTTCTGGAAGTTGTTGCTTCCACCGCCCAGCCCGGCGGCTTTGAGGATTTCCTGCTCCCGCGCCAGCGTTTCCATGTTTTCATTCCAGTCACCGCCGCCGTGTTCGCGGGTCACCTGCTCATTGGTCTTGAATCCGTGCTGGACAGCCAGGATGTCCGCTTTGACTTCCTTGGTGGGATCCAGCTGGCCCTGCACCGGCCCGAGCCACTGAGCTTTGCAGTAGGCTGCCCGGATAATGGGATCCGTGAAGAATCCCGGGGCGCTGATCCGGCCCAGGGCAACAGCCTCGGAAAGCCAGGTCTCATACAGCGGCTGACAAAACTTGTCTACCAGCGTCTGCCGGCGCATCCGGAAAGTTTCCCAGGCTTCCATCAAAGCTGCGCGGCTTGCGGAATAGGAAGCGTTGAACTCCTTCAGCAGCACGTCATAGGGGATGCCCAGCGCAGCGCCGATCTCCTTGCACAGCACCTTCACGAAGGTGTCAAAGCCCGGTGTCGGAATGGACGGATTGCCAAACTTCACATCCTCGTTCTGGTTCAGATGAAGCACGGTGCCGGGGCCCATCTCATATTCACTTGAGTTTTCAGAAATGGTTCTGTCCGGCGGCATATCCGGATCGTCATCCGCGCCGTAGCTGGCTTCGTTGAAGGGGATCTCTGCCGGGTTCGTCTCCGTCTTCACCCACGCGGTAAAGTAGCATTGCACCAGGGCCGCGATGACCTCGCTCTGTGTGTACCGGCTGATATTCAGTATCGCCTCGATCACAGGCGCCAGGAAAGTAACGCCCCGGTACTGATCCGGACGCTCCGATTCCATGATCATCAGATAATTGAGGAGGCCGGTCTGTGAGGATCTGCGCCGGACCCGCTGCCACTTGATCTTGTTCACGTATCGGAAGGTCTGATTCGGATAGACATTGCAGACATAGATCGCAATGGCCTTGCCGTTCTTATCCACCTCAACGCCGTCATAGATCGGGTTCTTCGTGCGCTTCGCCACGCCGTCCGTATACCGGCCGCCGACTGTCAGCCTCGCGTCACTGGGCGTACTGATCCGGTCCGCTTCGATCATGTGGACCCGCAGGGAATACGGGTTCATCGGAGTAACATCGAAGTCGCGCTTCAGCAGCGCTACGACATCTCCGTTGACCAGAAAGTTGGACACCGCCAGCTGCTGAAGCCCGGAAAAGTTGTTCATGCCGATGGCGTCAATGTTTTCCGGATTGTTGGCCCACATGGCGAATTCACGCTCTGTATGCCGCTGCCAGGCCTTCACGGCCTCAGGCGTCATCTTCAGCAGATCGTTGTCGATCGCGGCATGCAACTTCAGCCCGGTGCCGACAACCTTTGTTTTGTTCTCCTCGATTGCGGACCTGGCAATGGGGCTGGACATGAACAGCATCCGGCCTCTCTGCCGGAGCGTGTAGTTATTCCAGTTGATATCCTCATTCGGGCTGGAAGACTTCGCCGTGAATCCCTTCATGGATCTCCGGTTCATACTGGCGCCGGCTTCCGAATACCCGCTGACCAGTGGTCTGATGATTTCGCTCACTCTTACCACCTCCTGTCTTTTCTTAATAAAGCCGCCAGACGGCGAAAGGAGACGAAAACTCCGCCCCGGCGGCAGATAAGCCAGGTTGCCCCGGCGTTATCCCAAAGCAAAACCCGGGATTCATCATCCCGGGCCTGCTAAATGGCCATACGGACCTGCACGCGCTCTTATCAGAATGTGTGGGACGTTGCGTCATCGTACAGCCATAAAGCATGTCACCAGTCGCGATGAACGATCGCAAAAGCCTTTCTCGGCTTCTTGCCGTTCAGCATGGTTTCGTACTGCGCCACCTTGCCTTCCGCATCATTGATGGCCTTTTTCAAGGAGGGTAGATCAAGACGTGTGAGTGATCTGTCATCAATCTCATAGCTTTTCACCTGACCTTTCGCAAGAGCGAGGTATGCATCCATCAGCGCCCGGAGCTGTTCATTCCAGTACTCCAGCATTTTCTGGATCGTTTCCCTGGTCATTGTCTCTCACCTTCCTTCTTACCAGTCGAGCAGATTATTCATTCTGTCCTCAATGGAGGTTCGTTTCCGAGGCTCTGCAGGCCGTCTGGGAGCCTCCCGCTTCTCGGATGAGCGCTCGTTCATCCTGCGCAGCAGGGCGTCCATATCGGGCGCCAGGGCCGTGAATGCGGCCTGTGCGTAGTTCCTGCAGTCCAAAGCCTCATTCCGTTCGTGTCCTGGGATCTTCTCCCATACCCACGGGTTTTTGTTGTGCTCCTTGTACACCAGGTGCTCAGAGAGCAGGCCGACAAAATACCTGTGTTCGTATCCGCATTCCGGATTGATCGGGAAATGGCAGTACCGTGGGCCTGGCGTCTGGATCTTCAGCCCGTCCATGATCAGCTGCTTTCCTGCGTCAACGCCGAGCTGATACTGCCAGCATTCGCCGATGGTCTTTCCCCGGATCACGATCTTGACCTTCTTCGGCGGTGAGGTGTACGGCTTGCCGTCGCCGCCGTAGCCCTTGCAGTCAAAGACGCGCTTTCCGATCCGTTTGGCGCACTGGATGCGGACTTCCTGGGTAAAGTGGCCGCCATCGTCCACAAAGGTCATGCTGGTTCGCAGTCCCTTTCCGTTTTCGAAGCGGTACACTCTGGCCAACAGCTCGTCCAGCTGTTCCCATACTTCCGGCGTATCCGGCCGGCCGAGGATCACACCCTTCCGGATGCCCCAGTTTTCTTTCCTGAGGCCCCATCCGACAACCTCATACTCGAGGCGGTCATCCTGCACGTCTACGCCCATGGTCAGCACCAGGACGCCATCCGGCAGGTCTGCCTTGTACTCTTCGCGCCTGGCCATGTAGTCATCCTCATTGGCCAGACCGCCGCGGTCTTCCCACAACTCCCCGAACAGGGTGTTGTAAACGACCTTCATCTTCTTCGTGTCTCCCCGGGCCGAGAGATACTCGCTGACGATCTTCTCCCAGCTCACCCAGGGCGAACAGAAGGCATTCAGCCAAAAAGACCGAATGCCGTTTTTCCTGGCCTCCGGATTCTCTGCAATCCACTTGGCCGGGGCTTTTTTCATATCGTGCTCGTGGGAGATTCCACCGCACTCAGGACACACATAGTAGACTTCCTTTACCAGGTACGTCTGCTTGTGATTGACCTCAACTGAATCGAACTCGTACCGGATGTCCTGCCACCGGATGTTATGGAATTCTCCGCAGTGAGGACACTTTGAACACCAGCGCTCCTGCGTTCCCTCCATGAATGATGTTTCAATCGGGGAAAAGCCCTTGATGGTAGGGGTTGAGCACTCGTAGGACTTCGCATTGTAGAAGGTCCGCTGCCGGGCCATGGCCAGCTTCCACGGATCGCCTTCCTTGCCGGCCTCAACGGCCCACCGGTCGCGCTCGTCACCGAG
>Ga0265298_10000467_pt1 | contig 59870 bp, 50 predicted proteins | sample AusTroGonzalo_MG_3_FD_193486 | JGI IMG/M metagenome (GOLD analysis project Ga0265298, IMG submission 193486) | Bovine rumen microbial communities from tropical cattle in Woodstock, Queensland, Australia - Gonzalo_01 | ecosystem: Host-associated > Mammals > Digestive system > Stomach > Rumen ... | reverse complement strand
ATGCCAGTGATAACAGGCAAAGGAAACTGTGCTACAGATGCCGCCAAATTGTAAGTATCAAAACCCGTCAGATCAGAGGTAGCCCCCCCTCCTCGTATGATGACCACCACATCGAACTCGTGTTCTCGTGAATATATATTATCCAAAGCATGCAGGATGGATTGCTCTACCCCATCGCCTTGCATAATGGCAGGGAATAGTTCTGTATGGAAATAGAAACCGCCAGCGTTGTTAGCCAGCTGGTCGGAAAAATCGCCATAGCCTGCTGCTGTGGCTGAGGAGATGACTGCAATGCGTTTGGGAAGTAATGGCATCTCGAGTTCTTTGTTAAGGTGCAACACACCATCTGCCTCCAACTGACGAAGGATTTCTTGTCGCTTGCGAGCCATATCGCCCAACGTATAAGAGGGGTCAATATCTGTTACTGTGAGAGAATAGCCATATAACTCATGAAACGACACACTCACCTCCACCAGCACCTGTATGCCAGCAGTAAACAGCTGACCTGTTGTTTGCTCAAAATAGGGCTTCAAGGCAGCATAGATATTCCTCCAGATAACACCACGAGCCTTCGCCACCAAGCTATTGCCTCGCTTGTCCTTCTGCACGAACTCCACATAGCAATGTCCATTATTGACGCGTACCTCACTGAGTTCGACCTGTACCCAATAGGCTTCAGGCATACCCAGTTCGAGGGTTTGCTTGACCAATTCGTTTAGTTCGTACAGTGTTATTGGTTCCATAGACTATCGATTGAGATAGTTTTGGTAGGCTTGCCACATATCAGGAATGCCGTAACCATATACATTGTCGGGATAAGCCGCACGATCGCCAGTCTGCCGTACCAGTTCTATCACCTCTTTGGCCGTCAAGGTTGGACAAGCCTGCCACAGACAAGCCACCATACCACACATGATAGGTGAAGCGAAAGAGGTACCGTTGGCCTTGCCCTGACTGCCATGTGAATTAATGACATCAGCCCTTACACCAGCAGCTACCACATCGGGCTTTACACGTCCATCCTGGGTATTACCCACAGACGAGAACGAAGCGATGACACCAGTTTGCCATACCATAGCACCAACAGTAAGCACATTCTCTGCATCTCCAGGAGGTGTGATTTTCTTCCATACCGAGTTGCCAGAGTTACCGGCACTGCACACCAGAATCATACCTTTGTCGGCCAAGCGGCTTGCTGCACGAGAAATGACAGATCGCTTCCCATCCAAGTCTCTCAGCTTGAAATCCATAGATGAGTCATCGAACTCATTATATCCCAACGAGGTGTTGATCAAATCCACCCCTACACTATCGGCATACTCAACCGCAGCCACCCAATAGTCTTGCTCGATGGGATATTCCGAATCAGAATCCTCACTGCGTAAGAGCCAATAGGAAGCCTCGGGGGCCGTACCTATCATCACACCTGGTTTGTTGGTTGCCATACAAGATAGTACACTCAGTCCGTGGGTCGATTCAGCAAAGATATCTGCATCGGATTCCACAAAATCCTTTGTACCCAACACCTTCACATTGTCCAAAGCAGGGATGCGGTCGAAGTTATGAAAACCTCCATCAATCACAGCGATAGTCATGCCCTGTCCCTTGAAGCCTGCTTCGTGCAAAAGGTCGGCTTTGCTGACATGAATCTGTCCGTAGGCTGTGCCATAGATGGTATCAGGATTCACCGTCAGTTCGTTAATGATGGTATCTCTGCGTGATGAAGCGATGGCATTGGCAGGAGTCTTCCACACCTTAGTGGCACTCTTTACAAAAGGTAACGCCCTAATCTGGTCTATCAACGTCGTATCGTTGCAAGACACTGTCACAAAATTCTCCCATTTGCTGGTAACCAACACTTTTACACCTGTCTGACGGATGGCCTTGATATATGCCTCTGGCACGGGCAAGTCGGTAGAATCCACTCGCAAGTTTTGTTTCTGTCTGCGTTGCAAAGCCTTCGCTGAGAGGTATTTCTCAGGATGCTTCAGACTAAACTTCGAAGCCGCCTTGTCTTTTAAATCAATATGGTAGCGCAAAGAATCTTGCGCACTCACCTCTACGCTTGCCACCAACGCCAGCAAACTAAAAACAATCAAAAATCTTTTCATATTTGTCTAACACAACATACTCCCCATAGTTGCTACCCTCATCCAGGTGAGCAAACTAAGAGAGATTCTTTATTTGGTAACCTTATAAGTTCCTGCCTGATACTCTTTCGATTCAGTCTCACCTGGAAGGGTAACGGTTGCTGTCGCTCCTTCTGGAATGGTAAACTCCCACGTCCACTGGTCGCCTTCGTATTTCCATGCACTACGAATCATGCCAGCAGCCGACAGATAGTTAGCTTCCAAATGGCCCAATCGTTTGTCTGGCAATGGCTTCATAACAATGTGTTTGAAACCAGGCTTAACTGGATCTGCCGCAATACCAGCTACAGACTCCCAAATCCATGCACAGACAGCTCCATATGCATAGTGGTTGAAGCTATTCATACCCTGAGGTCCCATGCCCTTATCCAGCATGTAGCTATTCCAACGCTCCCAAATGGTGGTAGCGCCATTATCTACTGAATAGAGCCAGCTGGGGTTCTTGCGCTGCAAAAGCAACTCATAGGCTATGTCACCCATACCATTGTCAGTGAGCGTCTGCATCAAGATAGAGGTTCCCAAGAAACCTGTTTGTAAGCAGTTATCATGCTCCTCGAAATTCTTACGCAAACGGGCGATGATGCCATCCTTTGCAACACCCTCCACCAAGTTGTTCTTCAAAGCAAACAAAGCCGGAGTCTGCATGGTGTTTAAGATATAAGTCTTAAAGCTGCCATCCTCCTTCAAGAATTGTGTCTTGATATATGCTCTGGCATCATCCGCCATTTTTTGGTAAACAGTAGCGTCACGATTGGTTGCCGCTGCCATATCACGCATCATCTCAGCATCAATCAGCCAATAAGAAGCGCCCAAATAGCTCCAATAGGAAATGGCATCTTCCAAAGGAACCCTTCCCTTAGGTGTATCCTTAAAAGCACCTCCGCCACAACTCTCTAACGGCTCATAGCTCAGCCAGTCGCCCCATTGGTAGTTACCATTTTCCGCACTCAGTGCAGTATGGTCATAACGTGTTTCATTCACGTGGCTCATAAAGCGGTTCATAGCCTCCCAGTTCTCATCAATGATGCTATTGTCGGCAAACTGCTTCCAAACCGTCCAAGGCACAATGATACCAGCATCTGCCCAACCCAATCGCATCATGTTTTCGCCATATTGTGCAGTAGGAGCCACACCCGGGAAGGCACCCGTCTCACTCTGAGAATCACGCATGTCACGCATCCACTTATGGAAGAAACTGTCAGTATTGGCAAAGAATGTACCCGTTTCTGTAAACACCTGAGTGTCTGCCGTCCAACCTAAACGCTCATTGCGCTGTGGACAATCAGTAGGTACTGACAGATAATTAGAACGTTGTCCCCAAAGAGTATTAGATATCAACTTATTTACTGACTCATTACCTGTAGAAATAACGCCTATTTCCAAATTCTCAGCAATAGAGGTTACAGGAATAGACTGTATCGACTGGATAGTCACTTGGTCGGTTGCTGTAACAGACACAAAGCGATAACCGAAGAAGGTACAATGTGGGTAGTAAGACACGAAGTTTGCATTATTTGCAAAGGTATAAGAAAGTACCATACCACCTGCAGTAGCAATACGGAGGTTATCACGATGAACACTGCCCTCTGGACCGTCCATACCACGACTCTTGGCACCATTGCCATCATTCAGTATCTCACCAGGAAGGCAAGTAAGAGTAGTTCCTTCAGCAGCCTTGAACACAAATGAAGGCACCGCAGCGGCATTCTGTCCGAAATCCACCACCAAGGTTTCTCCTGGCTGCAAAGAAATCTCTTCACCAGTATTATACTCACGGCTAATCACTACCTTACCAAATTCTTCTTCCTTGGCATTCTCAATATCTTTCCATATATATGCCTTAACAGGATTCAACACCAGATCATGACGAAGATACACCTCAGCACCTGCTGAAGGAAGAATCTCTCCATTGAACTCTGTATTAACCTCTGGTGCTTTGAACTGATCGGCAACCAAATATCCCATTGGCTCACGGGCGTCGTATTCCTCGCCATCAAAAATGCCAGCGTGTTTCACCGGACCAGCAATACCAGCCTTCCAATTATCCGTATCAGAGCCAAAGAGCTGGGTAGTTCCATCGGAATAGGTAAGCTGCAATACACCCCTGAACGCACATTTCTTACCGATCATACCGTCATGTCCTGGATTGGTGACAATCTTATCGCCCCACCAACCAGGAGTCACCTGTACAGAGAGGATATTCTCACTACCAGCTGTCTTCTCCAACATTGGTGTAATGTCGTAGGTAAACGAGCGCTTGGTCTTGGCATAGTGGGTGAAGCCTGGTTTCAGTACTTCATCGCCCACAGCCTCACCATTCACATAGAGTTCGTACACTCCAAGGGCCGTAGTCATCCAAATGGCTTTCTTCACTTTCTTATCATTCTTCACAGTAGAAACAAACCAATTGGCACCATCGGCTGCACGCCAGTTACCTGGTTCCCACACGATACCCTGTACCACAGGAGCATCAGCCACTGATATCCACTGTGAAAAATTCCATGCTGATGACTCCAACGCATCAGTCTTGCTATACCTCTCTTTTTGATTTTCAGTAACACAGCCTGTCATCGACAGCAAAACCGTTGCCAGGACAAGACTCATAGTTCTCCAGCTTTTCATAGTATTTTTAGTTTTAATATTTCTCAATCAATACGGTAGCGTATGCCGAGATACCTTCTTCCCTACCTGTAAAGCCCAGTTTTTCGGTAGTGGTAGCCTTAATGGACACATCCTCTGTATCAACACCCATTACCTCAGCTAATACTTGCTGCATGGCAGGAATAAGCGGATTCAACTTAGGACGCTCTGCACAAACGGTAGCGTCTATATTACCCACCTTATATCCCTTGGTGGCAATCAACTCAACTGTCTTCTTTAGCAATATCTTGCTGTCGATGTTCTTATACTCCGATGCACTATCAGGGAAATGATAGCCTATATCTCGCATATTGGCGGCACCCAACAACGCATCGCAAATAGCATGTATCAGCACATCAGCATCCGAATGGCCCAACAAGCCTTTTGTGTGCTGCAACTTCACACCGCCCAGCCACAGGTCACGCCCTTCTACCAACTGGTGTACATCATATCCAAAACCAACTCTAATCTTCATCATCTTACATAAAAGTCCAACAACTTCCTGTCTTCCAAGTAACCTTGCAGATGATTGCCAACGGCTACTCGCCCCACCCCAACAGGTGTTCCTGTATATATCAAATCTCCAATCTTCAAGGTCATAAACTTACTCACATAGCAAATGATTTCATCCACAGTAAAGAGCATATCGGCCGCAAAGCCTTGCTGCACCGTATTACCATCAATATCAAGATGGAAATGCAGGTTCTGTACCTCATTACCCACCTCGCTCAATGACACAAACTCACCAATCACTGCACTCTCATCGAAGCCCTTGCTCAGTTCCCAAGGATGACCCTCTGCTCGGAATCGGTTCTGCAAATCCCTGGCAGTAAAGTCAATGCCTATTGTCACCGCATCATAATACCTACGCACAAATTTCGGACTGATGGCTTTGCCCAAACGACTGATACGCACTACCACCTCAGTCTCATATTGCAGGTCCTGTGAAAAATCAGGCAGGAAAAACGGCTTTCCATCACGCAAAATAGCTGAGTCTGGTTTCATAAAAATCACAGGCTCTGGTGTTGCCTCCGTATGCCCTAATTCTTCTTTATGGAGGGCATAGTTCATGCCAATGCAAATAATCTTCATAATGAGTGATAGTTTAATACGCAAATTTACTGTTTTTCATCGACAACTTACCATTCTTTTGCTTATTTTTGTGGAAAAGTATGAAATATAGCGATGAACAACGATTGGAAAGACAGACTGAACGTGGTTTATTCCACTAACACCAATTTTAAGTATGAGAAAAGTGAGGAGGAAGAGCAAGCAACTCTTCCACCCCAGCAACAAAAGTTGCGTATAAGCCTTGACCGCAAGAACCGTGGGGGCAAAACAGTGACCTTAATAACTGGCTTCGTGGGCACTGAAGAAGACTTGAAAGCATTGGGCAAACTCTTGAAAAGCAGTTGTGGCGTAGGAGGTACAGCCAAAGACGGTGAAATCATCATCCAAGGTGACTTCAAGCAACGTGTACTTGATTTATTGCTGGCTAAAGGATACACGCAGACCAAGCCCAAAGGATAATATTAGAGAGGTAAATAAAAAGAGGATGCTCCGATGGAACATCCTCTTTTCTTATAATATGCGAAGTATATTTTACTCAGCACGCAGGTTGAAACGTTTGAAGTCAACAACGGTCAGATCCTTGTCAAACTTCTGCAGATACTCTGCAACGGTCAGCTTAGCGTCCTTGTTGTATTCCTGCTTCAGCAAGCATACATCCTTGAAGAACTTAGCCATACGACCATTAGCGATATTCTGAATCATCTGCTCTGGCAGACTTGCAGCCTTCTGCTCAGCTACTTCCTTCTTGATGCGGCGAATGTCGTCAGCCTGCTCCTCAGTAATCATCTTCTTCATGATACCTTCGTTCAGATGATCTTCATTCTCAGCGATATAGAGGTTGTAGCCAGCCTTCTTCAAAGCAGCCTCAACAGCCTTCTGAACCTGCTCATCCTTGGTCTTCTGGATAGCCACGCTCAGCTCATTGTCCTTCACTGACTGAGGAACGCTTGCCTCGTCAACAGCCACAGGATTCATAGCAGCAATCTGCAGAGCAACCTCATGACCAGCCTCTTCGAAACCAGACTTGTTCAGCAAGCACATAGTGCAGAGGAAATTCTTGCTCATGTGGTTGTAGGTAGAGATACCCTCACCTTCCAGCACATTGTAGCCATCCAGCTCCATCTTCTCACCAGTGATACCACTACGATCGGTAACAGCCTCAGCCACGGTGCGGTCACCCAGCTTCAAAGCCTTCACCTCATCCAGTGTCTTGCAGCGGTTAGCCACAGCAGCATCCAGGATGTCCTGAGTCAGCTTCACGAAGTCAGCGTTGTTAGCCACGAAGTCGGTCTCGCACTTCAAAGCAATCATAGCACCGAAGTTACCATCCACCTTTACTAACACGCAACCCTCAGAAGCATCACGGTCAGAACGCTTAGCAGCCACTGCCTTACCCTTCTCACGGATTATTTTTACAGCCTCTTCAAAATCGTTGTTTGCCTGAGTCAGTGCATTCTTACAGTCCATCATACCAGCGCCCGTCATTTTGCGGAGCTTGGTGATATCAGCCATTGTTACAGCCATAATTCTTTTCTTGTTTAATGGTTAATAATCAATCCTCTTCCTTGATGAAGTTAGCAGCCTTAGCAGCATTCAGTGCATCCTCATCACGCTTGTCCATGCGAGCCTTAGCTCTTCTTGGGCGAGCAGCCTTAGGTGCCTTCTCAGCAGCCTCTTCTTCGCCAGCAGCATCCATATCGATCTTCTCTACCTTACGTTCTTCGATACCTTCCTGCATAGCGGCACAGCATGCATCGAGAATCACTTCGATTGACTTGGTAGCGTCATCGTTAGCTGGAATTACGAAATCGATGTTATCTGGATTTGAGTTAGTATCAACGATACCGAACACAGGAATACCCAGACGGTTAGCCTCGCGAACTGCAATATTCTCCTTCATCACGTCAACAACGAACAAAGCAGAAGGCAGACGAGTCAGGTCAGCGATAGAACCAAGGTTCTTCTCCAACTTAGCACGCTGGCGAGAAATCTGCAGGATCTCACGCTTTGACAGGTTTGAGAAAGTACCATCGCTGGTCAACTTATCAATATTAGCCATTTTCTTCACAGCCTTGCGGATGGTTGGGAAGTTGGTGAGCATACCGCCCGGCCAACGCTCAATCACGTAAGGCATGCCAACAGACTGTGCCTTCTCAGCTACAACCTGCTTAGCTTGTTTCTTAGTAGCAACAAACAGGATCTTTCTTCCTGACTTGACGATTTGCTTCATAGCTTCAGCAGCTTCATCAACTTTAGCAACCGTCTTATTTAAATCAATGATATGAATACCATTGCGCTCCATGAAAATATAAGGAGCCATAGCTGGGTTCCACTTTCTCTTAAGATGACCGAAGTGGCAACCTGCCTCGAGTAATGTTTCAAAACTTGTTCTTGACATTTGAAATTTTCTTTAAATCGTTTACTTTCTTTTTTGTTTTTTTCTAAACCAACCGCCGGGTAGCCTAAACCTACGAGTCCCGGTAGTTTAGATGCTAAACGCAAATTCTCTCCACCAGCACATTAACGCTTGCTGAACTGGAATCTACGACGAGCCTTTGGACGACCTGGCTTCTTACGCTCAACAGAACGAGGATCACGGGTCATAAAGCCTTCAGCACGTAAGGTTTTCTTGTCCTCTGGGTTGATCTTTACCAACGCGCGGGCAATTGCCAGACGCAATGCCTGAGACTGACCTGTAAAGCCACCGCCATCAAGGTTCACCTTGATATCATATTTCTCTGCTACACCCAACTTGTTCAATGGCTGCTTAACAACGAACTGCAGGATTGTTGATGGGAAATAGACTGCTAAATCTTTCTTATTAATGGTAATCTTACCTGTACCTTCTGACATGAAGATACGTGCAACAGCACTTTTGCGTCTGCCTAATGCATTAATTACTTCCATATCTTCTTATTAGTTAAGTGCGTTAATATCAATGAGCTTAGGCTCTTGTGCCTGATGCTTGTGCTCAGAACCTTCGTAGATGTACAGATTGTTGAGAATCTTTGCACCCAGCTTGGTCTTTGGCAGCATGCCCTTTACTACTCTTCTCAACAGACGGTCTGCACCATTGGGCTTAGCCAACAGCTTGGCAGGAGTAATCTCTCTCTGACCGCCAGGGTAACCTGTGTATGAAAGGTACACTCTACCGTTCCACTTGTTACCAGTCAACTTAACTTTGTCAGCGTTGATAATAATAACATTATCTCCGCAGTCCACGTGAGGGGTGAAGTTAGGTTTATACTTACCTCTCAACAACTTCGCAACCTTTGAGCCCAGACGGCCTAACACCTGGTCTGTGGCATCTACGATAACCCATTCTTTGTTTACCGTAGTCTTGTTTGCAGAAATGGTCTTGTAACTTAAAGTATCCACTCTAATTAAAAATTTAAAATTGTTACTACTAAGATTTCATCATATAACCCTGTAGGTCTCGGCCAAAAAAATTCTACAAAGTGCTATGAATCAATCGCTTTTTATTTCCTTGATAATAATCGGCTTGCAAAGGTACAGTTTTTCCGGCAATTAGCCAAGAAAAAATGTTAAAAATCTGCATTACGCGGGGTACGTGGGTAAGGAATCACGTCACGAATGTTAGACATACCTGTCACAAACAGGATCAATCTTTCAAAACCGAGACCGAAACCACCATGTGGACAGCTTCCGTATCTGCGGGTGTCGAGATACCACCACATATCCTTCATTGGGATGTCACGACGCTTGATTTCTTCCATCAGCTTGTCGTAGTTCTCCTCACGGACACTACCACCTATAATCTCACCAATAGCAGGGAACAATACATCCGTTCCCTGTACGGTCTTGCCGTCCTCATTCTGCTTCATGTAGAATGCCTTGATTTCCTTTGGATAGTTAATCATGATAACAGGACGCTTGAAGTGATGCTCCACCAAGTAGCGTTCATGCTCAGAAGCCAGATCGGTGCCCCATGAAACAGGGAACTCAAACTTATGACCGTTCTTCACTGCCTCTTCGAGAATACGAATACCTTCGGTATAAGGCAGACGTACGAATTCTTCTTTCAGAACACCTTGCAGACGCTCAATCAATGTCTTGTCTATCATATTGTTGAGGAACTGCAAATCATCCAAACAGTTATCTAATGCCCATTTCACGCAGTATTTAATGAAATCTTCTTCCAAGTCCATCAAGTCGTTCAGGTCGATGAAAGCCACCTCAGGCTCCACCATCCAGAACTCTGCCAAGTGACGAGGCGTGTTGGAATTTTCAGCGCGGAATGTCGGACCAAAGGTATAGATGGCACCAAGAGCAGTAGCAGCTGTCTCCCCCTCCAGCTGGCCACTTACGGTCAGCGAGGTCATCTTGCCAAAGAAGTCGTCATCATACTTAATCTTGCCATCTTCATCTTTCTTCAGATCATACAGGTTCTGTGTCGTAACCTGGAACATCTCACCTGCTCCCTCACAGTCGCTCGCTGTGATGATGGGCGAGTTGAAATAGAAGAAACCATGTTCATGGAAGTAGCTGTGGATAGCCATCGCCATATTGTGACGGATGCGCATCACCGCTCCAAAGGTATTGGTACGCATGCGCAGGTGAGCTACCTCACGCAGGAACTCCATGGAGTGTCCTTTCTTCTGCAAAGGGTAGGTATTATCGGCTATTCCCAACACCTCAATCTCTCGTGCCTGAATTTCTACAGCCTGACCGGAGCCCACTGATTCAGAGAGCAAACCGTTCACACTCAGGCAAGCGCCAGTGGTAATATCTTTCAGCAGGTTCTCGTCGAAATTATCCAAATCAACGACAATCTGTACATTGTGTATGATAGAACCATCGTTCAGTGCGATAAAACTAACCTTTTTACTTCCTCTGCGGGTGCGGACCCAACCTTTCACGTTTACCAGAGCGCCAAAGTCAGTCCGTTTAAGTATATCAACTACTTTTGTCCTACGAATACTTTCCATATCAATTTTACACCTTATATATATAAATTTAAGAGAAAGAGCCCATACGCAGGAAATTCACTTCCTGCTGTGTCAGGAATCTCCAGTCTCCACGTTTCAGGCCCTTCTTGGTCAGACCAGCGAAGAATACACGGTCGAGCTTCATCACCTTATAACCCAGGTGCTCAAAGATACGACGCACGATGCGGTTCTTGCCAGAATGGATTTCGATGCCGATATCGTTCTTCTTCGTTTCATCAGCATACGCAATCTCGTCAGCGTGAATCTCACCATCCTCTAACTCAAAGCCTGTAACAATCTTGTTCATATCATCCTGTGTCAAATCCTTATCCAGTTTAACACGGTAAATCTTTTTCTTATCATACTTAGGATGCGTCAGCTTAGAAGCCAATTCACCATCGTTGGTAAGCAGCAACACACCAGTAGTATTGCGGTCCAGACGGCCAACAGGATAAATACGCTCAGGACATGCATTTTTAACAATGTCCATAACAGTTTTACGTGCCTGTGGATCATCAGTTGTTGTCACACAGTCCTTTGGCTTGTTCAGCAACACATAAATCTTGCGTTCAATAGAAACGGGCTGATCGTGGAACTTCACTTCGTCACCACGCTTGATTTTGGTACCCAGTTCCTTTACCACTTCACCGTTGACAGTCACCACACCAGCCTGGATATATTCGTCAGCCTCACGGCGAGAGCATATACCGGCATTAGCCAGGAACTTGTTCAAACGAATATCGTCATCTGGTGTATATATTTCGGTATATTCAACAGGTCTGTGATTGTTAGGATTCATATTAGTCACCTTACGCTGCATGGGGCGACCCTGAGGCTTTCCATAGCGTCCGCCACCATTCTGACGTGGGCGGAAAGAGCGCTGCTCGCCTCCTTCACTGTTGTAACGAGGGCGGTAAATACGCTCGCCATTATTATATCCCCCATTGTTTTGATTGAAACGAGGACGGTATGAACGCTGTTCACCACCTTCGTTGCTATTGAAACGAGGACGGTATGAACGCTGTTCACCACCTTCGTTGCTATTGAAACGAGGACGGTAAGGACGTTGTTCACCACCTTCATTGCTGTTGAAACGAGGACGGTAAGGACGTTGTTCACCACCTTCATTGCTGTTAAAACGAGGACGGTAAGGACGATCGCCTCCATTGTTGTAACCTCTCTGCGGACGATTGGAACTGTCGGCATTCGGATTGAAACGAGGTCTGTAAGACCTTTCATTTGTGTAAACTCGTTGTGGTCTAGATTCACGATTGAATCCCTCAAAGTAATTCCCATCGGCATTGCCATTCTTGTCGGCATTCAGCCACTTTTCATCTTCTGTAATCATTTTACTAATAATAAATTGTTTGTATTAATGGCCTCACGGCCAAATGTTATCTCTCGAATTAATTAAATACCTGTATAGTTCAAAGGCGTAATAGCACGCAATTCTTCCTTCACATTTTCACTTACATTCAAACCTTCAATAAAATTATGTATGGATGACTCGGTAATCGCTTCGTTAGTACGAGTCAACGCCTTTAGCGCTTCATAAGGGTGTGGATAAGCCTCACGGCGCAAAATGGTCTGAATAGCTTCTGCCACCACACTCCAGCAGTCGTTCAAATCTTTATCTATAGCCTCACGGTTTAAAAGAAGCTTGCGTAATCCTTTCAATGTACTTTGTATCGCAATAAGGCTATGCCCCATTGGAACACCGATATTTCGCAATACGGTAGAGTCAGTAAGGTCTCGTTGCAGACGAGACACAGGCAATTTCATCGCAAGGTGCTGGTAAATGGCATTGGCAATACCCACATTACCCTCTGAATTCTCAAAGTCAATGGGGTTTACCTTGTGGGGCATCGCACTGGAGCCCACCTCACCAGCTTTGATTTTCTGATGGAAATAGCCCATGGAAATATACATCCAGCAGTCCCTATCCAGGTCCATAATGATGTTATTGATGCGACTCAAAGCATCAAATACAGCAGCCAAATTGTCGTAATTGGATATCTGCGTCGTAAACTGCTCACGCTGCAAGCCCAACTTCTCTGCCACGAACTTATTGCCAAAAGCCTTCCAGTCGTAGGCAGGGTATGCCACATGGTGTGCATTGTAGTTGCCCGTAGCACCACCGAACTTGGCTGTAATCGGACAAGCCTTCAGCAACTCGAGCTGCTGTTGCAGACGATACACATACACCTCTATCTCCTTGCCCAAACGAGTGGGAGAAGCAGGCTGTCCATGTGTTTTTGCCAACATAGCGATGTCTTTCCATTCATCAGCATAAGTAGTAAGTTGGTCGATGAGTTCCTGCAAGGCAGGATAATACACCTCATTCAATGCATCCTTTAAGGATAATGGAACAGAAGTATTGTTGATATCTTGCGAAGTCAATCCAAAATGGATGAATTCCTTATAGGCATCCAATCCCCCAATCTTGTCGAACAGTTCTTTCAGGAAATACTCCACAGCCTTCACATCATGGTTAGTCACCGCCTCTATATCCTTGATGCGAGCTGCATCAGCCTCGGTAAAGTTGCGGTAGATGTCACGCAACACCTCAAACACATGCTTGTCCACCCCTGTCAGCTGCGGGAGCGGCAACTCGCAAAGTGTGATGAAGTATTCCACCTCCACCTGCACTCGATACTTAATCAAGGCGTATTCCGAAAAATAAGCGGCAAGTGACTCTGTCTTTCCTCTGTAACGCCCATCAATAGGCGAAATGGCTGTCAGTTTATCTAATTCCATGCAATAAATTATCCCTATGAAAACAATTTAGGATGCAAAGATAGTGTTTTTTATTTTATTTTGTGTACTTTTGACCAATAAAAGTAAAAAAAACATTTATAAGAAATGAAATCAACCATTTTTAAATTGAAAACCATGAAATCAAAAGGTTTGTTTATGGCTGCATGCATGCTGACAACCATTTCTGTCAGCACGTTTGCGCAACAGTTCCAGCTCAACGCCACTGGTTATTTCAACAACCAGGGTGTTGACGTGATGGCATTCAACGATTTCTACCCTGAAGGACATCAGGGTGGAGTAAGTGTATTAATGAACGGACACCGTGTAGCTACCAACGGCGATATCCGCATGGAAGCTACACCAGGACAATGGCAACCTGTGCCCAAGCAACTGAGCCGCAAGGTGGAAGGCAACAAGATTGTCACCACCCTCTGCTTCCCCGACTCAGCCCGCCATCTCACAGGCTTCAACCCTATGGTATATCCCGATTATGTGTTCAACTATACGGTTACCACCGAGGCCCAAGGGGGCAGCATCATAGTGACGGTAGACATCGACAAGCCCGTTCCACAAGAGTTGTTGGGCAAGGTAGGTTTTAACCTGGAGTTTTTCCCAGGCTCATTATTTGGCAAGCCTTGGGTAATGGACAACCAAAGCGGTATCTATCCACAGCAACCCAACTCGCCCTTGGCATTTACCAAGCAGAACTTAGGTTTCGACGGCAATTTCCACGATGGCAAAAAGCCATTGGCAGACCCCAAGCAGTTGAATGGTACTACCGGCTATAGTCCACTGATTGCAGACGACATCATCAGCGAGCCCTACGCTGTTGGCAAGAAATTCACCTCTCGTCCTGACGACCCATATAGCAAGCTGACCGTAGAGTCACTAACTGGCGATTTGAAGCTCTACGACGGAAGAATGAACCATAACAACGGATGGTTTGTCTTGAGAAGCGAAATCGCCTCTGGCGCCACCAAGGGTGCCGTGAAATGGATTATCACCCCCAACATTGTATATAACTGGCTTTATCAGCCTGTCATCCAGACCTCACAAGTGGGCTACCACCCCAACCAGCCTAAGGAAGCTATTATCGAGACCGACAACAGAGACCAAGTTCGTGCAGAAGCATTGCTGGTGAAGATTGATGCCGAAGGAGAAAAGGTGGTGAAGACCGTCAACCCGTCAGTATGGGGCAAATTCCTTCGATATAACTATTTGAAGGTTGACTTTACCGATATAACAGAGCCTGGTCTTTACCAAGTGAAGTATGGTACCTCCACCTCTTCTGTGTTCCGTATTGGCAAAGATGTATATGACAGAGGTGTATGGCAACCCGTCATCGAATACTTCCTTCCTGTTCAGATGTGCCACATGCGTGTGAACGAAAAATACCGTGTTTGGCATGATGCCTGCCACATGGACGACGCACTGATGGCCCCAGTGGGCAACCATATCGACGGCTACGACCAGCGACCTGGTCTTACCAAATATGCAGAGCGGGCCGAGGTGCCTGGCGTGAATGTAGGTGGTTGGCATGATGCAGGCGACTTCGACCTTCGTGTAGAGTCGCAAGCGGGTGAGGCATATATCCTGACGATGGCTTACGAGGCATTCCGTCCAGAGATTGACGTAACGGCTATCGACCAAGTGAAACATGTAACTGAAATCCACCAGCCTGACGGCAAGAACGATATCCTGCAGCAAATCGAGAATGGCGCATTGACGGTAGTGAACGGCTACATCTCTTTAGGCAGGTTGTATCGTGGTATCATCTGCAACAGCTTGCGTCAATATGCTATGTTGGGCGACGCAGCTGCTATGACCGACAACATCAAGGGGAATGAAGACGACCGTTGGATATTTACCGAGGACAATCCTGGTAGGGCTATGAGTACAGCCGCACAGCTGGCAGCAGTGTCCAGGGTACTGAAAGGCTTTAACGACACCCTGAGTGTACATTGCTTGAACATCGCCACCACTATCTATAACCAGACTGCCATTAACGACCGACTGATGAGCAACAAGTTGCAAGCCGCTGTGGAGCTGTACCTTACCACCCAGCAGCAAGGCTATTTGGATTTCATACTGGATAATCAGCAGGTAGTCATGCAGCAAATAGCGCGCACAGGCTGGTACATGGCTCGTGTGGCAAAGATCATCGAGACGCTGAAAGACAAGCGTGCCAAGCAGTTCACCACTGCCTTCAAGGCAGCATTGGCAACCCAGAAAGAGAACCTCGACAAGCAGGCAGCAGAGACGCCTTACGGAGTGCCTTACCGCCCCAGCATCTGGGGGGCTGGTTGGGACATCCAGCGCTTTGGCTACGAGTATTACTTCCTCAACGCTGCTTATCCTGAGATTTTCCCGAAAGACATCATCTACAATGCTTTGAACTTCATCTTGGGATGCCATCCAGGTTCAAACCAGGCTTCTTTCGCCTCTGGTGTAGGTGCTCAGTCGGCAACAGTGGCTTATGGCCTGAACCGTGCCGACTGGAGCTACATCCCTGGTGGCGTGGTGTCTGGCACAGCATTGATTCGTCCCGACTTCCCTGAGCTGTTGACGTTCCCGTTCTTGTGGCAGCAGGTAGAGTATGTGTTGGGTGGTGGCTCATCCCATTACATGTTCTTGGCTTTAGCAGCTCAACAACTGAGTAACAGATAAACCAAACTATAACCATGAAATTATTGAAATCTTTATGGTTCGTGGCATTTGTTGGCAACGCACTCACCCTAGGTGCTGCCAACATTTCCATGAACACCCTGGAATGTAAGACGGATGCCATATCCTACAGTGACCAACGTCCAACTGCCGAGAAGCGCTTATTCCGTTCAGAGGCGGTAGAACAGACAATAAAGCAGATGCAAGCCAAACTCACCAACCCCAAGTTGGCTTGGATGTTCAGCAACTGTTTCCCCAACACCCTGGATACCACCGTACATTTCAGTAAAGATGCCCAGACGGGCAAACCCGACACCTTTGTCTATACGGGCGATATCCACGCCATGTGGCTGCGTGACTCTGGTGCCCAGGTATGGCCATACGTACAGTTGGCCAACCAGGATGCCCACCTGAAAGAGATGGTGGCAGGCGTCATCAACCGCCAGTTTGCCTGCATCAACATCGACCCGTTTGCCAATGCCTTCAATATGGAAGCCATTCCTGGCGGCGGTGAATGGAAGAGCGACATGACCGACATGAAAGACGAACTGCACGAGCGAAAGTGGGAAATCGACTCACTGTGCTACCCTATCCGACTGGCTTATGAATATTGGAAGGTGACGGGTGATGCCAGTGTGTTCGATGCCGTATGGATAGATGCCATCCAGAACATCCTGAAGACCTTCCGCGACCAGCAGCGCAAAGAGAGCAAGGGCAGCTATCGCTTTATGCGTCGCACAGAGCGTCAGTTCGATACCATGAGCAACGACGGCTGGGGTGCCCCTGTAAAGCCTGTAGGCTTGATTGCCTCAGCTTTCCGTCCATCGGATGATGCTACGGTGTTCCTGTTCCTGGTGCCCTCCAACTTCTTTGCCGTAAATGTGTTACACAAGGCAGCAGAGATACTGACCACCGTCAACCACCGCAACGACTTGGCGAAAGAGTGCACTTCACTGGCCAATGAGGTAGAGCAAGCCCTTCAACAGTATGCTATCTATAACCACCCCAAATACGGCAAGATGTATGCCTACGAGGTGGATGGTTTCGGCAACCAGCTGCTGATGGACGATGCCAATGTACCTTCTTTGCTTTCTATGGCCTATTTGGGACTGGTAGATATCAACGATCCCATCTACCAGAATACCCGTCGATTTGTTTGGAGCGAAGACAATCCTTACTTCTTCCGTGGAAAGGCTGGCGAAGGTATCGGCGGTCCGCATATCGGTCACGATATGCCTTGGCCGATGAGCATCATGATGCGTGCCTTCACCTCTCAGGACGATCAGGAAATCAAGCAATGCATCAAGATGCTGATGGATACCGATGCAGGCACCGGCTTTATGCACGAATCGTTCCACAAAGACGATGCCACCCACTTTACCCGTGCTTGGTTTGCTTGGCAGAACACCCTCTTTGGCGAGTTGATTATTAAGCTGGTCAACGACGGAAAACTGAATTTATTGAACAGCATTGAGTGAATTGTCGAAAAAAAAATGTATCTTCGCACCCTGAATAAACAAAACAGACAAGATTAGATGGAAACATTTTGGATAAAGGCCGTCCAGCTGATGCTGAGTTTGTCGTTACTGGTAGTGATACATGAGGGCGGTCATTTTCTTTTTGCAAAGCTATTTAAGACAAGGGTTGAAAAGTTCAGACTGTTTTTCGACCCTTGGTTTACGCTGTTGAAATTCAAGCCAAAGAACAGTGAAACAGAATACGGCATAGGCTGGATACCATTGGGTGGTTATGTAAAGATAGCCGGCATGATAGACGAGTCAATGGACCTGGAACAAATGAAACAACCTGCCCAGCCATGGGAGTTTCGTGCCAAACCTGCATGGCAACGACTACTGATTATGATTGGTGGTGTGTTGTTCAACTTCCTGCTGGCACTGTTTATCTATTCAATGATCCTCTTTGCATGGGGCGACTCATACATTCCTGTCCAGAAGGCTCCTTTGGGTATGCAGTTCAACGAAACCGCCCATAACGTGGGCTTTCAGGATGGCGATATTCTGATCTCCGCCGACGGCAAGCCGCTGGAGCGTATGGGTACCGACCTGCTGATGGCTGTGGTAGATGCCCGTCAGGTGACGGTACAGCGTGACGGGCAGGAAGCTTCTGTCTATATTCCAGAGGATATGATTAACCGTCTGATGGAGGACAGTGTGACGTTCACAGCTTTCCGTATGCCTTTTGTGGTGGATAGCCTGAAGGCTGGATCTCCTGCGATGGCTGCCGGCATGCAACCTGGTGACAGTATTATTGCTTTGAATGGACAAAGCCCATTGGCATACGATGATTTTATGAAAGAGATGCAGCTACGCAGAGATGCCAAAAGTGATGACCACGAAGTTACGCTGACCATCATGCGTAAGGGTGTACAGCAGGAACTGACGGTAACAACCAACGAGGATTATAAGATAGGCGTTTATCCTGTTACCAACACAGCAAAACTGTTGCCTATGGTTAAGATCGACTATGGTTTCTTTGCTTCCTTCCCAGCCGGTATCACTTTGGGGGTGAACACCTTGAAGGGCTACGTCAATCAGATGAAGTATGTATTCTCTAAGGAAGGGGCCAAGCAATTGGGTGGCTTTGGCACCATCGGCAACATCTTCCCTGCCTCTTGGGATTGGCACCAGTTCTGGTATATGACAGCGTTCTTGAGCATTATCTTGGCATTTATGAACATATTGCCTATCCCTGCTTTGGATGGTGGTCATGTATTGTTCTTGCTTTACGAGATTATTGCTCGTCGCAAGCCGAGTGACAAATTTATGGAGCGTGCCGAGGTGGTGGGTATGGCAATTCTGTTCCTGCTACTGATTTGGGCAAATTTGAATGACGTTATAAGATTTTTATTCTAATTGAAAATTGAGAATTGGAAATTGAGAATTAAGAATGTTATATGGGTAATTGGGCTAATGCTTGTGAGCTTGCCATCATTTGGCAAGGACGACTTAAAAGCATTGTATGATTCACTGGACTATACGGTGGCTCATAAGGACATGTATGTGCAAGAGAAAACCAAGCGCATCAACGAAATCCGCAGTGCCCTCTCCTATGCCAACCTCAGCGATGTCAACAAATATGTGGTATATAACCAGCTATACAATGAGTACTGGAAATTCGACCTCGATTCTGCTATCCACTATGCCCGTTTAGAGGTGGAAGCTGCTATCCGTATGGAGGATGGTTACCGTCAGGCGCAGGCAGAGTTTCAGTTAGCGACTTCTTATGCCATGCACGGAATGTACCTGCAAGCCGAGCAGATCTTGAACAAGCATAGTCTGGAGACATTGCCCAAAGATTTGCGTGCTGAGTATTACAATGCCAATATCCAGTTCCTGCAGTACTATCTTTACACGTCCGACTCGCCAGATGATGCAATGATGCAAAGCAACTACCGCGACTCTCTATATGCTACGCAGGACCAGTCGTCTATTGAATTCCGTTTAAATCTTGTAGAACGCATGCCTGAGGCTGAACGACTTGCGGGTAATACCCGACTGTTGGATTTGGTAGAGAAGTTCTCTCCTTTGTATGCTCGTGTCACCTATAATATTGCTAACATCTATGCCCAGCAAGGCAATCGGGACGAGGCCAAGAAATTCTTTATTCGTTCAGCTCTTTCGGATCTTTATAACGTGACCCGTGAGAACCAGTCCATTTACGAATTGGCTCAATTGGCTTACGAAGATGGCGATTATGCTCGTGCCTTCCGCTATGCGCAATCGTCTTTTGAAGATGCTATCACAGCAGGTATCCAGTTCCGAGTTACTCAGGTTTCTGGTTTCTATTCCATCATCACAGATGTTTACCAGCGCCGTGAGGCAAGTGACAAGCAGTCGCTTATCAACATCATCGTGTTGAGTGGCGTCTTACTCGTATGTCTTATCATTGCTGTATTCTTTATCTTCCAGCAGTTGAAGAAAATCATGCGCATCCGCAAGGATTTGGCTGACAGTAACGACGAACTGCAACGCCTGAACGAAACCTTGAACAGCATGAATGCCCAACTGCATTCAAGTAACTCGCTCCTGCAAGAGAACAACGACATAAAAGAACAATATATTGGTCAGTTCTTCAATATCTGCTCTGGCTATATCGATAAGATTGGTGACTACCAAAATGTGCTCTACCGTTTGGCGGTCAACAAGCATTACGATGAGTTGGTGAAGAAGTTGCGCTCTACTACCCTCATCGACTCCGAGACCGAAGCGCTGTATCATCATTTCGATACTATCTTCTTAAACCTCTTCCCAACCTTCGTATCTGATCTTAATGCTTTGCTACGCGAAGATGAAAAAATCGTACTCAGGCAAGACTCCTTGCTGAACAAAGAACTGCGTATATATGCCCTGCTGCGTTTAGGCATTACCGACAGCGAGAAGATTGCCAATTTCCTGCGCTGCTCTACCAGCACCATCTACAACTACCGCACAAAGATGCGAAATCGTGCTATTGACAAAGATACATTTGAAGATAAATTCATAGGTAAATAACCCTATTTATTATTCCAAATTATCTACATTTTTTCTCATCATCAAAAATGTTATATTACTATTATTTAAGTAAATAACATTTTAAACCATCTACATTTTTATATTGATTTTTCACACATACGCGTAAGTTCGCTAACTTTGTTATCGGAAATGTGCTTTTACAACGCATTTTGTCGTGATTATTGAATAAATAAAAACTAACACCTTTCATAAATGGAGAATACCATGATTAAAGTAGGCCTGATTGGCTTTGGCAGAATGGGCCGCTTTTATTTACACGAATTCCAAAGAAACAAAAACTGGCAGGTTACTTACATTTGCGATCCATACGACAAGGCACAGGAGATGGCACGCGATTATTGCCCTACCGCTAAGGTTACCGGCAATGAAGACGACGTGTTCAATGACCCTGAGGTGGAAGTGGTGGCACTCTGTGCGCTGGCAGACTCACGCAAGGATCAAATCCTGAAAGCGCTGGCACACGGCAAGCACATCATCTCTGAGAAGCCCATCGCCATGAGACCTGAGGACGAGTGGGAACTTGTGAAGACCGTTGATCAAAGCGACCGTCTGGCTACTGTCAATCTCTACCTGCGCAGCTCATGGTATCATCATCAGCTGAAAGAGTTTATCGACGAAGGCGAATTGGGCGAATTGGCCATCATCCGTATCTGCCATATGACTCCTGGTTTGGCTCCAGGAGAAGGACATGAGGCTGAAGGTCCCTCCTTCCACGATTGTGGCATGCACTACTGCGACATTACCCGCTGGTATGCACAAAGTGAGTTCAAGACCATGCACTCGCAGGCTTTACGTATGTGGAATTACAAGGATCCATGGTGGTTGCAAGCACATGGCACTTTCGAAAACGGTATTGTTTATGATATCACACAGGGTTTCGTCTATGGACAGATGTCGAAAGACCAGACCCACAATTCCTATATCGACTTGATTGGCACACACGGAATTGCCCGCATGACGCACGATTTCAAGACCGCTACGGTAGAGCTACGAGGCATCACCAAAACCGTCACCATCAACAAGCCTTACGGCGGCAAGAACATTGATGTGATGATTGAGAAGTTTGCCCAGAGCATTCGCAATGGAAAGCTCGACATGACCTTACCGTCATTACGCGATTCAGCAGTGGCTTCACAGTTTGCTTGGGACTGCCTGGCTGATGCTCGCACACACGACCTGCCAGCCATTGGCGACCTCGACACACTGGAGCAGATACGCTACCGCCGTGCCCACATGACCAATGGTTATGGTTTGTTGCACCAGACAGTTAGCAAATGAAACTAATAATTAATAAAGATAAAGTTTAAAGTAATGAAGAAAAGTTTATTTACAATGGCAGGCTGCATGGTAATGGCAGCTGCTTTCACCGCTTGCGGGGGTCAGCAGAAAAACGCTGGCGAGAATGAAGCAGCAGCAACAACAACTACAATCAATGTATCAACCACACCTAACGGTGCTGAGACACAGGCTTTGGAATTGGCAACAGACGCTGATGGCTACATCAGTATCTTTGATGGCAAGACTTTCAACGGTTGGCGTGGCTATGGTAAGGAGGATGTTCCAGCTCGCTGGGTTATCGAAGATGGTTGCATCAAGTTCAATGGATCAGGCACTGGCGAGGGCCAGACCAGCGAAGGTGGCGACTTGATTTTCGCTCACAAATTCAAGAATTTCGAGCTGTCATTCGAATACAAGATTTCTAAGGGTGGTAACTCTGGTATCTTCGTACTGGCACAGGAAGTTCCTGTTGAGGGCAAACCAGGTGAGTTCGAGCCCATCTATATCTCTGCTCCTGAGTATCAAGTGCTTGACAACGCTAATCACCCAGATGCAAAGATGGGTAAGGATGGCAATCGTCAGGCAGCTTCTCTGTACGATATGATTCCTGCTAAGCCACAGAACGCTAAGCCTGCTGGCGAGTGGAACACTGGTTCTATCATGGTTTTCAAGGGCACCGTACTGCACCAGCAGAATGGAGAGAACGTGGTAGAATATCATTTGTGGACTCCACGTTGGACTGAGATGCTGCAGGCAAGTAAGTTCAGCGAAGAGGCTTGGCCTCTGGCATTTGGTTTGCTGAACAACCTAGGTGGCGACAACCACGAGGGTTTCATCGGTTTCCAGGATCATGGCGACGATGTTTGGTTCCGCAACATCAAGGTGAAAGTAATGGACTAATTCGAAATTACGCATAGCTATAGGAAATAATATAGCTGTTGCCTTATATAAATGCAGTCAGAAATGGCTGCATTTATTTGTTTCGCCACCTTCCTGGCCTTCAACAGTAGTTTCAGCGCTGTCATTTATTGTCATAATTCTGTTCTTCTGATAATGGCCAATCTTTTCTTGTATATCCGAACTACAGAACCACAAATCTTAAAAAATATAAAAAACATTGCTTTGTCTTAATTTTTATTTAATTTTGCAACCGACAACTAATTAACTAACCTATTCATAGCGATTAATACTTCTTTTAGTATTGGCTTCATGGTAAAAATGATTTAATAATTATGAAAAAGGATGATGATAAGCGGAAGCTTGAGGATAAAGATCTTAAGCTGGCCTCTGGAGGGAAACATTATTACACTTGGGGCGAAAAATTGAGTGACAATGATAAGCGTTTATCCATGAAAAACTATCAAGCTGATAAGAAAACGTGGTAATAAAATGGAAGTAATTCAAAGTTTCACTATCGACCACACCCACCTGAAGCCGGGCATCTATGTGTCGCGCGAAGACAAGGGGTTTACTACATTTGACTTACGTATTACGGAGCCCAACAAAGAACCTGCCGTAGCTCCATCGGCCATGCATAGCATGGAACACCTGATGGCTACTTGGTTTCGCAATAGCGAGGTGAAGGATGATGTGGTATATGTAGGACCTATGGGGTGCCTAACGGGTATGTATATCATTATGACGGGAGCCTACACCGTAGAGTATATGCGTAGCTTGACCATCAAATGCCTCCAATGGATACTTACCCAAAACGAGGTGCCTGCAACAACGCCTGAGACTTGTGGCAACTATCTTTTGCACGACCTGCCTATGTGCCACTGGGAGAGTCAACGCTACTTGGATCGTTTGGAACACGATTTTCATAGCGAATATACTCAACTGCGTATCACCCTTGACGACGGGAAAGTATTTGCTGACGCATAAAAGGAGATATTTGAGTCTCTAACTAACAAAATGAAGGGGTTTAGTCATCAGACCAAGCCCCTTCTTATTTTCAAGAACATTTTATTTGCCAGCTCGTTTGATTAAAATGCTAAAGGTTATTACCTCGATAAACATCAGCCCGGCTGGGATAAGTACCCACACAGGTGTTTGATAAGCCATAGACACCAGCAAGCAGATACCCATGATGCCTAAGATAATGTTCATCCCCCTTACTTGGGTAACTGCCAACTTCAACTGCTTCACTGTGGAGATGCGGGTAGAGGGATTCATCAGGCGAGGACGATAGGCAGAGAAGCCCACCAACAACATTACCAATGTCCAACATGCCGTAATGATTAGAAGTGACACAGGTTCCCCCTCTTTATCAACCTCACCAGCTAGGTTCATGTGCAACGCCACTGGGTCACCAGCAGATTCTCTCCAGAGTATTGCCGCCACAACCCACATAGCAAGCAGCAAGAGCAAAGCGACGAACTCAAGAATACGGTCGGTCCATGTTACAGGCAATCGGACATTATATATATCCGACGGTCTCTGCTCGTTAAACAGTCTCTTCCAGTTCATTGTTTTTCTGTTTTTTCAGCCTTCCGCTTTTGCGCAACGCCTCGTTGATAATCCATTGCAGCTGTCCGTTGGTGGAACGGAACTCATCAGCCGCCCACGCCTCGATGGCGTTCATAGTAGCAGCATCGACACGCAGCACAAAGCTTTTGGTCATATTTTCCTTCTTTGACATGCTAAGAGCCGATTAAATGATTAATGATTCAGCGTACCTGTGTTAACAACTGGCTGTGCCGCATCGTCGCCACAGAGTACTACCATGAGGTTACTTACCATAGCAGCTTTCTTCTCGTCATCCAGTTCCACCACACCTTCGGCAGAGAGCTTGTCGAGTGCCATCTTCACCATTGATACGGCACCCTCTACAATCTTCTCGCGAGCCGTGATAATGGCAGCAGCCTGCTGACGACGCAACATTACAGCGGCAATCTCAGGAGCGTATGCAAGATAGTTGATGCGAGCTTCTACCACCTCGATGCCTGCCAATGCCAGGCGCTCATTCAGTTTATTCTCCAACTGCTGATTGATTTCATCGCCACCTCCACGTAACGTCAGTTCGTCACTCTTCTCGTCGGTATCATCGTAGGCATACTGGCCTGCCACTTGACGTAAAGCTGCATCACTCTGCACCTGCACGAACTGCTCAAGCGCCTTCATAATACCTGATACACCAGCTGAAATCTGATCGGGCTTAACATTGCTCTGCGCCATTGTCTGAGCATCAATCTCAAACATAGCCTTATAAGTGTCCTTCAACTTCCATACCAGCACCAGACCAATCATGATAGGATTACCCGTCTTGTCGTTCACCTTAATAGGCTGAGCATCCAGATTCCTGGCACGAAGAGAAAGTTTCTTACTACTCATAAAAGGATTAATCCAATAATACCCCGTCTTGGTAAAGGTACCACGATACTTACCGAAGAATGTCAACACGCGTGCCTCGTTAGGCTCCAGCATAATAAAACCTGCCCAGAGGAAGAAAGAAACGATGAGAGCCAATGGGCCTGCCACGATGAGCCACCCATCGCCATAGATAATAAACAATACGATAGCAGCTATGCCTGCTATTGTTAACAACAGATTGAAAAACAGCATGGCAAAGCCATTTGCTGTAAAGCCTTTGTAAGATAATTCTTTCGTTTCCATAATTTATGTTTTTACACTCTGAATAAATGATATTATTTTGATATCACAAAGATAGTGAAATAGATTTGATATCTCCAAATAATTATCGCAAAAAATAAATAAAAAAATGTAGGCGACAGAAATTGTCGCCTACACCTTATCTATAAAAAATGGTTATTTATTCTATGATACGTCCCTTGCTCTGGTCGCGATCCTTGGCAGCTGGAGTCTCAGCTGGATGTCCCATGATGATGATATTCACCAACTCTGCATTCTCTGGGAAGCCAAAAGTGGTTTTTAGGTAATCTTTAGCCTCTGTACTGTCATTAATCATACGAGCAGGAGCAGCTTGATAGGTAGCACCCAAACCCAATGCATGAGCAGACAGCAACATGTTTTCGCACAATAATGCAGTATCAATCTGTGACCAAGGAGTAGCACCATCACCAGCCTCAGCAGCGATGAAAGCCACAGCAGGTGCATTGGCAAAAGCATTCTTTCCACCGTTGCGTTCCTTCATTGCCTTACCCATCTCGGTATTCATCATCAGGTCAGAGAGTGCATTCAGCATATCCTGGTTGGTAACAATGCGTACCTGCCAATCTTGCTTGTTCATAGCACTTGGTGCCTGCAATCCTGCTTTGAGGATAGTTTCCAGGTCAGCCTTAGCAACAGGCTCGTTGGTAAACTGACGTACGCTTACGCGAGTCATGATGTTCTCAATTACTACGGCAGCTTTGTCCACTTCAGCAGCCTCTTGTGCAGTGGCAGGTTGCTGACCACAGCTTACCAGTGCCATAGCACCAGCAGCCAGTAATAAACTTTTCAGTTGTTTCATTTGCTTTATTATTTTTAGTTAAACATTCAATTTACGGCAACAAAGGTAGTAATAATATTTTTATATTTGCACATAAAAATAAAAAGTTATGAAGAAAGCCATTATCATTGGAGCCTCATCGGGTATGGGAAAAGAAGTGAGTAAGATGTTGTTAGCTGATGGTTGGCAGATAGGCATTGGTGCCAGAAGGACGGATGCCTTAGAGGAAATCAAGCAGATGAAACCAGAAGCAGTGGTAACAACAGCTATTGACGTAATGGCTGATGACGCTCCACAACGCTTAGGGCAACTGATAGCCGATAATGGGGGCATGGACTTATTTTTCTTGGCTTCTGGCATAGGCAAACAGAATCCCAACCTGGATAGTGAGATTGAACTTCGCACTGTAGCAACCAACGGCATGGGCTTTACGCGCATGGTAGATACAGCCTTCAACTGGCTGGTAGCTAATGGGGGTAAAGGACAGATAGCCGTCATCAGTTCAATTGCAGGAGTAAAAGGTTTGGGTATGGCCCCCTCCTACTCTGCCACCAAGGCCTTTCAGAATACCTATATCGAAGCTCTACAACAGCTGGCCAACATGCGGAAGCTGGACATCAAGTTTACCGACATCCGTCCTGGCTTTGTAAAGACCGACTTATTAAACGACGGCAAGAACTATCCACTGTTGATGGACAAGACAAAAGTGGCGAAGAAGATTGTCAGTGCCATCTATCGCAAACGTAGTGTGATGATAATCGACTGGCGCTATCGTATCTTGGTTTTCTTCTGGCAACTGATACCCCGAAAACTATGGGTTAAACTACCAATCAAGAATTAAGCTGAGTTTGGCTCCTCGAGCACTGTTCCATAGGATGAACTTCGTTCCAATTCGCTGAACAAAACACGGCATTCGCTGAAAAGTTTTTCACAACAGCATATCTTTTTTTACTTTTGTGCTTTGATTCAAACAAAGAAGTAATATGAGAATAAAACTTTCTATTTTAGTAATGTTAGCAGCAGTAGCACTGGTGGCTACCTGTTGCTCTGTGGATAATGACAACAATGGTTATCCTTCCATGGAAAACATGATGGGTATGGGTGGACAAATGCCTGGTGGAATGGGTCCTGGCGGTATGATGCCCGGCGGCATGGGTGGTTCCGACACCAGTGGTAATGACTTGCAGGATTTCGACATCAGTCTGAACAGCGCAGCACTGACCAGCGACACAGAGATCATCCCTACGGATGAGAGCGACGAGAGCTACGAGGATTATGTGGAACATTCCTCTTTTTCTGAGACAGTAAGCATTAGTTATACAGATAACGGAGCTACATTGAGTGATCTTCCTGATGGTGTAGAAGCAACGGTGGATGGTGCAGGTGTTACCATCAGCTCTACCATCAAAGGGGTGAATTATCAACTTTCAGGCAATAGTTCCAATGGGTATTTTAAGATATATAGTGAGAAGAAATTCCAACTCACTTTGAAAGGTGTAACACTGACTAACACGTCAGGAGCAGCTATCAATATCCAGAGTGGCAAACGTGCGTTTGTTACCTTGACCGATGGCACCAGCAACAGTTTGACGGACGGCACCAGCTACAACACTCCTGACGGAGAGGACGAGAAAGGTACTTTCTTCAGTGAAGGACAGCTGATATTCAACGGTAAAGGTTCGTTGGAAGTTAAGGGCAATAAGAAACACGGCATAGTAAGCGATGACTATATCCGCTTCCGTGCCGGTACCAACATCTACGTGACCACTTCCAAGGGGCATGGTGTTAAGACCAATGACTATGTGGTGATTGGTGGCGGTGTACTGAACATTGAGGTAAGTGGTACTGCCAAGAAAGGCATCAGCACCGATGGATATGTGTTAGTGACAGGCGGACGCACCACCATTCTCACCTCAGGTGATGGTGAATATGACGAAGATGAGAACGATGTATCGGGTGCAGCTGGCATCAAGGCAGACGGCTATTTCCAGATGGATGGCGGACAACTAAATATCAAGAGCACAGGTGCTGGTGGCAAGGGTATCAATACCGATGGCGAGATTATCGTCGATGATGGCGATATTCAGGTCATCACTACAGGTCAGACATTTACCTACAACAGCGACCTCGATTCCAAAGCCAAGGGCATCAAGAGCGATACGGATGTTACTATCAACGGCGGAACATTGAAGATTAAGACAATGGGTGGCGAAGGCAGCGAAGGACTGGAAGCCAAGGGTGTAATGAATATCAATGGCGGAGAAATAGAGATTGCCAGCTACGACGACTGCATCAACTCTGCTGGCGACATGACCATCAGTGGTGGCTATATCTACGCTTTTGCGACTAACAATGACGCCATAGACAGCAACGGTAACCTTTATATCAAAGGTGGCGTAATTGTGGCATTGGGCGCCAGTGGGGCAGAATGTGCCATCGATGCGGCAGAAGGCAAGAACCTCTATATCAGCGGTGGAACGGTTATCGGCATAGGCGGAAGCAATGCCACCTACCCTGCTTCCAGCAGCAGTCAATTGTCTGTAGCTTTTACAGCTAGTGTTTCTTCTGGCAGCACAATCACCCTGAGCGATGGTACTAAGGGCATTGTAAGCTTCACCATCAAACGCAATTATCAGAACGGGTTGTACCTACTATCATCCCCCGATTTGAAAAACAGCACAAGCTACACCATATACAGCGGTTCTACCGCAACCGGAGACAATTGGCATGGGCTCTATATAGCCCCCACAATAAGTAATTTAGGCAGCAGTATAGGCAATGTAACAGCTCAGGCCACAGCAGGAGGTAACAATATGGGAGGTATGGGCAGACCATAAAACTGTACTCATAAACAGTTTGGTGGCCATTCGTTTGGAAAAGTGCCACCAACTGTTTATTTTTACGGCATGAATAATGAATAAAGATGAAAATATACTTTGCTAAAATAGACAAGTTATTGCTAGAAGAGAAGCTGAACTACGTGGTGATATGGCTGGTAGTTTTCACCCTGCCCTTAGTGGGTGCCTACTACCGCACCACAGGGCAGACGGATGCCACGTTCGACTGGAATGACGTAATTAGGAGTTGGAAGGAGTACCTACCTTTCCTGCTCCTTTTTGTGATACACGACTGGCTGATTGCCCCTCTTCTTGTTTATGAGAACAAGAAAATGGGTTACTTAGGCATTACAGGATGTGCGATACTGCTTTTTAGTTTCTACATCTGGAACGAACGCCCGTTCATACAAGGGCCACCACCTCGTGAACAAATGGAAATGAGAATGGAAGAGCCTGGCAATATGGGCAATCCTCCGCCCAAGCCTAATGGTGAGAAAGGCAATCCTCCGCCTAAGCCAGACGGTGACATGGGCAACCGACCTCCCAAGCCCAATGGCATGGACGAGCCTCCAATAGAGATGCAGCAAAAACATACGAAGATATTTGTTGCCATGCTGATGATGGGCGTAAACCTTGGCATCATGCTCTATTTCAAGCAACGCCGCCGCGAAGAGGACGTGAAGGAGTTAGAGCGAGAGAAGGTTAAACAGGAGCTGGAGTATCTGAAGTACCAGATCAATCCCCACTTCTTCATGAACACCCTCAACAATATCCATGCCTTGGTGGACATTGACCCAGAGAAGGCAAAATCCACCATCATTGAACTGTCGAAACTGATGCGCTATGTACTATATGATAGTTCCAAGCCCACCATCTTACTAAGCAAAGAGATTGACTTCCTGAAGCAATATATTGCTTTGATGCGATTGAGATTTACCGACAAAGTGGCTATTGAGGTCACGATGCCTGAAGACGTGCCAGGCATAGAGGTGCCCCCACTGCTATTTATCTCATTTATAGAAAATGCTTTCAAGCATGGGATTAGCTACGAGCAAAACTCATTCGTCCAAATAGTAATGCAGTTACAAGAAGGCTACCTCAACTTCATCTGCAAGAACAGTCAGCAACCTAAGGACAAACGTGAAGGCACTAATGACCCACATAGCGGCATAGGTCTGGAGAATGTAAAAAAACGCCTGAAACTGATATTTGGCAAAGATTATTTCTTCTTGACAAATGACAAAGAAGATACATACGAAGTAACACTTAAAATACCTGTGAAAGATGATACGATGCTTGGCAATAGATGATGAGCCACTGGCGCTGGAGCAGTTAAAGGCCTATATCTGTAAGATTCCATACCTGACTTTGGAGGGTTCATGCATGAGTGCGCTTGCCGCCTCAAAAACACTGGCAGAGAAGCAGATTGATGCTATTTTTATCGATATCAATATGCCTGACCTCAATGGGATGGACTTTGTAAAGTCGCTCTATGCCCCACCCCTCGTGGTGTTCACCACTGCTTACTCTGAATATGCCATTGAAGGCTATAAAGTGAATGCGGTAGATTACCTGCTGAAACCTTTCGGACTGGATGATTTCCAACGGGCAGCCAACAAGGTATTACGGCAATACCAACTCATGCACCCTCAGCCCATGGCAGAAGAAGCAAAATCTGCCCCTGCTGAGGAAGATAGCAATGTATTATTCGTAAAGTCAGAATACCGCATGGTGCGCATCGACATCCCCAAAATCCGCTATGTGGAAGCGATGAGTGAATACTTGAGACTATTCATAGAAGGCGAGTCAAGACCTATAATAGCACTGTTGAGTATGAAAAAGCTGGAGGAACGTTTACCCAAGTACTTCATGAGAGTACACCGTTCCTACATTGTGAACTTGCAAAAAATACAACAGATTGAACGTGGTCGCATCGTAATGGATAAAGACACCTTTATACCCGTGAGCGATGGCTATAAAGATGTCTTTAATCAATACATGAGTAAAAAATCTCTCGAAAAGTAATTACGGCTTGTTACCTCCAGGACCGCCTTGATTGTTGTTGGGCTGCCCGCCTGTGTTGCCACCAGGACCTCCACCAGAGCCATATTGCACAGCTGTAGCTGAGGAGCTGTTTGAACCTACTTTCAGCGTATAGCTACTGCCTGCTGTCATGCCCGATGCAGTGGCAATGATACTGGTGGCACTGCTGTTGGAACTGAATGGTATGGTAAATGTTGCCAGAGTGCTGGAGCTACTGCTGATAGTTACCGTTGTGTTGGCAGACACATTGCCACTGGAAGTGATGTAGCCCTGGGTAGAGCTGCTATTACTTGGAGTAGAATTGCTACCACCAACAGCAAACAGGTTACCACCCGTAAAATAGACTGTATAGTTGCTCTCTTCGTTGGCATCGATGCCACATTCGGGAGCTTTGCTACCTACAGCCACTGTAGTACCGCCAGAGATACGCACATTATAGTTGGCATCCAAACCATCGTTGTTGCTTGACTTGGCAAATACCTCACCACCTGCAATGACCAGGTCGGCTTGTGAGTTGATGGCATCGTCATAGCTCTGCACAGTGATCTTGCCTCCGTTGACGGTTGTTGCAGCGCCACTCTCCATACCCTCACTACCTGAAGCGTTGATGCTAATCTCGCCATCGTTGATTTCAATATCTCCCTCGGCCTTGATACCCTTTCCTGCCGTGGTGGTAATAGTGAGCGTACCACCATTCATGAAGAACGAGCCTGTGTCGTCGCTATCGGTACCATCCTCAATGCTTGATTGTATTCCCTCGTCGCCTACACCAGTGATGGTAATGGTACCACCATTCATTTCGATGTACTGGTTCACATTGAAGCCGTCACCCACGGCACTTGTGACTTTGATAGTACCCAACGATTTCTTGAATACCACGTATTCGTCGCCCCAGAAGGCATGTTTCATCTTACCCACCATGCTCAGCGTACCACTACCTGAGAACTCAGTATGACCGTTCACCATAAAGGCTCCTTTGTGGTCACCCGAAGAACTGTCAGTCAATGAGTTGGTGGTTCCATCTGACAGGACTACAGCTATGCGCTTACCATTCTCGATGTTGATGGCAGGTCCATTGGCGTTAGTAAGTGTCAAGCCATTCAGTACCACAGTAGCCTTGTAGTCGCCATCCATATAGAACATACCATTGGACGATGAACCACTCAGCGTGTAGGTCACCTCATTGGCCAAACTGCTGCTTTGCACAATGCTCACCTTCGCACCGTCCTTGCTAACGGTGAGGTAAGAAGCCACATCATCAGCCACAGTTACTGTAGCAGAAGAACCACTATACTCAATGCTCACGGCATAACTGGTAGTAGAAGAGGTATTCGTTCCGCTGTCATTGCTGCTATCGCTATCATCACTGTTATCATCAGTATCGTCATTGGTGCCATCAGTCGCCTCATCATCGTCATCAGCCGTTGCCACTGCACTACTGCTATTGATAATACTGCTGAAGTCTGTATCGTCTTTCTCGCAAGCCACCAACGAAAGGGTAGCCAGCATCATAATTATCAAGTAGGATAAAATTCTTAATGTCTTCATGGTATCTAAAATTTAAATGTGTAACCTAATCCGATGACGTGCCTATTGGATTCATCCTCATCTTTATCATTCACATAGCGATAGAAGGCACTGATTTCGTGCTGCTTGGCTATCTTCCAATCTGCACCTATGGTGTATCTCACCTTTTGCAAGCTCCAGTTGTTGTAAAACTCCACATTGGCAAATGGAGTGATCTTACTTTTAGGAATATCATATTTCACCTGCAAGCGGCTGCGCAGTACATGAATGCTCTTGCTGCTCACATCCGTATCTTCCCACCAACTGTTGTCGAAATCATAGCGCGTAGTAGTCTGCTCAGGACGATAGGTATATTGCCAGCGCTCACGCAACGATATATCGAAACGGTCGAGCTTCAGCGTACCTGTCACATCGACGAAGAAACGATGACGTGTACCCCAGTAGGAAGGTCGCCAATTGTTGTACGTACCATCATTATGGTAAGTTATTTTCTCGCTGAAGTTATTGTATATAAACTTATAGCCAGCACCCAGTTTAAGCCAGTCCAACAACTTATAGCTGGCACTGATACTACCGGTCCATCGGTCGGCAGTTTTGGAACTGTTGCGTGTTCGGAATTCTGCTTCTATGCCCACACTCAGTTTCTTGTCAATCTTTTTCTCAGCACCCACAGTTGTCCAAATGCCGAAATCGTCACTTCTGTCTTGTGCATTGCCTGCCAATGGTAATGCCAAAACACAGATAGTCAATAATACAATCTTTTTCATAAGCCTATTATTATATAAGAAGATGGTTATTCTTTCTTAGGTAATTTGGTAAGCGACTCAATCGAGTTAGGCAACTTGTCGGTAGGATGGTAAGTGATACGCAACATCACCATATCACGCAGGAAATCCATGCCCCCCACTTCCACGTGTACAATGTCCAAACCTGTACGATTACGCAGGTCGTTCAGCAAAACGTCACGATTCTCAGGCTTCACCAGTTCGATGCGGTCATATTGTATCAGTTTGGTAGAGGTGTGCTTCATACGTGGATTCACCTCGCACAGCCACACCAACAGGGTCATGACGATATTCGTGACAAACAGCTCAGGATAGCTGATAACAGTAGCCAAAGCATTGATAACGGCCAGCGCCACTATCACAAACAGATAAGTCATCTCTCTAACAGGCATCGAGTCGGTGCGATAACGCATAATACTGAAAATTCCGAACAGTCCGATACCGATACCGATACCCGTCTTTCCCTTCATGTCGTCGAGTACGAAAATCATGAAAAATACCAGCATAAAGATGGCCACGGAAATCAGCATGAAGGTGAAGTAGAAGTCGCGTCGCTCACTTTTGGCATAATACAGTCGGTCAATAATGAGCCAACTGAAGAACACGCAGATTACCAGTCTGATTAGCATGTTAATAAAATCTGCAGTAAATAAAGCTTCCATATCCTATTTATGTTTTAATTGTTATTCATTATGTCGGTGAACAGCATCTTCCTTATGTCTATCAACTTCGGCTTGAAACGATTCATCGCCAAATGGCTGTTCGACAAGGCAGACCCCATGCAATACTTGCTAAAGCTATGAGGGTGTATTCCCAACTGGCGCAACATTTCCAGAACAGGAGAATAACACAATCCATCGCGTTTAAGTTCGATAATGACCAAATGGTCCATATCGCAATCCTGTCCTGTAACAAGGTTATGAAACTCTAGGCAAGTATCAATAGTAAGCCGTTCCGTCTTGGCCTTGTTTACCAATGTTATTCTGTTGAAGTGGTTGTTAAGAACAGGCTGCAAATCATCTGTTTCATAGCACAGATGATTTTGCAGGAACTGTTTTTTATCGGAATCGTTAATATTCATGTCTTTTACAGCCATGCGCTTTTTTTTGGTTCGGTTGTGGTTGTTCTTGGTCTTCACTTCCATGAACTGCAAGCCAGAACTAACGTACGTACGGAAACGAAGTTTCTGCCGTCCCGTATGACCATGCAGGTGCATACAATACATATCGTAGTCCTTGGTGTCGAAATACGTTGTGTCGTAAGCCAGGTTTTTTTCACCGTCTATCTCCTGCATCCAATAGGCATCCTTTGCCATCTGGAGCAATAAGGTAAGCTTCTGAACCGTCGTCACAAACTTGGTGTCGATACGGTTCATCAGCTTTACCTCGCTCATCTCTGCCAATGTGATTGGCTCATACAATCTGATTACCTCGTTCATCATACCTTTTGCTTTTGTTTCTGGAGCAAAGGTATGAGATACAATCAACCTTGTCAAATCTATTCAGCGAACGGGGTTTTTTGTTCAGTAAATCTTGATAACTCCTATCGTTATCCCTATTGACATGACAGATTATCATTATTTTTGCAATTCCATTTGACTTTTCACTCAATTATCCGTAACTTTACAGCCAAATTATAACAACTATATTTTTAACATTAACGAAAGAATGAAAAAACTGAATGCAATGCTGTTGGCTGTTGTAGCAGGTTCATGCCTTATCACCATGAGCAGCTGCGACGGTAAGAAGTGGACTGAAGAGCAGAAGGGCTCTTACAATCTGATTGTTCAAAAGGGTGGTCAGACCCTTGGTTATTCACCTGCTTCTGGTGTATCTATTCTCACCGACAAAGGTTATGCTTTTAAGGACTTGAACCGCAATGGTGTGCTTGATCCCTACGAAGACTGGCGCTTGGATCCTAAAACTCGCGCCATCAACTTGGCAGAGCAACTGTCAACTGAAGAGATTGCTGGCTTGATGCTCTATAGTGCTCACCAGTCTATCCCAGCTGCTGCTATGGGTGGCAGAGGTGGTGGTGTTACCTATAACGGCAAACCTTATGCTGAAAGTGGTGCCAAGGCATCCGACCTCTCTGACGCACAGAAGAAGTTCCTGAAGGAAGACAACCTTCGTGCTGTTTTGATTACCCGTGTAGAAAGTCCTGCTGTAGCTGCTGAATGGAACAACAACGTACAGGCTTTCGTGGAAGGCTTGAACCATGGTATTCCTGCCAATAATAGTTCTGACCCTCGTCATGAGACTTCTTCTGACGCTGAGTACAACTACGGTGCTGGTGGTCAGATCTCTCTGTGGCCATCATCTTTGGGTATGGCTGCTACTTTCGACCCTGCTCTGATGAAGAATTTTGGCTACATCGCAGCTGAGGAGTATCGTGCATTGGGTATCGCTACAGCCTTGTCACCACAAGTTGACTTGGCTACTGACCCACGTTGGAGCCGTTTCAGTGGCACCTACGGTGAAGGCACTAAGTTGGCTACCGACATGGCTCGCGCATATTGCGACGGTTTCCAGACCTCTCCAGAAGGCTACCGCATTGATGGTGCTTGGGGTTACCAGAGTGTGAACGCTATGGTAAAGCACTGGTATGGTTACGGAGCACAGGAAGGTGGTCGTGACTCTCACTATAACTATGGTAAGTATGCCGTTTATCCAGGCAACAACCGTGAGGAGCACGCTCTGACCTTTACAGAGGGTGCTTTCAAGTTGGAAGATGGTACAGGTATGGCTTCTGCGGTGATGCCTATCTACAGCATCCTGTGGGACCAGGATCCTTCTGGCGAGAACGTAGGTGGCAGCTATAGCAAGTGGATGATCCAGGATCAGCTGCGCGACAAGTATAAGTTTGAAGGTGTAGCTTGCACCGACTGGGGCATCACAGGCGACAACAAGGCTGTTGAAGCATTTGATGGCAAGTGCTGGGGTGTTGAAACCCTGAGCATAGCTGAGCGTCACTATAAGATTTTGCAGGCCGGCGTTGACCAGTTTGGTGGTAACAACGACAAGGGCCCTGTACTAGAGGCATATCAGATGTGGGTAAACGACTTTGGCAAGGAAAGTGCTGACGCTCGTTTCCAGCAGAGTGCATACCGCCTGTTGCTAAACGTGTTCCGTACCGGTTTGTTTGAGAATCCTTACCTGGATCCAGAAGAGACTACCGCAACCGTTGGTAAGAGCGAGTTTATGGAAGCAGGTTACGAGGCTCAGCTAAAGTCTGTGGTGATGATTAAGAACCACGACAACACCCTTCCTGTAAAGGACAACAAGAAGAAAGTATATATTCCTAAACGTCACCAGACCCAGAGCCAGGGCTTCTTCGGCATGACTGGTGAGGACAAGTGGGTGGATCCTGTGAACCTCGACCTCGTGAAGAAGTACTTCGACGTTGTGGATAGTCCTGCTCAAGCCGACTTCGCCATTGCTTTCGTCCAGGCTCCAAACAGTGGTGTAGGTTATAGCGTGGACGATCGCAACCGTGGTGGCAATGGTTATATGCCTATCAGCTTGCAGTACAACGACTACACAGCTACTTATGCTCGTACAACCTCTATCGCAGGTGGCGACCCATTGGAGAACTTCACCAACCGTTCTTTCAAGGGTAAAACCGTGAAGACCTCTAACAAGGACGACCTGAAGATTATCCTTGACACCAAAGCAGCTATGGGCAACAAACCAGTTATCGTAGTTCTGAATACTGGCAAGCCTGTAGTACCAGCTGAGTTCGAAGGAAAGGCTGATGCTATCTTGATTTCATTTGGTGTACAGAACCAAGCTATCTTCGACATCATCAGCGGCAAGAACGAGCCTACTGGCTTGCTGCCTATGCAGATGCCTGCTAACATGATGACCGTTGAACAGCAGAACGAGGATGTTCCTCGCGACATGGTTTGCTACAAGGATGCTGATGGCAATACTTACGACTTTGCTTTCGGTATGAACTGGAGCGGTGTTATCAATGATACTCGCGTAGCAGCTTACAAGTAAAACACATTAGGCGATGTTTCCACATCGCCTAATTCTTTTATGCTAAATAGCTCCCACAACTGGGAGCTATTTTTTATTCTATCTCGGGCACCTCTATTTGAGATCCATAACGATGATACTCATTCGCTATCGACTGCTCCTGGATATATAACGCCAACTCTATACGACCATCCTTCACAGGAGCCGAATGAGCAATGTACTTGTCGTAATTAGCAGCTGCCTCACTCACCACGTCAGGCATACGATCAGAAATCACACGCACACGGCCGTAGTTCTTGATATGCTCTAAGAAAGCTGCCATATTCTCCTCCTTCTTCTCACCCTCGAGTTGTTCGAACAACGGATTAGCAGCATCCATCGACACGGTGAGCTGGGTGCCAACTGTCTTAGCCGCCAACTGTACCATTTGTATTTGCTCCAGCGTCTCATCACCAAACAGACGAAGTACCATACCTCCATCCACTGGCAAGTAGCGGAACACATTCTGCTCGCCACGAATCTTGGGCTGGATATTGCGGGCATGTTTGAATTCTTTCTCGTACCACTCGGCATACGACTGCTTGTAATCGGTAGTAGAATCAGCCTTATCAGTAATATGCATGAACTGCAAGCAATAATTCGGACCACCTGCCTTCAAGCCAGGACCAAAGGCTGAGAGTTTCATGCCACCAAAAGGCTGACGATTCACCACTGCACCGGTTATACCTCTATTAATATATAGGTTGCCTGCCTTGATATGGTTCTTCCAATACTTCTGTTCCTGCTCATCGAGCGATTGCAAGCCTGATGTCAAGCCATAATCCAGACTGTTCACCAAATCCACCGCTTCCTTTAAGGTGTCAAATGGCGTAACAGCCAACAACGGGGCAAACAGCTCTGTACGGAAAGTATATGAGTCTGGCTTCACATTAATCTTTACTGTAGGCTTGAGGATGTACTTCTTCTCATCCACAAACTCGGGAGCAATCAGCCATTTCTCTCCTGGTTCCAACTGACAAGCCTTCTCCAGTTTCTCGTTGTGGTTGGTGATCATCGGTCCCACGATATTGCCGGCATTCCAAACACCACCGACCTTGAGTGAAGAGGCACAGTCCTTTAACTTCTCCATAAATTCAGGGTCTTTATACACAGAGCGCTCCACCAAAAGGATAGAGCAAGCCGAGCATTTCTGACCAGCATTACCGAAAGCCGAACGACAAGCATTCATGATAGCATGGTCACGATCACCCTTGGCAGAGAGAATCATCACATTCTTGCCACCAGTCTCTGCTGACAATGGCACATAAGGATTACTATGGGCAATGCTTTGGGCTGTCTCAGTGCCCCCCGTCAAGATAATATGCTTAATGACAGGCGACGAGGTGAGCAATAGTGTTGCTTCCTTGTTGGTAATAATTACCTGCAAAGCCTCCTTAGGCACACCAGCCTCCCAGAATGCCTTGGCGAAAAGCCAAGCAACGGGAGCAGCTACGGTAGCAGGCTTCAGGATACAGGTGTTGCCTGATGCTAAAGCTGCTACTACGCCACCACAAGGGATAGCGCAAGGGAAGTTCCAAGGTGAGAGTACCAATACTATACCCTTGGCTTTCATCTCAATGTCGTCTAAAACAGCATACTTTTTCATTGTGGTCGTATAAAAACGGCAATAGTCGATGCCTTCTGATACCTCCACATCTGCTTCTTCCACCGTTTTGCCAGTGATGGCACACATAGACCCTATCAAGTCGCCACGCATCTGCCCCATGATATTCGCAGCTTTGTACATGATGCGATGACGCTCCTCAATGGTGGTATTTCTCCATCCGCCTGCATCCTTATCGGCAATGTCTAAGATGCTCTCAACCTGCGATTTGTCAGCGCGCGACATTTCACAAACCATCACATCACCCTCTTGACTACGGTCGTAGTAGCATACCTTATCTTCATTATACACTAACGAGTCACCTATCTGGGTAGGCAGTGTGTCGCCAGGCTTCCAATCACCCCACCCTGCCTTTTCGTAGTTCATCTTGCCAGAGGATTTCCACTTGTCGAAAATCTTCTCCACCCACTGCTGATTACAGAAGCGGTCGAAATCGGTATCAGGCTCGTTGATCATCTCATCCTGTGGTTCCTGTCCGATATAAGGCTTATTGCGGTCTTGCGTACGAGTAGGAATATGCGAGATACTGTCCTTCATATTGTACGCATTGATAAACTGCTGCTGCAATTCCTTCCACTCTGGGGTATCTGGCTTCAACGAGAATGAATGCGTCAGGAAGTTGTCAGGAGCCGTGTTCTCATCCATGCGGCGTACCAAATAGGAGATGGCATTCAGGAAATGCTCTTTCTTCACCACTGGTGTATAAAGAATCACGTGATTACCCAGTTTGCGTTGTGCTCTCCATACATGGTTGGCCATACCTTCCAGCATTTCAAAGCAGAAGCAATCCTTTGGCGTCTGATACATTTGAGTGAGCAGATAAGCATAAGATATAGTAAAGAGGTTGTGTGATGCCATACCGATGTGCAACACCTTGGCATTCTCAGGTTTCAATCCACGTTCGATAAGGTGCAGGTAGTTGGCATCTACCTCTGTCTTATTTGGACGAACAGGGTTAGGCCATCCGCGCAAATCGCTCACGATATTCTCCATATCGAGGTTACAACCCTTCACGATACGCATTTTGATGGGGGAACCACCTGCCTCAACACGTGCCTTGGCAAACTCCAGCAATTCTGTCTGGAAATCCCATGCATCAGGCAAGTAAGACTGCACCACGATACCTGCCTCATAGTTCTTAAACTGAGGCAAAGACAAGACATCCTTAAACAACTTCATGGTCAAATGAGCATCCTTATACTCCTCCATATCGAGATTAATAAACTTTGGCTTCGTTACGCCTTCAGAATCAGTGTAAGGATAATCGATAGCAGTCTGGTACAGTTCAGACATACGGCGAATCAATTCTGGAAAACATTCCTTGTAGTTCAAAGCGTGTGTCTGTGCATAGATGCCAGAGATTTTCACGGAGATATAGTTGATATCTGGCTCCTTCAAAGCCTCCAAGTAAGAATAGTAACGCTTGTCGGCCTCTCCGTCACCTAACACCACCTCACCTAAAAGGTTCACGTTCTGACCAATATGCTGTTGGAAACGTGTGGCCAGGTGTTGTGTCAGATGTGGACGAGCTGCATCAATGATGACACGACTGGTATCTCGACGCAATCGCCACTTGATGATGGGCACAGCCACCCAGTTGAACAAAGGTTTGTAGGCAAACGTTTTATACATACAAAAGAGCAGACGGTCGCCTGTACCCAGGAATTTAGGTATTCCGTACTGGTCAATCAACTCCTTCACACGCAAGGCAAGTTTCTGAGTATCGCGTACCTGACTAGTCTCATCAAGCATACGCACCATGAACTTCTTGTCGTTGGGCGTAGTTACCATCGTACCATACATGTGTTGCTCGTTCTTCTCGGTCTTTGTCAGTCCCGAATAACTCTCGTCGTAAAGCTTTCTCATCCACAAGAAAACCTCTTCAACGGTAGGCATTTTCTGTTCAGACATAGTATTAGTTATTTTAGGTTATACTTATGCCAAAGATAAAAAGAATCACAATAACAAGCAAGTATTTATCACATATTTTTTGCAAAAATATTCACACGAATAGAAGAGTAAAGATGTCAAGGTCGGCTAATACAAGAAAAGAAAATGATTATACTAAATAATAGTGGCAATAGGTATTGTAAAGATAAAATAAGAAAGAAGCGAAAAAATTTACAAAATTATTTGGTTTATATTATAAACTTATTTATATTTGCACCGTGAATCGATTCTACAATGTTTAATAAACGGAATGAATAACTAAAAAACAGAGACTAAAATGGGAACAAAAAGAGTTGTACTGGCTTTATTGTCAGTTGTTTTACTATCAAGTATGAAGGTAATGGCACAGCGAGTTGACCTTGAAATACATGTAAAGGGTATTGAAGAGGCAAAAGGAAAAGTAATGATTGCACTGGGCGACCTGAGCGATCCTCAACAGCTATTTACCGGTATCAAAGAGGTGACGGAACCAGGTGAACTGACATTTTTACTGCAAGGGATACCTGATGGTTGGGAGACCGACCTGAATGTGCTGCATGACTTAGATGGTGACACACAACTGCACATCAACGCCAATGGAATTCCTACAGAACCATGTGCTACCGCTAAGGTAAAAGTATCAGCAGACAACCCTTCGGTAGAGATCACATTAATGAATGTGCTAAAAATGATTGGAGGTTAACCGATGAACGAAAGTACTGACACAATAGGCAAGTTGGTGACACCATGGCAATATGTCACAAAGATAACCATCTATCATGTGGTGACTTATATTGTGTGTGGTATCATATTCTCATCCTTATTTAATTATAGCGAGCTATTCAACGAGGGATGCATGGCGTATTACATGCAGCCAATAGCATCGACTAATACGTTGATGGGGCCGCTGTTCCAGGTGGTGAGGGGCTTGTTGTTCGGATTGGTACTGCTACTGCTCAGGGAGTATATCAGGACAGAAAAACTGGGTTTCCTCAAGTTATATACCTTAATACTGGTGTTGGGCATCATCAACACGCCAGGGCCTGCCCCATCGTCGATTGAAGGTATGATCTATACAAAGGTGCCTTGGATAGTACACTTGAAAGGTGCTCCAGAGATTATGTTGCAGACTTTTCTTTTTGCCTGGTGGGTGTCTTCCATCGACAAACGAAAGAAGCAGATGTCCGAAATGACAAAGAAAGCTTTGATAGCTACCATCATTTGTGTAGTGGGGTATTCCTTGTGTGGCATTATCATTGCAGGCATCCAGCAAGTAGATGTATCGAACGAAGTATCTAACATACACTCATACATTACATTGAGTATAACTGGTGCATTATGCTTTGTACTATCCTATTGGTATATTAAGAAACGAGCTGCAAAGAAAACCATTAATGTTATCATCTACTATGGAGCATTATATGCCATATGTGCAGCTTATCCAGCCATTCATAATATGGTGACTGATAGTCCTTACCAAACACCACTTGCATTCATCATCTGCTGTTTGCCTATTGTGGCAATTGCTATACATTTGGAGAAAAAGAAATAATTCTCTAACTTTGAAGTTGCATAGCTGACATTCCCATCAAGAGAATCAGCTGAAAGAAGATAACATTGTATATAAACATTAAACATGAAAGGAAGTATCCAACAGCTAAAGCAAGAAACAGCACGGAAGCAACGTCGAGGTCTGCATTTCATCATGGCATCGGTATTGATCTGGGCATTGGTAGCATGTGTGCATGCCACAAGTCTTGACTCATTGACAAAGAACCTACTGACATTCTGTTGTACAGCACCGCTGGTTCCCATCGCTTGGATGATCTCTCGTTTTATCGGCGTGGAGTTCAGCGACAAAGATAGTCCGTTCAGTTCATTAGGCATCATCCTGTCGTGCAACCAGATGCTCTACCTGCTCATCGCCATGTGGATTTATACCGCCATCCCAGATAAGATGGTAATGGTAATAGCTATGATTTTTGGCGCCCATCTCTTGCCTTTTGGATGGCTGTACGATTCGAAAGCATACTATGCGATGTCTGTTGTGGTGAGCATCGGGGCTTTGATAGTGGGCTTGATGACCACTCCTTTCACACTGGCTTGTGTGATGATTATAGTGGAAATCATCTTCAGCATGATACTTTATTTCGAAGATAAGAATCAAGATTATGGAAAACAATAACGAATTGACTGCCGAGCGCAGTCTGGAAATCATCAAAAGACAAATTGAACAATCTCGCAAGGAACTGGAGAAAAATGCTGGTATCCCTTTCATTACATGGGGTGTCCTGGTATTCGTAACTGCACTTATTGTGTGGTATCTGTGGAAAACAACAAATAATGGAAACTGGGGGTTACTGTGGTTTGCTATGGCTATTATCGGATGGGGACTGATGATATGGCAGGACAAAAAAGAGAAGAAAAGTGTGGTACCCAGAACCATCATCACACAAATAATGGGTCATGTTTGGTTCTCGTTCGGCATCTTTGCCAGTGGCTTCCCCGTACTGATGTTCGTGGTTGCTCCCCTACTCTTTGGTCAGTATGTGTTGGGCTACGGCATCACCTCCATCATCGTCCTATTATTGGGCATGGGCACTACCATAACTGGACTGGTATTAAAGAATGGATGGATCACTGCTGGAGGCATCATAGGAGGTTTGCTAGGTGCTTCGCTGGCACTTTTCATAAAAGGAGCTGATGAGATGTTGGTTATGGCTGGTGTAAGTTTGGTAAGCCTGGTGATACCAGGCATCATGATACAATGGAGGACGAAACATGTTTAAGCCGTTAGACCCTTTGCTGCATTCAGAACTCAGGTTGGCAGTGATGTCGCTGCTACTGGGCGTGGAAGATGCTGACTTTGTGTATATCAAAGAGCAGACAGGGGCAACGGCTGGTAACCTGAGTGTGCAGATTGACAAGCTCTCTACCGCTGGCTATATAGAGGTAGAGAAGAAGTTTGTAGGCAAGCGTCCCTGTACCCTCTGTAGGATCACCCCCAAGGGTGTGGAGGCCTTCGATAACTATGTGGAAAGCCTGAAAGACTACCTAAATGTGAAATGATATAAATTTGTCTTTAATCTTTCATAAAACTTTACATTTTTATTATTAGCTTTATTAACAATTACTATTTTTGCAATCAGAATTATAAACTTTATATAAAATAGTAATTTAATGAAGCATTTGTGGATGTTAGCTGGCGCTACGCTGGCATTGGCTCTGACAGGTTGCACTAAGGAGCAGAAATTTGAGCAACCCGAATTGGGTGCAAGGAAAGCACAGATTATCACTGTGGATGGTTACCAGTTCAAGGACTTGAACAAGAATGGTGAGTTGGATGCTTACGAAGATTGGCGCCTGCCGATGCAGGATCGTATCGACAATTTGGTAAGCCAAATGACTCTGGAGGAAAAGATTGGTCTGATGTTCCATCCGAACATCGCAGTACCTGCTGACGGAAAGGTTACTTACGACTCACGCGCAGAGCTGAGCCAAGAAGCTTACGCTGGTCCTATCGGTCCTGGCGGCAATGGTGGTGGCGCTATGGGTCAGGGACAGATGCGTGTAGGTGCCGACGTTAAGACTTACATCGAGGAACGCAACTTCCGCAACATTCTGAACAACGGTATTGCTGAACCTACCCTCTTCGCTAAGTGGAGCAACGAAATGCAGGAATATGCCGAGGCTTCTCGCCTGGGTATTCCAATCATGTTCTCTACCGACCCTCGTCATGGTGCTACCTTAGGTGCACACGTTAGCGGCAAGCAGTATTTCAGCCAGTGGCCCAGCAAGGAAGGTCAGATTGGTATCACAGCTGCCCGCAATCCTGAACTCGTGAAGAAGTTTGGTGAAGCAGTTGCTGAAGAATACCGTGCCGTAGGTCTTCACATGATCTTAGGTCCACAGATTGATGTTATCACCGAGCCTCGTTGGAGCCGCAACATGGGTTGCTTCTCTGAGGATGCCGACCTGACTATCGAGATGATGGAGGCTTTCATGGATGGTGCACAGGGCGAGAACGTAGGTCCTAACAAGGTGTTGGTACACCTGAAGCACTGGCCAGGTGCTAACCCTCATCAGGGAGGTAAAGGTGACTTCACCGTATATCCTGGCAACAATGTTGACTATCACTTGAAGCCATTCAAGGCTGGTATCGCCAAAGGTGCTTTGGCTGTGATGGGTTACTATAGTGGTACTTATGTAGATACCCTGAATGTGAACTATTCACCTTACTGGAGCACCAAGGTGCTGTATGACCAATTGGGCTTCCAGGGCGCTATCTGCACCGACTGGGGTGTGGTAGGTCGTACAGGTCCGCTGAATCCTCGTTTGGCAGGCAAGACCACTTTGAAAGACAATATGGAGATGGTTATCAACGCTGGTGTTGACCAGATGGGTAGCGAGACCGAAACTCAGTTGGTAGTTGAGTTGGTAAAGGAAGGTCGTGTAACGGAAGAACGTGTGAACCAAGCTGCTAAGCGCATCTTGCAGTGGCACTTCATCCTGGGCTTGTTTGAGAACCCATACGTTGACCCAGACAATGCCGCTAAGGTTTGCCAGCGTGAAGACCTGCAGAAGAATGCTTATGAGGCACAGCTAGAGTCAAATATCCTGTTGGTGAACGAGGGCAACACCCTGCCAGCAAAGGAAGGCATCAAGTTGTATGTGGAAGGGATCGACACTGAGATTGCCAAGAACTATGGTACTTTGGTGGAAAACCCTGCACAGGCTGATATGATTCTGGTACGTACAGGTGTGACAGAGCCTCGCCAAGGTGGTTTTGGTGCTGGTGGTGCCATGACCGAAGCTCAGCGCAAGGCATTTGAGCGTCAGCGTGCCATCGAGGCAGCTAAGCCTGTAAATATCGAGATTCCTGCATCTATCTGGAACAACATCAAAAAGTTGTCAGCTACTGGCAAGCCAGTGGTAGTGGCATTTAATCCAAGCGGCAGCAGCATCGTTCTGCCACAAGACCTGAAGAATGTGGTAAAGGGTTGCTTCTTGACATTCGACTGTTTGGACAACGCACTGCTGGATGTAGTATTCGGTAAGTTCAATCCAGTGGGCAAACTGCCTTTTGAGATTCCTGCTACCATGAAGGATGTAGAGGCTCAGTTGGAAGATGTTCCATTCGATGCACCTAACAAGGCATTTGAGTTTGGCTTCGGTCTTTCTTACTAAAAACTAAATAATAAACCCCGCCAAGTGGCGGGGTTTATTATTTATAGTCTCTTCAGTGCTAATTTGATAACACGCTCAACGGCGGCATCAGGTTCTTCTTTGAGGATGGCATAGACCACCTTTTGCGATGGAGCCATAGGGAAGCCCAACATGGTAAGGGCAGACACGGCCTCTTGCTGTACCTCGCGGTTCACGGGATCAGACTTAGGCATATCTACCACTGTGGCATCACCACCCATGGCCAAACCATCGTTCTGTATCTTGTCCTTCAACTCGACAATGATGCGTTGTGCCGTCTTCAGTCCAATGCCCTTGACAGCCTTGAGCACTTGGGTATTTTCAGAAGCAATGACATTCACCAACTCGCTGGGTGAAAGAGCCGACAAGATAGTACGTGCCGTATTTCCACCAATACCAGAGACACTGATGAGCAACAGAAACAGTTCGCGCTCTTGCTTCGACGCAAAGCCAAACAACACATGGGCATCCTCACGTATGGCCTCATAGACATATAGCCAGGCCTCCTTCTTTCCTTGAATGGCACTATAGGTATTGAGGGAGATATTACACATATATCCCACTCCATGACAATCTATTACGGCATTAGCTGGCGCCAACTCGGCCACCTCACCTCTTACATAATCCAACATAATAGAAATTATTTTTGTTTTTCTGATGCGAAGATACAGAATAATTATGTATTTTTGCAACCATAGTTTAGTTTTTTACAACAAATACACACAGGTTATGAAGAAAATCAGAGCAGCCATAGTAGGTTATGGCAACATTGGACGCTTCACACTGGAAGCGTTACAAGCAGCACAAGATTTTGAGGTAGTAGGTATTGTCCGTCGCGCAGGAGCAGAAAACTGTCCTGCCGAGCTGAAGGACATAAAGGTAGTAAAGGATATTCGCGAACTGAGCGATGTGGATGTGGCCATTCTGAGTACTCCTACCCGTAGCGTTGAGAGCTATGCTAAGGATATTTTAGCACTGGGTATCAACACTGTTGACAGCTTCGACATACATACACAGATTCCTGCCCTACGCAAATCACTGCAAGAGGTAGCAAAGGCTCACAATACGGTATCTATCATCTCTGCCGGATGGGATCCAGGATCAGACTCTGTGGTGCGTACCCTGTTACAGGCCATCGCGCCAAAGGGCATCAGCTATACCAACTTCGGACCTGGCATGAGTATGGGACACACCGTTGCCGTGAAATCAAAAGAGGGTGTGAAAGCTGCTTTGTCAATGACCATCCCTGTGGGCACCGGCATCCATCGCCGCATGGTATATGTGGAGTTGGAGGACGGCTACAAGTTTGAGGATGTGGAGCGTGCCATCAAGACCGACCCTTATTTTGCTAACGATGAGACACATGTGATGCAGGTGCCTTGTGTGGATGACTTGAAGGATATGGGACACGGCGTGAACCTGACGCGTAAGGGTGTGTCTGGCAAAACACAGAATCAGCTGTTTGAGTTCAACATGCACATCAACAACCCTGCCCTAACAGGTCAGGTACTGGTATGTGCCGCTCGCGCTGCCATGCGTCGCGAACCTGGTTGCTACACCATGATTGAGGTGCCGGTAGTTGACTTGCTTCCTGGTGACAAAGACGAGTGGATTGGGAAGCTAGTATAAACATCTTTGGCGCTCTCTATCCAGAAAGTTATACGCTACACGCATTCATTTCGGCTTAATGTCAGCTATATAAGCTCTCCAGTTTTGGGGAGCTTTCTTATTGGCAAAAAAAATTTGCCGCCAGCTATCTTCACAGACTGCCGGCGGCACAAACCACAAATACAAATACAACTAAACAAAGTTTCTTATAGAATACTGTCTATCAATTTCATTTTATAAACATGCATCAGATAACACCCTGAGCCATCATAGCATGAGCCACCTTCATGAAGCCAGCCACATTGGCACCCTTCACATAGTTGATGTAACCATCAGGCTGTGTGCCGTACTTGATGCACTGCTCATGGATGTTGTGCATTACATTATGTAACTTCTCATCCACCTCAGCAGCACTCCAACTCAGGTGCATAGCGTTTTGTGACATTTCCAAACCGGAAGTAGCCACACCACCAGCGTTGACTGCCTTTCCAGGAGCATACAGCACCTTGTTCTCGATGAACTTGTCGATAGCCTCTGGCGTACAACCCATGTTGGATACCTCAGCCACACATAAGGTCTTGTTGTCGATCAACATCTGAGCATCGTCACCATTCAGCTCGTTCTGGGTAGCGCAACACAGAGCCACATCCACCTTCTGTTCCCAAGGCTTCTTGCCTGCGAAGAACTTAGCGTTAGGATAAACCTCTACGTATGGTTCCACCACATCATTGCCTGAATTACGAAGCTCGAGCATGTAGTCAATCTTGTCACCGCTGATGCCATCTGGGTCATATACATAACCGTCAGGACCAGAGATAGTAACCACCTTAGCACCCAACTCGGTAGCTTTGGTTACTGCACCCCAAGCCACATTGCCGAAGCCTGACACAGCTACTGTCTTACCCTTCAGGTCAAGACCACGGGTAGCCATCATCTGCTTGGTAAAGTAGAGGGCACCGAAACCTGTAGCCTCAGGACGAATCAGTGAACCGCCATATTCGAGACCCTTGCCTGTGAAGGTACCACTGAACTCACGGGTGAGCTTCTTGTACATACCAAACACATAACCAATCTCACGGCCACCAACGCCTATATCACCTGCAGGAACATCCATCTCAGGACCAACATGGCGCCACAACTCCAGCATGAAAGCCTGGCAGAAACGCATGATTTCAGCATCGCTCTTGCCACGTGGTGAGAAATCAGAACCACCCTTGCCACCGCCCATAGGCAATGTGGTCAATGCATTCTTGAATGTCTGCTCGAAGCCCAAGAACTTCAGAATTGACAGATTAACTGACGCATGGAAACGCAAGCCACCTTTGTACGGGCCAATGGCATTGTTAAACTGCACACGATAGCCCAAATTGGTCTGCACCTCACCCTTATCATCAACCCAAGTAACACGGAAGGTAAAGATACGGTCGGGCTCTACAAGCCTTTCAATAATCTTCGCCTTTTCAAACTCCGGATGCTGGTTGTAAACATCTTCAATAGAAAGAAGAACTTCTTTAACTGCCTGGAGGTATTCAGACTCACCTGGATGCTTTGCCTCCAAATTCGACATAATTCTATCAATATTCATAGCATATAAGATTTAAAATTTTCTATACTCACATTACTTCCGTCAAAAAGTCATTGCGAAAGCATTGCAAATATACAAAATAATTCTTTACATACACCTTTTAGCTGAAATATTTAGAACTATTAACAATAATCTGTCAGGTTCAGGTTAATAACTCAAAGAACACTTTGCATGTTTAACATTGCAAATGTAAGGATTTTTTTTCGAATTAGCGTATTTATTTGTCTGAAAAATTGAAAAATATTATTTTTGCAAATAATTTTATAACGATAACAGGCATGTTAAGTAAGCAGAACATAAACCGATTATACCTGCGCGACACGCAGTTTGCCAAACTGATGACGAAGCGCATCTATAACGTATTGCTGATTGCCAATCCGTATGATGCCTTCATGCTGGAAGACGACGGACGCATTGAGGAGAAGATTTTCATTGAGTATTCATCGCTCTCTTTGCGCTACCCTCCCCGCTTCACACAGGTAACCACCTACGAAGAGGCCATTGAACAGTTGTCGATGTTGGAGTACGACCTGGTGATCTGTATGCCAGGTACGGGTGACAACGAGACGTTCGATGTAGCTCGCAGCATCAAGAAGCAATACCCCAACATCCCGATGGTGATATTGACGCCTTTCAGTCACGGTATCACTAAACGTATGGCCAACGAGGATTTGAGTGCCTTCGACTACATGTTCTGCTGGTTAGGCAACACCGACCTTATTGTGTCTATTCTGAAACTACTGGAGGACAAGATGAACCTGGAGCACGACGTACAGGAAGTGGGCGTGCAGGTCATCTTGCTGGTAGAAGACGGCATCCGTTTCTACTCATCTATCTTGCCCAACCTCTATAAGTTCATCCTGCAACAAAGTCAGGAGTTTGCCGACGAGGCACTGAACGAGCACCAGCGTACTCTGCGCTTGCGTGGTCGCCCAAAGATTGCACTTGCCCGTACCTACGAGGAGGCGGTAAGCATCTACGAACAATATAAGAATAATATATTAGGTGTTATCACTGATGTACGTTTCCCGCAGGCACAAGGACAGGAGAAAGATCCGATGGCGGGTATCAAATTCTGTCATCATGTGCGTAAGAACGACCCCTTCGTGCCACTCATCATACAATCGGCCGAGATAGAAAACACCTTGTATGCCAAGAAATTCAGGGCTGCTTTCATCGACAAAAACTCGAAGCACATGGACCTCGACCTGCGTAAGATTTTGCGTGAGAAAGTGGGCTTCGGCGACTTTGTTTTCCGCAACCCGATGACGCACGAGAAGATAGCTACGGTTAAGAACCTCAAGGAATTGCAGCACATCTTGTTTGCTATCCCCACCGAGTCGTTCCTCTACCATATCAGTCGCAATCACATGAGTCGTTGGCTCTACTCGCGTGCCATCTTCCCCATTGCCGAGTTCCTGAAACCCATCACATGGAACAGCTTGCAAGACGTAGATGCCCACCGAGAAATTATCTTCGATGCCATTGTAAAATACCGCAAGATGAAGAACCAGGGCGTGGTGGCTATCTTTAGGCGCGACCGTTTTGACAGCTACTCCAACTTTGCCCGCATCGGTGAAGGATCGTTGGGTGGCAAAGGCCGTGGTTTGGCATTTATCGATAACTTCCTCAAGCGACATGCAGAGTTTGACGAGTTCGAAAATGCCCGTATTATGGTACCCAAAACAGTGGTACTGTGTACGGATGTGTTCGATGAGTTCATGGCTACCAATAACCTTTATCAGATAGCCCTCTCAGATACCGACGATGAGACCATATTGAAGTGCTTCCTCAAGGCTCGCTTGCCTGAGCGTCTGGTAGAAGACTTCTTCACCTTCTTCGATGCGGTGAAGTCGCCTATCGCCATCCGATCGTCATCTTTATTGGAAGACTCACACTACCAACCATTTGCAGGTATCTATAGTACCTATATGATACCTAACCGTGATGATAAGTACGAGATGCTCCGCATGCTGAGCGATGCCATCAAGGGTGTATATGCTTCTGTATTCTTCAAGGATTCGAAGGCATATATGCAGGCCACGAGCAATGTCATCGACCAAGAGAAGATGGCTGTTATCCTGCAAGAGGTGGTGGGCACCCAGTATGGCGACCACTATTACCCTTCTTTCTCGGGTGTGGGACGCTCGCTCAACTACTACCCTATTGGCGACGAGAAGCCCGAAGAGGGAACAGTGAGTCTGGCATTGGGCTTAGGCAAATACATCGTGGACGGCGGTTTGACACTTCGAGTATCACCCTATCATCCTAACAAAGTACTACAGACCAGCGAGTTGGACTTGGCTTTGCGTGAAACGCAGACACGCTTCTATGCGCTCGACATGACAAATTCAGGACAGAACTTCTCTATCAATGATGGCTTCAACCTCTTGAAACTGAGTGTAAAGGATGCCGAGAAAGACGGTGCACTGAACTACATCGCCTCTACCTTCGACCCCTACGACCAGGTAATTCGCGATGGTATCTACCCTGGTGGCAGAAAAGTCATCACCTTTGCCAATATCTTGCAACACGATATCTTCCCGCTTCCTCGCATCTTGCAGTTGTCGCTGAAGTATGGTCAGGAGGAAATGCGCCGACCTGTGGAAATTGAGTTTGCTGCCAAACTGGCAAAAGACCAGAATGAGGTAAGCACATTCTACCTCCTGCAAATCCGACCTATCGTAGATGCCAAGGAGAACTTGGAAGAAGACTTGTCACTGATTCCTGACGACCAGCTGCTGCTGAAGTCGAATAACTCGTTGGGACATGGCATCATGAACGAGATTCAGGATGTTATTTATGTGAAGACCGACAACTATAATGCGCAAAACAACCAAGCGATTGCTTGGGAGATTGAGAAGATCAATCAGCGTTTCCTCGACCAGGACAAGAACTATATCCTCATTGGTCCAGGACGCTGGGGTAGCAGTGACACTTGGCTGGGCATCCCAGTGAAATGGCCTCACATCAGTGCGGCTCGCATCATCGTAGAGGCTGGCCTGACCAACTATCGCGTAGATCCCAGTCAGGGCACCCACTTTTTCCAGAACCTCACCTCGTTTGGAGTGGGCTACTTCACCATCAATGCCTATATGAACGATGGTATCTATAATCAGGAGTTCTTGAACGCACAACCTGCTGTAGAGGAGACCACCTACTTGCGACATGTTCATTTCGATTCGCCGTTGGTGGTGAAGATGGATGGTAAAAAGAAAACTGGCATCGTCATGATGCCATAATAATTTAGGCTCCCCGCTGGGGAGCCTAAATCTTATCTATTTCCATACATTGTTTCGTAATACTTTTGGTAATCACCACTCGTTACCTGTTCTACCCAATCTTGGTGGTTCAGGTACCATTCGATGGTTTTCACGATGCCCACCTCAAAGCAGGTCTCAGGATACCAGCCAAGCTCCTCCTTGATTTTCGTTGGGTCAATGGCATAACGCTGGTCGTGTCCTAAGCGGTCCTTCACGAAAGTAATCAGGTCATTGTTAATCCAGCTGATATCAATCTGGCCATCGGCACCCTTCACCTGCTTCTTCAGTACCTTTCGGTATTCAGGATGTTCTTCCATCATCTTGTGGATAGTACTGATGGTGAGCTTCACGATCTCGAGGTTAGTCTTCTCGTTGTGACCACCCACATTATAAACTTCACCAGCACGTCCGTTGCGCACCACCATATCAATGGCCTTGCAGTGGTCTTCCACATACAGCCAGTCGCGCACATTGCTACCATCACCATATACTGGCAGTTGTTTGCCTTCCAAGATATTCTTGATAATCAGCGGTATCAGTTTCTCGGGGAAGTGATAAGGACCATAGTTATTGCTACAACGGGTGGTAGTTACCGGCATCTTGTAGGTATCACGATAAGCCTGTACCACCATATCAGCAGATGCCTTCGAAGCACTGTAAGGACTATGCGGACAAATAGGCGTAGTCTCCACAAAGTAACCCTCTGCCCCCAGAGCGCCATACACCTCATCGGTTGAAACCTGGTGATAACGAACCCCATTCCTCCAAGTTGGATAGCCATGCTCGTCCTTGCCTGTCACCCAAGCCTTGCGGGCAGCATCCAGCAGGTTCTGCGTTCCTAAGATGTTGGTCTGCAAAAACAGCTGTGGGTTCTCAATGCTTCTATCCACATGACTCTCAGCGGCGAAGTTCACCACATAGTCAAACTTGAACTTAGCAAACAGGTCTTCTACCAACTCACGATCGCAGATATCACCCTTCACAAAGAAGCAACGTTCATCGTCTATATCATCAGCGATGGTACCTAAGTTACCCGCGTATGTCAAAGCATCCAGTACCACGAGGCAAACGTCGTCGTACTTCTGCAACATGTATTTCACAAAGTTTGAGCCAATAAAACCAGCGGCTCCAGTAACAAGATAAGTCTTCATATAATTGAGGTTATTTTTTTCTTATTAGTAAATGCAAATATCCGAAACTTTTTGCACATGTCAAAGCTTTTGGCACCTTATTTTACAGGCTTCAACCCCATTGTTGCTGCCTTCTCCAACAAAAAAGAGATTTCTGCCTCACGGTTATCGGGCAAGTTGTCGTCCAAGATAGCGTTCTTGAGGGCATCCTTCAATACACCCACCTCACGACTGGGCTGCAAGCCAAACAGTTGCATAATCTCGTTGCCATCCACTATAGGCTGGAAATTGCGGCGATGGTCTTTCACCTTCAACTCAGCCATCTTCTGGCGAACGATCTGAAAATTCTGGAGGTAGCGTTCCTTCTTCTCACGGTTCTTACTGGTGATATCGGCATCACAAAGCAACATCAGGTCGTCGATATCATCCCCTGCCTCGAACAACAAACGGCGCACGGCAGAATCAGTCACCACATCATCCACAATGGCAATGGGTCGCATGTGCAAACCCACCAACTTCTGAACATACTTCATCTTCTCGTTCAGCGGCAACTTCATCCGCTTGAAAATCTGAGGCACCATCTTCTCGCCTATGTAGTTGTGGTTGTGGAAAGTCCACCCCACCCCAGGCTCCCAACGCTTGGTAGCAGGCTTGCCGATGTCGTGCAACAAAGCAGCCCATCGCAACCACAGATTATCAGTGTTACGACTCACATTGTCTAGTACCTCCAAAGTATGGTAGAAATTATCCTTGTGCCCCCTTCCGTTATGGGTATCCACGCCCTGCAACTTCACCAGTTCGGGGAAAATCAAAGACAACAGTCCACAACGATCCAGTTCCACAAAGCCTTTCGAAGGCGTCTTGGCCATAATAATCTTGTTCAGTTCATCGTTGATGCGCTCTTTAGAGATAATGCTGATTCTCTCCTTGTTACGCTCCAGTGATTCAAAGGTCTCGTCATCGATAAAGAAGTTCAACTGGGTAGCAAATCGGACGCAACGCATCATACGCAGCGGATCGTCACTAAAAGTGATATCAGGGTCGAGCGGCGTACGGATGGTGCCCTCCTTCATGTCCTCCAAACCATCAAACGGATCCACCAGTTCGCCAAAACGGTCGGCATTGAGGCACACCGCCAAGGCATTGATGGTAAAGTCACGACGGTTCTGGTCGTCCTCCAAAGTACCATCCTCCACAATAGGTTTGCGAGAATCGTGGGTATAGGATTCCTTGCGTGCACCCACAAATTCAATTTCCTGACCTTTGTATTTTACCTGAGCTGTACCGAAATTACGGAAAACTGAAACATGAGCCCCCCTTCCCAACCTTTTACCCAAAGCCTCAGCCATCGTAATACCGCTACCTACCACCACCACATCGATATCGGTCGATGGACGCTGCAGGAACAGATCACGCACATAACCGCCCACCACATAGCACTCCATGTGGAGCTCGTCGGCAGTTTGCTGAATCTGCTGGAATATCTTTCCCGCAAATTTATCCTTCAGTTCTTCGGTTGTCAGGTGTATCATTTTACAAAAGTCCGTTAACGGGATGCAAAGTTACAGATTTATTTCTATCTTTGCAACATAAACTTAAATACTACAGATATGAAAAGACTTTTATTGCCCATTATAGCAAGTGTGATAACCCTTGGCAGCCTCATCGGTTGCAGCGACATAGAGAAACAGGCAGACGTGAAATTGCAGGAGGCAAAAGCGGCTTTCCAACAAGGCAACTTTGAAGAAGCCAAACAACTGATTGACAGCATCAAGATATTATTCCCCAAGGCTTTCGACACCCGTAAGGCCAGTCTGGCTTTACAGCGTGAGGTAGAATTGGCCGAACAACACCAGCTGGTGGATACCATCGACGCTAACCTGGCTAAGGTGCAGCAGGCCATCGAGACTATCAAAGACAAGTTTATCTTGGAAAAGAACGAACAATACCAGCGCATTGGCAACTATTTCGATAAGTCGCAGACGGTAGAGAAAAACATCCATCGTTCTTATCTTCGTTTCCAGGTAAGCGAAGAAGGCAAACTGAGCATGACCTCCACCTATTGCGGAGCGGGCAACATCCACCACACAGCGGTAAAGGTAACGGCTCCCGACGGTTCATCGGTACAGACACCTAACTCGAAGGACAGCTACGAAACCACCGATTTGGGCGAGCAGATTGAGAAGGCCGAATATAAATATGGTGAGGATGGTGGTGTAATTGACTTCATCGCTGCTCACCAGGCTGACAACCTGAAGGTGCAGTTCATCGGCGACCGCAACTATAACACCAGTATGACAGCTGCCGACCGCAAAGCTGCTGCCAATATCTGCGAACTGGCTACCTTATTGAATAAGATTACCGACCTGAACAAGGCGAAGGAAGAGGCGCAACTCAAGATTCGCTATATCGAGAAGCGCATAGCCGACAAGGCAGCAGAGGCAGCAGCTGAAGCCGAACAATAAGCGGACTCCACTTCTAAGGCACAGAGGCCAGATTTTTATCTAGCCTCCCCTCCAATGCAAAGGGTGTAAATTTTTCCCCTTTTTATTTGGAGAAATCAAATCGCTGATCTATCTTTGCAGCGAAATGAAACATCTCCCTTAATACAATAATCTAAAAAGCAACCCCACGACGGGGCCACTCTTTGGGATTATTGTATCTTTTTTTGTGCAGTTTTCCAATGAGTTAGTAGTTCATTAACTTATTGTTACAGATTGTATTATGAAAGAAAAGTTCTATGAAAAGGTGTGTACCTGCACATCTGAGGGAAATGTTGTGTACATCGACTCAAAGTTGTTGTATGAAGTGATAAAGAAGGCCGGTCAGGTGATTGTAAGCACCAAAAAGACGGGCGTGATGGTAAACAGAGCGTTGCTCTTGGGAGATATCTGCGAAACCTCTGGACACTACTGGTTGGCAATGCAGATTTGGCGCAAGACGATGTATAAGGTAATTGGGCAGGATTGGGACGACTGGTACAACGTATTTCCGAATCCAGTGTACGTTCGCCTGGAGCATGTAACCAACCGATTCGGTGCCATGCGCTTGGGACGCAAGATGGACGAGCTCTGGAAGAAGCTCAAGCATCCGGAGATGGCTGACAACGAGTATAATGCCGACGACTGGTACAATGAATTGTGGATGGAGAATTATTACGAATCCATTCCCGACTGGGACGACACCATCCCTGATGACTGGAACCTTTACGCCTCATGCTCGTGGATAGACGACATCTATCACAGCAAGGATGTAGCGTAAAAAGTAAGTCACAAGGAGAGACACAGCCATTTGTATTCAGAAAAAAAACAAATTAAGATTTTGATTTCTTCTTCCGCTCTTCCGCTAAATTTAGATAGTTGTTTATTATCATAGATTATCATAGCGGAAGAAAAGGCGGAAGAAGCGGAAGAAAAAGTGCGTTTTTACTTAAAAAAGATGCAAAACCGTCAACTTGTAGATACCCTATTCATCCATTATCTCACTTAAGTCAACTGCTTTATTCGACAAGGGCATCGATAGTACAATAGTACTTAACGTGTGGTTCCCTTGTTCCGAATCGTTGGTTTGCTTATTGCAAGCAGGCAGTTTGCTTATTGCAGACCGATAGTCTTCAAGAAGCAGACAAACAGTCTGGTTATTGCAGACTGAGAGTCTCATTATTGAAGACGGGGTGAGACTAAAGCGATATTGTAAAAGAACATCGCATTCCAACAATCATTATTAGGTATTATAAGGTATTTTGGATGTAATATTGCAATTCTTCTTCCGCTCTTCCGCTTCTTCTTCCGCCATGATAGCTTATGAATATCATCTACTATCTCAGTTTAGCGGAAGAACGGAAGAAGAAACTAAAAAATTTATTCATGCATAATAAATTGCGACGTTCCCTTCTACCTAAAGAGCACCTGTGATTTTTCAATAGCACGCCTATGCAAATACATCATTACTAGAGAGTACCAACATTGACATTTTTAAATCTCAAGTGTTCCACTTTACGTCCCTTGGTTATAGCTCACTTACAATATTTGATAAGTAAATGTCAAATGCTTGATAAAATTGTCAATTTTTCACCGCAAGCAATAAATATTAAACGTATTCTGCTTAATTATGAATTATTTTTTGTATCTTTGTCCTCAAACAAGAGAAAACAATCATGGCAAAATTAAATCGGATAAGAATCGTTTTGGCCGAGCACGACCTAAACAACAAGTGGTTGGCAGATAAGCTTGGAAAGGATCAGGCAACTATTTCCAAATGGGTCACCAATACTACCCAACCCAGTCTTGAAGCCCTCATTGCAATAGCAAATGCGCTTGAAGTGCCAGTGCAGGAGTTGGTGAGACAAGAAGAGTTCAATCAAGAGAAATAAATCAACTGACGAACGAAGCAAGAGTAGAGCCAAAGCAGTTTTGGCTATGCCTTGCAAGGAGGAAGAAGACGAAGACAAATGATAACGAAAGACGAAATACAAGAGTTGTTGCATAGCACGGAGACCTATCGAGTTGAGCGAACCACGTCAACAGGTGACATGGATAAGTTCCAGGAGGCCATCTGTGCCTTTGCTAATGACCTGCCCAATTCACGAAAGAATGGCTACCTGATATTGGGCGCTTTCGACAATGGTGAGTTGTCGGGTCTGAAGGTCACCGATGACTTGCTGAAGAAGATTGCAGCCATACGCAGCAACGGAAACATCCTGCCTATACCTGTTATGAGTGTTGACCGTTTCCAGTTCCCAGAAGGTGATTTGTTGGTTGCTGAGGTTAGCCCATCCGATTTGCCTCCTGTTCGCTATCGTGGACGAACTTTTATTCGTATCGGTCCTCGTCGTGACATAGCAACGGAAGCAGAGGAGCGCATATTGGCAGAGCGTCGAATGTCATTCATGGCAACCTTCGATACCATGCCTTGTTTGGCTGCCAAACTGAATGATGTCAACACGGACTTGCTGCGTACAAAATATCTGATACCGCTATTAGGTAATGAGTTAGTGGAATCTGACACTCGTCCTATCGAAGAACAGATGGCAGCTGTGGGTATGTATGACACTGAGCACCAATGCCCAACATACGCAGCAGTTGTTCTGTTTGGCTACAAGCCGCGCCGTTTCATGCCAGGTCTGTATGTGCAGTATGTACGCTTCAAGGGTGAAGACGTGACCAGTGAGGTAGAGAACGAAATGCAGTTGGAAGGCAACTATTGCGAACTGCTACCACGTCTGGAATCGCTTTTGGAGTTGTCTGTCATCAAGAAGAAGCCTGTTTTTGTTTCTATCTTACGCGAGGAAATGGTCAGCAACTACCCATATCAGGCTATCCGAGAGCTTCTTCTCAACGCCTGCATGCACCGCGATATGCAGAGTAATACGCCACTTCGCTTTTATGAGTTTGCCAGCCATCTAGAGATTTTGAATGCTGGTGGCTTGTATGGCAATGCCCGTCCTGAGAATTTCCCAAGTGTGAACGATTATCGCAATCCACTTGTAGCCAGTGCCATGAAGACGCTGGGCTATGTCAATATGTTCAATCGAGGTGTAGGACAAGTCCAGGCTGACTTAAAGGAAAATGGCAACCAACCCGCAGAATTCAACGTTAATCTTATAACGGCATTCAAGGTTGAGGTGAAAGTCTTACAGAGCTATACCAACGAGAATGGCGGTAAAACTGGCGGTAAAGTTGGCGGCGATGTCACAAACCTGTCACAGGTTAAAGAAAAGGATGCAAGTATCGGTGTAAAAGATGCAATCTCCAGTTCAAAGGTTGCAACCTTGGATGAAAAGGTTGCAAGTTCGGAACCAAAGGTTGTAACCTCCGAAGAAAAAGTTGCAAGCCCGAAGAAGAAAATCTCGTCCGAAGAAATG
>Ga0265298_10000466_pt1 | contig 59954 bp, 61 predicted proteins | sample AusTroGonzalo_MG_3_FD_193486 | JGI IMG/M metagenome (GOLD analysis project Ga0265298, IMG submission 193486) | Bovine rumen microbial communities from tropical cattle in Woodstock, Queensland, Australia - Gonzalo_01 | ecosystem: Host-associated > Mammals > Digestive system > Stomach > Rumen ... | reverse complement strand
AAATCAGATATTGACGTTGAGATATATGATATACTTTGTCAGCAAGAGATTATTGATGATACCCAATCCGCATTACTTATCGGGCGTGATTTAAAAGCAACTGAAACGAGCATAAAGAAATATAAAGAAGATAGATTTTATAAGCATAAAATTAAGGATGAAAAACTTAAAGAGCAGATTAAAAAGATATTTAAGAATAATCAATCAAAGGTAAATAATGGCAAAATAACATTTACCGTAAGTAATATTGTCGCAAAATTATACATAGAAGAACTACTCCATAAATCTGACCAAAATTATGATTATACCAACAATCCGAGCAATATAAGTATGAGTGTAAAAACATTTGTTTATATTGCTGAACAGATTGGTTGTGATTTGGATGCCGGTTTGAAAAATATAATGGAAAATGAACAAGTAAAAAGTTTGATGGGTAATAATTACATTACCATTAAAAATATATATAATGAAAAGCATAAAACAACATTTGAGAAAATGGTAGAAATGTTATCATCGATTGGTCAAATTAGTGGATTGCTTAATTTTGTATTACCATTGATTTAGGATGTTCTAAAATGAATATCACTACTTTGGATAAATGAGGCAAATGAACGCTCAAATATTGCCAGATATCCTGAGTATAAAGAATATAAGATATCAATTAACTTACGATAATTAGTATAATGAAAATAATAAATATAAGGAGGAAAAAATGAAAATAGTAACATTATTAATCTGTGTTATTGCATTATCAGCGTGGAGTACTGAAACATTAAATATGGAAACATATGAAACATATTGCTTAAATAAATATGTGGAAGAGGGGAAAGTAATAACAGCAAGAGCGAGAGCAATGTGTAAATGTATTCAGGATAAAATGGTGGCGACTATAGGTCAAGAGAGAACAGAAACTGTGGTAAGAATTCTCAGGAGCGTAGACACGCGAGGTCCAGAAGTAGGGGCTGCATATGCAATAAAGTATGACGCGGAACAAGATATTAAAAGCTTCTTGAGAATTGGAGTGCAATGCGGAATAACAACAGGGTATTTTAACGAAGTTTCGGGCTCTAATTAGGACATTTAAACAAGACGCAAATTTAATCATTATAAATGACAGTTTCTAACAGAAACTGTCATTTAGAAAGATACGAGCAATCAAAGGATATACTAAAGATTTCAAATATTTTTGAAATACATTGATTGCTCTCTTGCTTAATATGCCGCTCAAAAACGTTTTAGGATGTTAATGTATCGCGGGGGATATAATCGTGCCAAATATAATAAAAAAGGAAGGATTTGGACCTCAGGTAGTATTGTTTTCTTAATTATATCTCTGGACATTCGGGATATTTTTTGTTATAACGCCTTCCGTTTGGGAGAAATATGATGGAAGTCAAAAAATATCGCGTAGTTTGTTCGCAGCCTAAGTTTTCCGATGAAATATATATTGATATAGCACCGGTTGAAGGTACTATTCATGACCAGATTTTTTTCAGTCGTATTCAGTTGCATAAACAAGTTGATGATAAGCCGTTGTCACGTTTATACGGTTCCATATATTTACAGGATTGCGACGGTGATATTACGGTGGAATTTCCTAAGCCGCAGGCGCGTAAAAATACTCCCGATTACGACGGTATTAAAAAAAGCTATTCCGACTTGGAGCCTAAAATAATCAATCGCTATAAAAAAATGCGGGAAAACGGCAGAGAATCTACGTTGTTTGTATATAGCATTGATCAGATGTTTGAAGAATCCGAATCCAGAAATGCCGAAGCGGAAGCTTTTGAAAGAAAACGCCGCCAAAAAATGAAAGAAGTAGAAGTTAAAACTTCTGCCACATATAAGCAAAAGCATGCCGAACAGCTTTCACCGAGCAGTTTTCAGGAAGAACGTATGTTGCACGAAAAAGAGAAATTTGCCGCCATCAGAGAACGTCGCATTGAAGGCGAACAAAAGCGTGCTTCCGATACCATGCCGGCATGGTTACGCTTTCAAAAAGTTTATTCCGGCGATTAATTCTTTAACTCTTTAAAATATTGGATTTTTTTTACAATTTATGCTATAATACACCAAGTTAGGGAGCTGTGTTATGGACAAATTGCAACGTGCCGAAGCAAAAGAAATGCTTAAGTCTGTCATGAAAATAGACAGGCACAATTTTAAGCGGAAAATGATGACACTTGTAATGTTTGCAAGCGGTATAACCGCTAACGGCTCCAATTTTTTCAGTCCGGAAGATTTTGAACATTTGCCCGGTATAGAAACCACCGTTAAGGTTGCCAAGAATTTGATTTACGGTAATCAGCTTAAAGTTGATATGGAGCAGGGCAAAGTCGGCGATAAGCAGCATCATGCCGATAATTTTGCTCATAAATATGCCGATATTATGAACGGCGAAGAAGGATTGCGCGCTGCCTTTATAGCCTATATGGCCGGTTTGGGTAAAGAAGCTTATGACTTTGTTACAAAGGTGGCAAAAGGGCAGAATATAAACGATGTTATTGAAGACAATTTGAAAGATATTGAAAATAACGGTTGGGCGCTCAAAGAGGGAGTTAAAATAGCCTATAAACATCGTTTGGAAACTATCAAAAACTTGTTATCCGGTCAATCAATGTCGGATTTGGATGTCAGGCGAGAAGCGCAAGAAGCACTGCGCTACTTTGATTTGGATTCCAATTCTATCGGAACAAAAGATAATCAGCTGGCCGGATTGATTGATTCGTATGATATGCAAAAGGCCAATGAAAAAGAAATCAGCACGGCGGTTTTAAACGGAATTTTGCGTCCGCGACATAATGTGGATGCGGCTTTTGCCGTTTTGGAAGAAAAAATAAAGCGCCGCAAAGGACTGTATGACCCTAATGCAACCGTGGCCAGTAACAGTGAAAAATATAAGTCGGGAGATGACCGTATCCCGCCGCAATCGGAAGAATTAAAGACCGATAATAAGAGCGTTGATTTACCTAAAGGTTGGGCATTACTTACCAAAGAAGAAGCGCGTTCATAAACAATAGCAATAAATTTTAGTAGATGGCTTTATACCTTATGCGGTAATGAAGCATAAATGAAGTCGCTGACGCAATTAGGCAGGATTGACATGAACCATACGGCTAATCTCATCGGCCACGGAAAGGCTATCAATGCGGCATTTTTTTCTATACCCTCACCGATGATGTTGGCGGCTTTATCGGCTTCCATGAAAAACGGCATCGGACAGGTGTTCTTATCGGTAATGCGCGATTTTACGAATCCCGGACAGATGATATTAACTTGAATATTATGTTCTCTCAAACTGCCGCGCAGAGCTTCGCCGTATGCTTTAACACAAGCTTTGGTGGCGCTGTATGACGGACAACTCGGCAGACCGTGATAACCGGCAATAGATGCGGTTATGGCAATGATTTTTTTATCACACGGCGAATTTTTATACAATTCGATTGCCGGAGTAATCGTGTTCAAAACACCCATAACGTTAGTGTTGAAAGTGTTATATATATTGGTCGGATTTTCTTCTCCGGTAGAAACGCCGGCATTGGCAAACACCAAATTCAAAGGTGCTTTTTTATTGCATTGTTCTATCCATTGCGCCATTTGTTCACGATTGCAAACATCTATGATTTGCGGAAAAACGTTGGTGCCGTATTTTTCACAGCGCTTAGTAACTTCTTTGAGTCGTTGCTCGTTACGACCACTTAAAAATAAGTTTTTTGCACCGTTTACGGCATAATATTCCGCCAAAGCCTCGCCGATACCCGAAGAAGCGCCGGTAATTAAAATGTTTTCAATGTCGTTTGCCATGTGAATAAATCCTGATAAATGTTTTTTAATTGTTGTAAAGTATGTTAGCTTAAGTTTATAATACAAGCAGTTTATTTTTGCAAGAGGAACGTTATGAATGATATTTTGAAACAATTTAGTAAAACTCGCCGCGGTGTAATGCTTATTTTGGGCGGACCGTCCGGTACCGGAAAAAGCACGGTAGTAAAAAGAATGTTGGAATTGGATGAAAATATCAGTTGGTCGGTATCGGTCACTACTCGCAAACCGCGAGAAGGCGAAAAAGACGGTGTGGATTATTATTTTGTGACCGATGAACAATATGATAAATACCGTGAAGAAGATGCCTTTTACGAATATGTAGATTCCGAATACGGCAGCCGTTACGGCACTTTGCGTTCGGAAGTTGATGAATTTATTAATGTGGGGCGCGACGTTATTTTTGATATGGATCAAGACGGTTTGCGTCAAATGAAGGCTAAAGCTCCGTATGATGTGGTTTCGGTGTTCTTGTTGCCGCCGTCTATTAAAGAATTACGGTATCGTTTGGAAAATCGCAAAACAGACAGCCAGGAAATTATAGATAAACGGATGAGCTTGGCGGTGGAAAGACTTAAATATTGGGCAGATTATGATTATGTGGTTGTGAGTTTGGATACGGAACAGACGGTTGATACCGTGCGGCAGATATTGTCGGCCGAGCGTATGAAACGTCAACGCCAAACCGGGTTGTTTAAGTTTACCGATAAATTAAATGAAGAGGCAAAAAATGGCTAAATTTCCATTTACGGACAGAGACGGACAAATTTTTTATCATGATCCGGACGAAGTGAAATGTACGGAGTGCGGTTTTATTGTGGTTAAAAAAGATGACAACATTTTGTGTATGCGTGATGAAATGGCGCAAATGTACACAATTCCGTTGCAAAGCGAAGTTACCCTTAATGCCGAACCGACCGGAGAATTTGAAACGCTTGCCTATGTGATTAGGGCAGACGAGCCGGTTAAGGAACAACAACTGTATAAAGTTTATGAAGTTGAAGGTGTTGATTTGGAAGATACACCGCTTGAGTGGGTGGAATTGTCCGACATTTTGTTGGATAAAGTAATCTTTGATGCCACCTTGAAAAGCGGTATGAAAAATTTGCTGGTGAGAGGAAAATAACATGGGTAAAATCTGCGAATCGATTGAAGAATTGGTCGGACATACACCTTTGGTAAAACTCAATAAGTTGATGAAAAAATTTCAACTTAAAGCCAATTTAATCGTAAAGTGCGAATTTTATAATCCGATTTTTTCCGTAAAAGACAGAGTGGCCCTGAATATGATAAAAAAAGCGCCGTTCAGCAAAATCAAATCGGATACGGTTTTTATTGAGGCAACTTCCGGCAATACCGGTGCGGCACTTGCCGCTTTTTGTGCTTATCGCGGCTATAAACTGGTGATTGTTATGCCGGAAAATATGACTAAGGAAAAAATTGCTCTGATACGCCATTTCGGGGCGGAAGTTTTGCTCACTCCGGCAGAAGAAGGTATGGCAGGTGCCATAAAAAAGGTGGAAATATTAAAGCAACGTTCCGATAATCTGATTGAATTTAAACAGTTTGAAAATCCGGCAAACGTTGAGGCGCACCAACTCACTACCGCGGCGGAAATTTTGGAAGATACCGAAGGTAATGTTGATGCCGTTGTTTGCGGCGTAGGTACTTCCGGCACTTTGAGCGGGGTAGCGTCAACGTTGAAATCGTGTAATCCGGATTTGTTTGTTATGGCAGTTGAACCGGCCGAAAGCGCGGTTTTGAGCGGAGAAGAAAAAGGAGCTCATCAAATCGGCGGTATCGGTGCCGGATTTATTCCGCCGTTGTATCGTGCCGATTTGGTTAATGAGGTGTTTAAGGTGGCAAGTAAAGATGCTCTGAAAATGACACAGACCGTTGCCAAAATCGAAGGCTTGCCGATAGGAGTATCTGCGGCGGCTGCGGTTTGTGCGGCGGTTGATTTGGCACGACGTGATGAAATGACCGGTAAAAATATTGTCGTTATTTTGCCGGATAGTGTTGAACGTTATTTATCAAATCCGTTTTACAGTCAAAATACACAGGATTGAATATGAAACTTTTTAACATTTTGAGCAGATATATAACCCGTCAGTTGTTGGCAAATTTCTTCATAGTGTTTTTTGCCATCTTGGGTATTATCATGATGTTTGATTCCATAGAAGCCTTGCGCAGGGTTTCCGGCAGAGATGATTTGACATTCGGATTTACGGTGCAATATGCTTTGACGCGTATTACCAAAACAGTGGAAATCGTTATACCGTTTGTGTTGATGGTCGCGGCCATGATAACTTTTTGGCGCTTGAGTAAAAATAACGAATTTGTGATTATTCGTTCTACCGGAATATCTATTTTCAGTTTTTTGAAACCGTTAATGGTGGCGGCTTTTTTGTTGGGAGTTGCCGACATTGCATTGTTTAATCCGATTGCCGCAAAAATGTATGAGTGGCACGAAGTTTTGAGCTATCGTATGGAAACGCGCAACCCTAATGCGGTGCTGTTTTCCAGTAAGGGTTTATGGATAAGAGAAGCGGTTGATGACAATAAGGTGTTGTTGGTGCAGGCACGCTCATTAAGACAAGATGATGACGGTACGGTGTGGATGCGTGACGTGAGCATTACCGAGTTGGATAAAAATTCGCAGATTTCCAAGAGTTATGAAGCCTATTTTGCTACGCTTGACGATAACATCCTTCATTTAAAAGACGTGAAAGTTTTGGTGGGCGGTGAACCGGTAAAAACAATGTCGGACTATGCCTATGAAACGACAATCAATCTGCAAAGAATAAAGGAAAACTTTATTGAACCGGAGGCCATATCTTTTTGGCAGTTGCCGGATACGATTCATTTTTATGAAAAATCCGGATTTTCGGCGCGACATCATTGGATGAGATTTCTTAATTTATTGGTATCACCGTTCTTATTGGTCGGGATGTTGATGTTGGCGGCGGTATTTATGTTGCAAAATACTCTACGCGGCTCGGCGATTATGTGGCGTGTCATCATAAGTATTGTGGTCGGCTTTTCCTTTTATTTTGCCTCTCAGGTGGTGTTTGCCTTCGGTTTAAACGGATATATACCGATATGGTTGGCGGCTTTTGCACCGACAATAATCGTTATATTGGTAAGCACTTCGCTATTGATACAATCTGACGAAGTTTAAGATTTACTTATTGAAATCATAAATATCGGAACCGTCTTCCGGTAAAGAGGATGCGGCCGCAACTTGCGTATCCGACGGCTGGCATATTTGCAAATAGTTGGCAGCATAACCGGCAATGGTCAATGCCAAAATAGGCAAAACAACTTTTTCAAACGGAAAATGAGCATGACCGCCGTTTTTGGCTTTCATCCATTGATAAAATACCGATGAATAAATCAAAATCAAAGCACCGCAAATGGCACAGAACAAAAACGGATCCATGTAGAAAATCAATATAGGTTTTGGTGTATATTGCAAATCTTTGATATAAACACCGGCAATCATTGATAAAGACAAAATCATCAACAATGAATTGCGAAATTTGAAATTCCAACCTTTTTTATCAAACCAGAGAATCGTCCAATATCCGATTAAGGCGAGTAAAGCGCCGGCCCAAACCGCAATAACTCCGTCATCAACTCCCAAATTGCGGGCAACTTCCAAGCCCACGGCAACACCGACGGTGCATACGGCGCAAGCAGGATTAGCCCATGCCGGCATAGAAACAATCAATCCCAAAATCAATACTAAAGCAAATACAGACATTTTTATTCTCCAGGTTATTTAACTGCTATACAATATAAGATTTTATGTAAAATTCAACAATTTTTATAAAAATAAATATCCGCCATCGTAAAATGGCGGATACCAGGAGGTATAATCATATCAAACAATAGTACGATCTTTGCTTGGCAAGTTCAATTTGAGAGGAGGTGTGTTTTTGGGTTTCATGCCGTATTCTTTCGGAAACGCGGCGGCAAAGTCCTTGCAAAAACGCTCAAGCGCTTTGTCTTTTGAAGCCTTAGGATTTTTTTGCAGGGCCAATTTCAGGTATTTATTCATTACCATATACAGTTTATCATTGGTAGACAGATTGTTATTCATCATTGCATGGCTTGCTCCGATGGCTGCTCCCAAATTTATGCTGGTAGGATTAACCTGTAAATCTTGATTTTTACGTTCCAAGAAAGTGCGCTTATCATGAGAATCATCTATTATTTCACGAGCTAACTGCACAAGTTTACGTTCATCATCCGCCATTATATCCAACTTGAGGATGAATCTTAACCCGTCGGCTTTTTTATTATCCGTCATAGCACACCTCCATAATTATACTGCAATATGATTGTAGCATATTTTGAGGGGTATTGCAACCGATTAATTTCTAATATTTGCGATCAACAATATAGCGGGCGAGGGCTTGTAAATCGGCAGCATCTTCACCGAAAACGGAAATTTCTTCTATTGCTTGAGATATAAGTTGCTCGGCTTTTTGGCGCGCAGGTTCAATTCCGTAATATGAAACAAAAGTAAATTTACTTTGCGAATCATCTTTATGCAGAGTTTTGCCGACCAGTTTTTGGTCACCTTCCCGATCCAAAATATCATCGGCAATTTGAAAAGCCTGTCCGATTTTGCGCGAATAAGAAATTAAAATATTACGCTTTGCAATATCGGCCTGTCCCAAAACGGCTCCGGCCTCGCAAGCGTAGCGTAGGAGTCTGCCGGTTTTCATTTCTTCCAAACGCGATATAATGGCCTCATCATCGGCCTTGTTTCCGGTTGCGACGGCGTAAATATCCAAGGTTTGACCGCTGACCATACCTCCGAAAGCACCGGCTGCCGATGACAATAATTGTATCAAAGCCAAGCGGATTTCCGGCTTGATTACGAGAGCGTGAGATAAATATTCAAACGCATAAGTGAGCAATCCGTCGCCGGCCAAAATGGCTGTTGCTTCGTCAAATTGTTTGTGGCAAGTCGGTTTGCCGCGTCGCAAATCATCATTATCCATCGCCGGCAAATCATCATGTATCAATGAATATGAGTGGAGCATTTCCAACGACGCCGCGGCCGGAAAGGCGGTTTGATAATCAACTCCGAAAAGTCCGGCGCATTTGCACAACAAATACGGACGCAAGCGTTTGCCTCCGTTCATTACCGAATATTTCATGGCCTCGATTACTCTGTTTTCGGCTCCGTTTGCATAAGGAAAACATTGTTCCAAATCGGTGTTGAATTTTTTAGAAAAAGCGACAAGCTTTTCAACAATGTCAGACATATTTATTCCTCTATCTTGTCAAATTCCTGCGTGGTGACGGTGCCGTCCGGCGCAACATTAATTTTTTCTATTTTCAGCTGGGCGGCTTTTAATTTATCTTCACAAAACTTTTTCAAAGCAGTGGCTTTTTCATAAGCTTCAACCGCATCATCAAGCTTTATTTTTCCGGCTTCCAATTCGCGGACAATATTTTCAAGTTGTGCCAAAGCATCTTCAAAAGTTAATTTATCTAAATTCAATTCTTTCATTTGATTTCTCCGTTTTTCATAAGATTAACCCGATGATGATTTTTTACAATGATATTTTGTGACTTATTAAACTATTTATTGCCTTTCATAAGCTGTAAGTACAATGTTTTTTGTGTTAAAATTCTGCTATATTAAAAACGGTAATGAAAATTTTTTCATAGTATTTCCTTATAGTCAGAGTTCCGATACTTCAAAAAAGCGTCGGGACTTGACGTATGCAAAAAGTAGGTATATACTGCATTTTGTTTTGAAACGGATAGGGTGTTTTTTATGGCAAAAGTTACATGGAAAGCTGGAACAATGTTGGCACCGGTGCCGCCGGCGCTGATTTCTTGCGGTACGCCGGATAAACCTAACGTTATGACGGCCGCATGGACCGGCATTATATGTACCGAACCGACACTTGTTTATGTTTCGCTTCGTCCGTCACGTTTCAGTAATGAGATAATCCGCAAAACCGGAGAATTTGTGATAAACGTGCCGACGGTAGAACTTGCCAAGGCGGTTGACTTATGCGGCGTTAAGAGCGGACGTGAAACGGATAAGTTCAAACTTGCCGGATTAACCGCCGAAAAATGTTCGCAAGTCAGTGCTCCGCAAGTAAAGCAGGCGCCGATTTCTTTAGAGTGTAAAGTAAAAGAAATAACTTCATTTGGTACGCATGATATGTTTTTGGCGGAAGTTGTTGCCGTAAATGTTGATGAGAAATATATTGACGGTAATAAAGCCTTGCGTCTGGATAAGGCCGGATTACTTGCTTATGCCCATGGTTTTTATTATGCTTTGGGTAAAAAAATCGGTAAATTCGGTTGGTCGGTAGAGAAAAAATCTACCAAACGAAAAAGAGCGGTACGTATGAAAGCCAAAAATACTGAACGGACGGTGGCACATGGAAAGTAAAAAATTGGATTTCACGATAAACTATAAAAAAATGCCGGTGTTTGCCGACTTTAATACGGATAATATAAAATTTCCGTTGGTGCTTTCCATGCCGCACAGCGGTTCTTATTTTCCTCCCGAATTTTTGGAGCAGGTAAACAGCAGTGTTAATGTTCTGCGTCATAATGAAGATATTTATGTTGATGAGTTGATGCAACCGGCGATTGATTCCGGAATTCCGGCAATAAAAATGTTGGTTTCGCGGGCAGTGATAGATTTAAATCGTGACCGATTGGAACTTGACCCGACCATGTTTTACAATTATCCGAAAAACAAAGATATTTTGTATGACAAGCATTGCCGTGTCGGTTTGGGAGTGGTCCATCGCATAAATTATTTGCGTGAACCGTTGTATAAGGGTTTGCTTGATTATCACGAAGTGGAATTAAGACTGAAAAACCTGTACGATGTTTATCATAACAAATTGCAGCAAATAATTCAAAAGTGTATCAAAAAATTCGGTTTTTGTTTGGTTTTGGATTGTCATTCCATGCCGTCAAAAATTTGTTCCATTATTGATGACCGTTCCGGAATTGATATTTGCCTCGGTAATTTATTCAGTCAGAGTTGTCCGCAAGAAATGAGTGATTTTTTTGCCGGTCAGTTTTGGGACAGAAATTATAAGGTGGAATTCAACTGTCCGTATTCCGGCGCTTTTATTACGTTTAATTATTGTCAGCCGCGCCGCAAAATGTACACTTTGCAATTGGAAATCAACCGTGCTTTATATGCAAACGAAGATGCTTTGCAAAAGAACGAACATTTTTATCAAATGTCTGATGATGTGTGTAATGCAATAATAAATTTTGCGCAATATTTAATTCGTAAAGACGATATTTAATTTATTTGTGTAAAAAAATCGGTGTTCTATGCTTTTTGCTTGCGATTTGATAGAAATGCAAGTAAACTCTGCGTGTATATTGTTTGTATAAAAAAGGAGTTTATAAATGTCTAAAATCTTGATTACTTCCGCATTACCGTATATTAACGGAGTTCCGCACTTGGGACACATGGTCGGTTGTTTGTTACCGTCCGATGTTTACGCCCGTTATATGCGAATGATGGAAAACGAGGTTTTATACATTTGCGGTACCGATGAACACGGTACGGCTTCTGAAGTCGGCGCCTTAAAAGAAAGTATGCCGGTGGAAGAGTATTGCAACAAATATCATGAACTTCACAAGAGTACATATAAAAATTTTAATCTGTCGTTTGACTATTTCGGTCGTTCTTCCAGTGAACAAAATAAAGAAATGGTTTATCATATTTTTGAACATTTGGATCAAAACGGCTTTATTACCGAAAAGACCATGAAACAGGTTTATTCGGTTGATGATAAAATGTTTTTGGCCGACAGATATATTACCGGTACTTGTCCGCACTGCGGTTATGAAAAAGCGCGCGGCGATCAATGCGAAAACTGTACCAAGATATTGGAACCGACTGATTTGATAAATCCGCGCAGTACGGTTTCCGGCAGTACCAATTTGGAAGTGCGTGAAACCAAACATCTGTTTTTGAATTTGCCGAAGATAGAAGAAAAATTAGTGGAGTGGTTGAAAACCAAAGAAGCTTTTTGGCCGGATGTGGCTTATTCAATAGCTAAAAAATGGGTGAAGGAAGGTTTGCAACCGCGCTGTATTACGCGTGATTTGAAGTGGGGTTTTCCGGTAAACAAAGCCGGTTATGAGAACAAAGTGTTCTATGTGTGGTTTGATGCTCCTATCGCGTATATCGGAATTACCAAACAGTGGTCAGATGAAAAACCGGCAGAACGTGATTGGAAAGATTGGTGGATGGATGCCAAAGATTTGCGTTATGTTGAGTTTATGGGTAAAGATAATGTACCGTATCACTCTATTACATTTCCGGCAACGCTGTTGGGTACGGGTGAAAACTGGACCAAGGTGGATTACTTAAAAGGTTTCAGTTATCTGACCTATGAAGGCGGTAAGTTTTCAAAATCGGAGCACCGCGGTATTTTTGCCGATGATGCAATCAAAGAATTTCCGGCAGATTACTGGCGTTATTGGCTGATGGCAAACGCGCCGGAAGCTTCCGATTCATCTTTCAGCATTGACAGCTTTGTTGCTACCGTAAATAAAGATTTGAACGGCGTGTTGGGCAATTTTGCACAACGCGTAATGAAAATGACGGCCTCCAAATTGGGCTCGTTTGTGCCGCAAGGAGGAGAATTGCAAGAAGCAGATAAAGAGTTCATTACTGCTTTACAAGCTCGGGTTGATGACTATTTCAAATATATGAATCAATTAGAATTCAGAAAAGCAATCAACGAACTGCGTGCCATTTGGGTTGAAGGAAATAACTATATTACCAAAACCGAGCCGTGGACGGTTATTAAAGAAGATGAAACAAGAGCTGCAACCATTTTACGTTTGTGCTTAAATGTTATTCGCATATATGCCGCTTTAAGCGCACCGTTAATGCCGGATACCGCGGCCAAAATTATGGCAAAATTCGGTTTGAGTTCTGCCGATTTGCCGTCATTGAAGAGTTTTGACGTTAAAAGAGAAATTGAAGCATTGAAACCGGGTACGGCATTTGAGGCCGGAGATGCTTTGTTTGAACGTATAACACCGGAAAAATTGGCCGAATTACAGCTGAAATACGGAGGAAATAATGTCTAAATTCAAGGAAAAAAGCGAATACATGGCCATGCGTGTCAGCGGCTTTTTGGGCTGGATACATCGTATGGTTATGTTGATTACTTTTCCAATTCGTAAATTTTGGTTGATTGTCGCGGTGCTCTTGGTGGTGTTGGCGATATTGATTGCCATTCCTATGTTTTACGGTATTCGTTTCGGAGATATATGGGATTGGTACATGGTAAAAATGCCAAATCATGAATTTGTGGCTGCCAAAGATAAAAAGTTGTTTGAAACACAGGAACAAATTGATAAGTTAAGAAAAACGTTTAAGGAAATTATCCCGAACAAAAAAGCGGCGGCCGCAAAGGATGAAAAGGAATATAAGAAATCATCCAAAAATCAACTGGTTTCTTGGCACGTTGCCGAATTCAGAAAAGCAAAATATAAGCCGCACGCTCCGTCACCGATTGTTGAAAAAATTAAAGAGATTAAAGAAATTATAGCAGAAACTCCGGCAACGGAAGATAATGCACCGGTTGAGGAGTACCGCTATGTTGAAGAAACTCAACAGATTGAGGAGCCGGTAACGGTTGAAGAAGCTTTGCCGGAAGAAAATAATGCTCCGGTCGTTGAAACGTCTGTGGTTGAAGCAGAATATAACATTACCTCGGACACTCCGTCCGTGGTTACTCCGGAGCCGGTTGCCGAAAACGAAAATGTTTTGGTAGTCGATACGGTGGAAAATACTCCGGAATACCATGTTCCGTCCTATGTAGGCAATATTGAAAATTATTACACCAAAATCCGCAGTGCCGATTTGGCCTATCTGGACGTACCGGAGATTTTTGAGGGCGATGTCAGAGTTATCGGACCTAACAGTTTGTATGTCGGTGATGACTTTGTATTTTTGTATGGTATATACAGTCATCCGCGCCGTCATGATATAAAAGCGGCAACCGGATATTTGCAAAATATTACGCAAGGTCGCCGGGTTTATTGTATTGCGGTGGCATATTCGCGAAAGACAAGTTCGCCGACGGCTCTGTGTTTTGTAAACGGTGTGTTGATAAACAAGTCTTTAACCGAACATAATTTGGCTAAAAACGTGGCATTAAAGTAGGGCAAGCTATGTGGCAACCGGTCTTTATGATAAGCGGATATATTTTGGGCGTTTTGGGATTAATTATGCTCATTCCTGCCGGATTGGATATGTCGGCAACCGGTGATGATTGGTCGCCGTTTATCAGCGCGGCATTGATAACCGTGTTTTTCGGTTTTTCAATTTTCCTGTCAAATTATACCAAAATTGAAAGAATAACTTTAAGACAAGGATATTTGGTCACGGTTGTCAGTTGGGCATTGGTTTGTGTTTTTGCCTCACTGCCGTTTATATTGTACCACAGCACTAAAAGTATTACCGATGCTTTGTTTGAAGCAACTTCGGGGATTACCGGAACCGGTGCTACAATTATGGAAAATGTGGAAGCTCTGCCGCAATCTGTTTTGTTGTGGCGCTCGTTATTAAATTATATCGGCGGTTTGGGAATCGTGATTTTTGCGGTGGCGCTTTTGCCGTTCTTGGGAATTGGCGGTATGCAGATGTTTCAGCACGAAAATTCGGATTCCAATGATAAGTTTATGCCAAGATTCAGTTATATCGCCAAGCGTATTGTGGCGGTTTATGTTTTGCTGACGACGTTTGCCACGGTAACGTTATTCTTTAGCGGTATGGGACTTTTTGATGCCGTCAATCATGCCATGTCAGCAATCGGTACCGGCGGATTTTCTACCAAAAACAACTCGGTGGCGGCGTTTGACAGCGTGATGATTGAGTTGTTTATTATGATATTTATGGTGATGGGTGCTTTGCCGATGACTTTTTATATTTTGTTGGCACGCCGAAGAAATCCGGATAAAAACGGGCAAGTCAGAATGTTTTTAAAGACGGTGTTGGTAATTTCTTTGTTGATGAGCGGATATTTGTATTTTACTTCCGATTTTTCTCTTCTGACTTCTATGCGAAAGAGCTTCTTTACGGTTATTGCCATTGTCACGACGACCGGCCTTGCGGATACGGACTACACCGAGTGGGGCTCATGGATAACGGCGGTGATAATTTTATTGTCACTGATCGGCGGATGTACAGGATCAACCAGCGGCTCCATAAAAATATTCCGTTGGCAGGTAATAAAGGCATTTTTAAGCAAATATTTCTTATCGGCGATTGAGCCGAATCGGGTAATACCGTTAAAAATAGGGCAGGTTAATATGCCGGAAAAGGTAACGATGTCGGTATTCGTATACCTCTTTTCGTTTTTGATTTGTATGGCGTTGTTGATTGTTTTGCTGAGCGCTTGCGGGGTGGATTTCCGTACGGCGGCGGCAACGGTGACGGCCTGTATTACCAATGTCGGCGTAGGCGCGGTAAGTGCCATAGGTCCGAGCGGAAATTATGCCTTTTTCAGCAATGAAGTTAAATCTATTTTATGTTTTGCCATGTTGCTCGGCCGTTTGGAAGTGATTACGCTTATTGTGGTTTTATCCAAGTCATTTTGGAAAAATTAAACAGAAGCTTTATCTTTATAATATTTCAGCACATAAAGTCTGATGGCCGATGACAGGTTCTCAACCGTGCGTTCGCGGTCAATGAGGGTAACCAGTTCGTTGCGGCTTATTTTTTTCTCTTTGGCAATATTAACAAGTTCTTGGTAAAAATCTTCTTCCAAGCTGATACTGGTGGCGTGTTGACCGGCGATTAAAACGGATATTTTTATCATTATTTTTTGCGGTAATTATCAATGGAAATAACTTCGGCATTGCCGGCAACCGCATTTTGAGAAGCCATATTATCCAAATCATCAAGGATTTCCTGCTCAAAACTTAAGCCGAATTTGGCAAACGGATCGGCAAAATATGTAATTGCATCATACGGTATCGTAACGGTTTGCGGACTGCCGCCGAATTTCAAATCTACCGAAAACGAATTGTGACGAACAATTAAGTTGTCAAACTGATTTTGTAAAACAATGGTCATTGTTTCTGGATACTGAATTTTAAGATTTTGAGAAACGGTCACTCCCGGAAAATCGGTTTTAAAAGTAATATAAAAGTGGTTTTCTCCCGGCAATCCTTGTTCTTCCACAATTTTCAGGGCATAGTAAACAACGTTGCGCAGGGATTTTTCCACCAACTTGTCATAATTTATTTCATTTACAAAATCTACCATTTTTATATCCCAAAACTAAAGAACGAGCCGTTCTGTTGCTGGGTGGCTCATACCCCACTCTAAACTAACCAAAGCCTAAAGAATTGAAATTTGTTGCTCTCGCATTAAGCAGCTAAAGCAACCGGTGCAAAATTATCATTTGCATTCATTTATTTTGAACCGATAACGGTGGTATCTCACCGGACACAGCACATATCTTTACTATACACCGTCAATCCTGTTTCACCCCCATAAATGGTGGAGGTGCCGAGTACTGCCCTCGGGTCCGACGTACCTATTTCATAAGGCCTCTGGTGTCACAGTCAATTACTTGACGGGATATATTATATATATTGTTTAAAAAATTTCAAGAAGTAAAACCGAACTATCAAAATCGGGCGATGAATCGGGCGTTGTCGCTTTAGTCAAACAACGTAAAATCAATATGTTAGTCGGCAAAACTTAAAGAAATTTAACGAATTTTTAATTTTTTACTGGATTTTTAAAAAAAGCCGTGCTATATGACTCTTGTTTTTAACTTTTTGTTAAGTCTTTTTAACAAAGCGTTAAGTTGAGTTAATACTGTTTGCTTGATTGCATTTGATTGCCAAGCCTTTCGGAAATTCTTAAAAGATGGGAAGGGGGCTATCAAGCCGGCAGCTTAGTAAGGTGGCACGTCATCGTGTTTAATAAATTAGGACTTTTACTTGTCGGTGCGCTTATATTGTTCAGTAGCGCGATTTATGCCCATGAAGATAGAAATGTGGCAGCCCTTAACGGTTATTACTTGGACGGCTCGCTTTGCTTGGCCGCTGCCGAGAAAGCCGGTGAAAAATATGGTGTAAGTTATGATTTGTTGCAAACCATTTCTGCAGTTGAAAGCGGTAAGTGGAACGATTTGCATAATACTTATGTTGCATGGCCGTGGACCATTAACGTTAACGGTAAGGGTTACTATTTTGAAAGTAAAAAGGAAGCCGTTGAGGCTGTTAAAAAATTTCAAGCTCAAGGATATAAAAGTATAGACGTGGGCTGTATGCAAATCAATTTGAAATATCACGGTGATGCGTTTGCTTCGGTTGAAGATGCCTTGAATCCGGATAAAAACGTTCAGTACAGTGCAAAATTCTTGCGTTCGCTGTATTCACGTCATGGCGGAGATTGGGAAAAGGCCGCTAAAAGATATCACTCGGCAAATGTTAAAGAAGGCAATATTTATGCCGCTCGCTTGGAAAGCCGTTTTGAAAAATATAAGGCACTGGGAATTTCCGAAGAAGCTGAATTGTATTAAGTTATGGCAATCCAAGTATTTAAGTACAAAAAAGAATATAATGTAAAAAGCTATGAAGTTGACTGTCATGGCTTTTTGCGTATTGTAACATTGATGAATTTTTTGCAGGAAGCTGCAGTGGAATCGGCTGATGCGCTCGGTTTCGGTTTTGAAAAATGCAAAGCGCAAGGAGTGGTATGGGTCGGTTCCAACTATTTGATAAAAATAAGCAAATTGCCGGAAATTAACGGACGAATCGTGATAGAAACATGGCCGGCCGAAGGTAAAATCTGGGGCGCAATCCGTAACTTTTTGGTCAAAGATGAAGACGGTAATGTAATTATGCGTGCACGCAGTCAATGGGTTTTGATTGATATTGAACGTCGCCGTCCGGTGGCTTTGAGTAAATATTTTCCGGAATACAATTTTATTGATGAACAGGTTATGGAAGATGATTTCCATAAATTGCCGATGATTGAACAGACGGATAATGCTAAGGATATTTTGGTGCGCTTTGATGATATTGACATCAATAACCACGTTAATAATGCGGTTTATCCTTTATGGGCGAGCGAAGGCTTGGATATTGAATACCGGAAAAATCATATTCCGGCGGAAATTGAAGTATGTTTCAAAAAAGAAGCCCTGTTGGGAGAGCGTGTTGAAGTGCGCAGTTTGGTAAATGATATGGAAAGTTATCACTCAATCATTGACAGAAGTTGCGGTGCAGAGTTGGCCGAGTGCCGCTTTGTGTGGAAAGAGATTACATCAAAGTAACCGGCAACAATGCTTTGCGCGGGCTGATGTTTTGTTTTAATACCGCGTGGAAAATCGGATAAGCACGTTCACATTCGGTAATGGCAATATTCAAAAGCTGGGATAATTTATCGGTTAAATTTTGCTCATCTTCATCAACAAATATAGAGTGCTTGAAAATAGGCATTTTAGCTTCTTCCCAATAAGAGAAGTAGCCTACCCATAAATCTTCGTTTAATAGAGCCAAAAGTTCAAAAATACTCGGCAGGTTAACGTTTTCCGGCTCCAAATTGAGCAGGCAGGAAATATGCAAGCAACGCATTTTCTCTTCCCAGGCAAAAAACAGCAACATATTATCCCAACGACCGGATATTTCGACCACAACTTCATTTTGATTGCGGCGTTCGGTAGAATGTTGACGATGAGCGAACAAACACTCAATGTCATCAATCGGATTATATGCGGACAGCTTTTTTGCTAACATAGATTTTTCCCAAGAAAACGCGAATTCAATATAAGAATGTCATTTCAAAATAAAAAAACAATTTTAAGCATTAAGTTTTCCACTTTTTTGCAAAAATAAAAATTTTTTTCGCCGAGTCGCAAAAATTAATTACGTTTTTTCAAAGGATTAAAAATAAAGATGTTTATAAGGTTTTTTTATATGTGGATTATCTGTTTTTTATTAATATACTTTTAAGCAATTTGTTACAGAGGGTTTTGAAATGATTGGTTTGGCGTATCCCGAAATATCACCGATTATATTTTCAATCGGTCCGGTCGCGATAAGATGGTATTCCATGGCTTATTTGGTCGGTATTCTCTTGGGTTGGTGGTTGGCATCTGTAAGAGTGAAAAAATATGATTTGGGATTGAGTAAAAAAAATTGTGAAGATATTGCGTTTGCCGTGACATTGGGAATTATTTTGGGCGGACGAATCGGATATATTTTGTTTTACGGCTCCGGACAATATTGGCAAAATCCGTTGGAAATATTCGCCTTATGGCATGGCGGGATGTCTTTTCACGGCGGTATTTTCGGTGTTATCATCGCGTTGTTTATAAGTTCTCGGTTGGTGAAGTATCCGTTTTTAAGGTTGACCGATTTGGTGGCACCGGTTGTACCTATCGGTATTTTCTTGGGGCGTATTGCCAATTTTATCAATGACGAATTGTGGGGCAGAGTGACCGATGTGGCTTGGGCCGTGCGTTTTCCGCGCGGCGGTTATTTGCCGCGTCACCCGTCACAAATTTATGAGGCGTGCTTGGAAGGAATCGCACTGTTTGTTATTTTGAATTTGTTGTGGAAGAACAAGTGGTGCCGTGAACATGACGGTGTTATATCCGGAGTGTTCTTATTGGGCTATTCTTGTTTTCGGGCTATCTCCGAGCAATTCCGCGAGCCGGATGTGCAAATAGGGTTCTTGTGGGGCGGTCTTACGATGGGACAATGGTTGTCCCTGCCGATTACTCTTATCGGTTTGTTTCTTATACTGCGTTGGTTTTTACCTGAAAAAGCAAGCAAAAATTAATCGGCAATAGTTGTAATATTGCAATTAAAGTGATGACTTTTTTGCAAATAGTCATGCGCACGCTCGGCCACCTTATCCGGATCGAGAACTTTATGCGTTTTTTCGGAAATGCAGGCGGAAATGGTGATTTTACGACTCTTACCGTCTGCCGTGATAAATTCCGAAGAGGCAATATTATGGCGGATATTGTCGGCAAATTCCTTGGCGTGTTTGGCTTTTTCGTTTTGGAACACCATAAGTAATTCGGATTCGTTGTAACGGTATAAAGATAAATCGTACGGCATTTTCAAAATGCTGTTAACCATCATTTGTTCCAATTTTCTTACATTGTTTTCACCGATGGCTTGTTTCAATTTATCCCGATTATCAATGCTGAACAATGCTACGGTGTATTTGTATGCAAATCTTGTGCGGGCGTGTTCAAAATAAGAAGTCAGACTGAACACGTGTTCCAGATAATCGTAGTGATAACGATGATACAGGCTCAAAACCGAAGCGCATAACAAAATAACGGCATAACTCGAGAAAAACGTGGTCAGACCGGACGGAGTGACGGAATATAAAACACCTAAGGTAAGTGCAATATAGGCATAGAACAGACCGGTGTTTATATGTGTGTTTTTGAAACTTGACGATATCATAAGCACGACGAGCATGGCAACCCACTCGGCACAGGCCAACAGCGGCATAGCTTCAAAGTTGATGTCTACGTACGGTATGAGTTTGATAAAACTTCCGAAATGTTGCAACAAGCAGGCTTGAAAGAGCAGAAACAGCAACAAATATGTATTGCGAATCGTGTTTAATTTGGCTTGCGGCAGAAAATATAAAAGAGTCAGATTAAGCGGTAGTACAAAGCACAGGCACTGAAACTCAAAAGAGAATATAAAGTTTTCACCATATTCGTGTTTGAGGAAGTTTATTATCAAATAACTGACAAATCCCACAAGCAAACTGAACAGCGGTTTAGCGCGATTGGCTATACACAATAAGGCAAAAGTTATTATCGTTACGGCCATAAACAGATAGTGGAAAAATAAAGGTAAGCCGCCTTCATAAGGATTTTCGGCATAAAACATTAACAAACCGAGCAATAAAAACAAAGCCGGTAAAAAAGAATTTTTTATCGTTGAAAAAATGTATTTTAAGTTTCCGCTGTTTTTGAAAATCACGTTTATTCTCCTAAGGAGAAAACGTAACACAAAAGAGTTTAAATTTTATTTATACATTTTAAAATAGAGCTGTCGCCATACGAATAAAAACGATATTTTTGTTCAATCGCATGTTTATATGCGGCTTTCATACGCTCGGTGCCGCCGATGGCACAAATCAGCATAAACAAAGTTGATTTAGGCAAATGGAAATTAGTGATAATCATATCAATAATTTTGAATTTGTAGCCCGGAGTAATGAAAATATCGGTTTCGCCGCAGAACGGATGCAATATCCCGTTGTTATCGGCGGCACTTTCAAGCAAGCGTACCGAAGTGGTGCCGACGGCAATAATGCGGCGTCCTTCTTTTTTGGCTTGATTTATGATGTTTGCGGCTTCTTCAGAAATAACACCGTATTCGGCGTGCATTTTATGATTTTCCGTGTCATCGGTTTTGACCGGTAAAAAGGTACCGGCACCGACATGGAGAGTTAAAAACACACGTTTTACGCCCATGTCATCAATCTCTTTGAGTAATCGGTCGGTAAAGTGCAAGCCGGCGGTCGGAGCGGCAACCGCACCTTCGTGTTTGGCATAAACCGTTTGGTAATCTTCTTTGTCATTATAGGGATTCCACAATCCGGCCAAAGGTTTATCGCGTTTGATGTACGGAGGAAGCGGCATGGAACCGTATTTTTCCAAAAATGTACCGAGCGAATCGGCATCGCAATTAAAGCGGATAAAAACTCCGTCCTCTTCGTCTTTTTGCAAAACTTTTGCCGAGAAGTCGGATTCTTCGGCGCTTATTTCGGCGGTATAAAAACGAATCGTGTCGCCGATGTGTAATCTTTTGGCGTTTTTAATGAAAGCCCACCAGCTTAAACCGTCATCGGGATGATAAAGGGTAACTTCCACCAAGGCTTCGCCGCGTTTACCGTAAAGACGTGCCGGAATAACTTTGGTATCATTAAACACCATGATGTCACCGGCTTTGAGTATTTTAGGCAAATCATAGAAATGTCTGTCATTGATGATATCTTCTTCGGATAAATCAAGCAAACGGGAAGAATCACGTGGTGAAGCCGGCTGTTTTGCTATCAACTCACGATCCAAATCAAAATCAAATAAATCAACTTTCATTGCGCTTTCCTTACGATAAATTTTGCTCCTTATAATATAATAGGTGTATTTAAGCAAGTTTTTTTATGTTTGGCAAAATTTTCGCCTATTTGTCAAATTGCTTTATTTACGGTGTTTTTGTGGTGTTTTGTTTGTAAAAAATAAAAAAAATGTATTTTTTTGACAAAAAAGTGTTGCAAAAGAGTAAAAATTGTTGTATAGTCACCCCAGAAATAATGAAAAAGTATGCACTTAAAGGAGTTTTCAAAATGGTAAAAGATGTAATGCACAGAACAATCACCAGCATAGAGCAAGCCGAGAATATCTTGGAAAACGGCTTCATCGAACTGGAGGATGCTGTAGAATATTTAAAAGCAAATGATAAAAATAATGCGGTGTTGGCGAAATATTCCAATATTGAAATGGAAGATTTCAAAAAACAACGTGCCGCTGAAATTTATACCGGTAAAAAGAAAATAAATACCGGCAGAGGCAGCTTTAACAGAGAAACACAAGCTGCAGATAGATATATTAAAGAATTACTTTTGAAAGGTGAAGATTTGAGATCATTGTTCGGTTTAGAAGTTTCTCCAGTTGAAGAGAAAGTTATTGAAGATGCCAATAATGTTAAAATTCCGCCGGAGAACAGCGAAGCTGTTGAGAAAAACAGAGAGTGGATTAAAAAGGCATATAAGGACTTTGAAGTTGCCGATGATAAAGAAGGCAAAGTTCCGGCTTGGCGCAGACATAATGCCGATGTGCTTGATCGTATCAAATTCGTTGATGATAAAGGTAACGAAAGCGAAGATATACGCAAAAAATCCGAAGATACAATCTGGGAAATTGCTAAGAACGAAGTTTTAAGAGAACGTTCTTTTGACTTCAGTTTCATGAAATTAAAAGAAGAAGACAGATTAAAGCTGTTACGCGCCGATTTGTCTGATTCTATTGCCAAGACCTCTTTGGGTGTTGTCGGTATTGCTCCGGTATTGAACCGCAGAGTTGACGGTGAAATTGCCGCCGAAGAATTGGCAAAAGTTGATGCTAAACTTTCCGTACAAGCATTAGATAAATATTTGTCGGATAAAGGAACGGAAAAAGCTGCCGTTTCGCAAAGTGCCGTTGTTGGTGCCGCTATTAAAGAATCCGAAACAATGGAAAGCTTCATCAGCTACATTGAGAAAAAACAATATTCCAACAAAGTTGTTGAAGGCTTCAAAGAAGATCACAAGAGCTTTGGCGAAAAGATGAAGACATGGTGGGGTAATGCTTGGACCATGGGTAAAGAATATGTTGCCAACAACCGTACTCGTTTGATTGTTGATACGGCTGCTACGATTGCAATGATTTCCAACCCGGTTACTTTGGGTTCCGTTGCCGCTTACGCCGCTTATGCCACAATCGGTTCCGCAGTATGGCCGATTGTTGAAAAACGCAGAAAGATGATTCGTCAGGCCAAACGCGAAGGTCGCAGTTACAGCGATTATAAGTTAGGCTTGTCCTTCAACGGTTTACGTAAGGCTTGGAAAGACATTAAGTCTGACGAAAAAGAAATGAAACGCTATAAGAATCGCGTTAAGGCCGGTGCGGTTGCCGGTGTTGTAATCGCCGGTGGTTTGGGAGCATTAAGCTCCGGTTTGGTTACCGGATTGAGTGCCGCAGGTGCCAGAATTGCCAGCAGCATTGCTCGTTCTACCGCAGCTGTCGGAAGCCAGATTTTGAACTTCAGAGATACCAAGAAAGATTTGAAGCTTGAAGACAATGCCGAAAATCGTGCCGCATACAAGAGTGCTAAGACCGGTTTGTGGATCGGCGGTACCATTGCTGCTTTAGCTGCCGCTTGGGGTATCTATAACATTATGGATTCGCAAGTTGATGCTAATGTAAGTGGCGGTAAAGCTACTGATGAGCATGCTCAGAAAGCAGCTGAAAAAGTAGCTAAGAAAACTGCAAAAGCTGCAGAAAGAGCTGCTGAAGAAGCTCCGGTTGCCGAGACTGAAATTCCTTATCCGCCGGTTTGGAGTGCGGAAAGCGGACTTTCTCAAAGACACTTTGAAGAAATGTATGGTAAGTTTGATGCTGCCGGTAAATGGCATTGCGGTAAAATTACCGGAATTCTTTCCAGACAGAATCAAGCTTTTGATGAGTGGAATGCCGCACATCCGGGTGCACCGAGAACTATTGAAGTTAAAGACCCGGCTGAAACCTACAAGGATATGATGCAGAATTTGGCTAAGGCTCGTGAAGCTGATCCGACTTTATTTGCCGGCAAGACCAATGACCAAGTTATGTATCAATACATTAAGTTGGTTGAATACTCCGAAAGAGCTAAGAGTGGTCCGATTGTAAACGGTATTCATACCCTTATTACAGTTACGGATAAAGACGGTGTACCGACTTATGCCAGCAATCAAGCTGAAATGCAAGCTATGTTCAAAATGTTGCGTTGCGGTGAAAAAGTTGAAGTTTCCGCAGCTGCTTTGAACGCAAACTTGGATCGTATTGATTTGAATACCGGTAAAGGTATCGGTGCTGAATTCAGCGCCAAGATTACCAACAACAGCTTCTGGGGTTACGGTGAAGATTGTAAAGACGGTGTCAGTATGTGGAAGAGAGGTCTTAATGCCGTTAAGAAGGTATTTACCAAAGATGCTGATGTTAAGACCGTTCAAACTGTTGAACTTCCGCAAGAAGATGCTGAAGTTAAGTCAGTTACCGAACTTCAACCGGTTGATGCTCAAGTTCGTTCGTTCCAAACCAGAGAGTTGGTGGTTGAAGATGCCGATGCTTCCGCAACCTATACTGAAGCCAATGTTACCTTGGGACGCGGTACTTCCGACAAACTTGATAATGATTTGACGGATCCGACTGCTCAAAGAGGTAAGACCGTTGGTTCTTCCGTTGGACTTAAAGGTACGAACAAAAAAGTTGATGTTGATACTGTCGAATTGATGAAAACCATCAAGGAAGGACGTAAAATCTAATTTTACTACCGTAAAAACAAAAAGGCTTTCCGATTCGGAAGGCCTTTTTTGTTGTTTAAATTTGCTTATTCACAACAGCTGTTAAAAAAACATAAAAATTTTTCAAAAAAATGCAACGCAGTATCTCTTTGATATTGCGTTCTTTTTTATGTATTTTTGTAAAATAAACAGAACAAAACGAGAACAGTTAAAATTTTACTAAAAATTCCCATTGAATCCCATAATTTACCATGTTATACCATTAGGTAGAGTTAAATTGTCAAAAGGTGCAGCGATGAGAAAAGTTTTCCTTTTTATGGATACGGTCATCAACAAGGTTGACGCCAAGGGGCGTGTTTCCTTGCCTGCAGACTACAGGGCAATAGTTAAAGAATTATCAACGGAAATTGTGTGTTATCGGAGTCTTTCGGCACCTTGTATAGAGGGATGTTTGGAAGAAACGCTTGATAAATTGGCAAATGTTATTGAAGACGCCACCGACTTTTTTTCGGAAACTCAGGATAATTTAACGAATCTGATTTTTGGTGATGCCAGACGTTTTACGTTTGACAGTACCGGCAGAATTATGCTGAGCGAAAAATTGTTGAAACACGCCGGTATTACGGATACGGCGGTGTTTGTGGGTAAAGGTCGTAAATTTCAGATTTGGAATCCGCAAAACTGGGCAAAAGAGGAAGCTCGCATAAGAGCGGAAGTGATGAAAAATCGTCCGGTTTTGAAAACAGGTAAGGATGAAAAATAATGGCGCAGGCAAGAGCAAAACATATTCCGGTTATGTTGAGGGAAGTTTTGCAATACCTGCAACCGCAAAAAGGTGAAATTTATGTTGATGCCACATTCGGTAACGGCGGATACAGTACGGCGATTTTGGAAGCGGCTCCGTGTAAGGTAATTGCGTTAGATAGAGATCCTAACGTGGTTATCAGAGCGAACGAATTAAAAAATATGTATGGCGAACGCTTTGAATTCAGAGCCGGTTGCTTTGGGGATTTTGCCGATTTGGTACCGGAAAAAATAAACGGTGCGGTGTTTGATATCGGGGTTTCCTCCATGCAGTTGGATGATGCAAACAGAGGGTTTTCGTTTGGCAAGGAAGCCGACTTGGATATGCGGATGTCTTGCGAAGGAACGAGCGCCAAAGATTTGGTTAATTCGCTTAGCGAAAAAGAATTGGCGGATATTATCTACAATTACGGCGAAGAGCGCAAATCGCGTCAGATAGCGCAAAAGATTGTTGAATATCGCCGCAAAAAGAGAATAGAAACCACAACCGAGTTGGCGGAAATTATCTATACGGTAATTCATCGCCGCGCCGGAGAAATTGATCCGGCTACTCGTACTTTTCAAGCCTTGCGAATCGCCGTTAATGATGAATTGGGCGAATTGGAGAGAGGATTGAAGGGGGCTGCGAATCGGTTGCTCAAGGGCGGCAGATTGGTGGTGGTTGATTTTCACTCTTTGGAAGATCGTATCGTTAAAAACTTTATGAAAGAAAACGGCGGCAAAAAGGTTAGAATTTCCAAATATGCGCCGGAATTAACAGAGGATAACAGCCTGTTTGGCGAAGTATCCAAGGCAATAGGGCCGACAGCAGACGAGTGCCGTAACAACCCGCGGGCACGGTCAGCTAAATTAAGATTCGCGGTTAGGAGATAGCTGAGATGATGGGTAAGTTTAAGATGACGATGTTTGGTTTATGGTTGACTCTTACTCTTATGGTTGCTTTAGGATCGTCGGTACTCAAAAACAGAGTACAGGTTTTGGAGCGTAAATTAGCTACCATTAACAGCAATATTCAAAGCGATATCGCACAAATCCATGTCTTGAAAGCCCAATGGAGCCATTATAATACGCCGGAAAGACTGAGCAAACTTGCCTATGAACAATTATCTTTAGAAAATGCAAAACCTGAACAAATTATTAACTATTCTGCGTTACACTTCAACTATGAAAATGAGAATACGTCGGCGGCAGTACACACCGATAAGAAGGGTTTAACAACGTTGGTAAAAGCAGAAGTTAAGAAGAATTAGAATGGGGTTCAAGGTTAGTTTTTCCAAGCGTCACAATGAAGATTTTTACTTGCCGGGGCAAGAAATAAAAATCTCACGCGGGGCAATTTCTTCAAAAAGCTATACAACCGAAAGCGACAATGTGTTGACTTGTCGTGTGCGTACGGTTGTTGCCTTGTGCTTTTTTGCGGCAGCTTATTTATTGCTCGGTATCAGAGTAAGCTACGTTTGTTTGGGTTCGGGTATTAACATTGATGCGGCTATTTCACAATCGGCAGATGCCGATATTCTTCGTTTTAAAAATCCGGTAAAGCGTGCCGACATACTTGATCGTAACGGTGAAATCATCGCCACTTCGTTGCCGACGGTTAATTTGTATGCCAATACCAAGCAAATCAAGCAAAAGCACATAAAAGATATTGCCGAAAAGCTGAACTATATTTTCCCTGATGTTCCGTATGAAAGCTTTGAAAAGAAACTGAGCCGTCACGGAGCATTTATTTATTTGAAGCGTAATCTGTCACCGGCACAGCAGGAACAGGTTAACAATTTGGGTATTCCGGGTTTGGAATTTGAAAATTGTGAAAAGCGTGTTTATCCGCACCGCAATTTGTTTTCTCACGTTTTGGGCAGTACCAATGTTGATAATGAAGGCACTTCCGGAGTCGAAAAATCTATGAACGAGCGCCTGACAACCTCCACAAAACCTTTGTATTTGACGGTTGATTTGGGCGTACAAAATAAAATCAGAGATGAATTGCTTGCCGGTGTTGAACAATTCGGAGCCGCCGGAGCCGCCGCAATCTTGATGGAAGTGAAAACCGGTAAGATTGTTGCCATGACTTCGGTGCCGGATTATGACCCGAACAAAAACGAAGATATAAAGGCAGATGATCCTACAAAATTTAATTTTGCCACCAAGGGTATTTATGAAGCCGGCTCGGTGTTCAAGGTATTTAATACTGCTTTGAGTTTGGAGAGCGGCAAGGTTAAAATGACTGACAGATTTGATACTTCGCACGCCATTACGGTCGGAAGCAAGAAAATTACCGATCCGCACGGTTCGCACGGATATTTGACACCGGAAGATATTTTGGTGGAGTCGTCAAACATCGGCTCAACCTTAGAGATTTTGCGCGTCGGCAAAGGCTTTCAACGTGAATTTTTGCAAAGAATAAATATGGATAAAGCCTTATCCGAGCTGGAATTGCCGGAAATTGCCGCACCGCGGTTTTTACCGGAAAAACGCTGGGGCGATGTGTCTATGGCAACCATTACTTACGGATACGGTATTTCTACCACTCCGTTGCATATTGTTACGGCATTTTCTTCAATCGTAAACGGCGGATTATATCGTCAGCCGACATTGTTGGAAGACTCCAAACATAAGGCTAAAAGGGTGGTTTCCGAACAAACTTCCGAATATATGCGCACAATGTTGCGGGCGGTAGTGATGCGTGGAACCGGAAAACGTGCAAACGTTGACGGTTACCAGGTTATGGGTAAAACCGGTACTGCTGATAAATTGGAAAACGGCCGCTATAATACTAAAAAGAGTATGGCTTCCTTCGTTTCGGCCTTTCCGGCATCCGATCCGAAATATGCAATGATTGTGGTAATAGATGATCCGAAAGGCAGCAAAGAAACATATTGGTACACCACAGCCGGATGGAATGCGGTTCCGATTACCAAAAATATCATTTCGGCAGTGGCTCCGCAATTAAATGTTAAAGCGGATTTTGATTTGGAAAAGCAAAAAAGTATTGTTGATGCCGCTTACAAAGTCAAAAAATAGCCCCAAAATTTCGTTTTAAAACTAAAATTTATAAAAATAATGCACAGATTTTAACTTTATTGCTATTTTTTTTATTTTTGTTATTGAAAAATTTACCAATATTACTTAAGTTAACATTGTATTAGTTGATACAAATAATAAAAATGTAAAAAAACCATATGGAGAAAATAAAATGAAAAAACTTTTAAGTTTGTTCGTAGCTTTGGTAGCTTTATCAGGCTGTTCTCTTTTCGGATCCGATGCTGGTTTGTTCAGCGGTATTGACTGCGAATCCAGATTAGCTCGTGATTTTGCCGAGAACACAACCGATACCGTATTCTTTGCATTTGACAGCTCTGCTTTGTCTTCTGAAGCTGTTGCTGCTTTGGATACTCAGGTTGCTTGGTTGAAGAGCCATGACGATGTAAATGTTATTGTTCAAGGTTACTGCGATGAACGCGGTACACGTGAATACAACTTGGCTTTGGGTGAACGCCGTGCCAACGCTGTTAAACAATACTTAGTATCTCAAGGTATTGCAGAAAACAGAATTTCTACAATCTCTTACGGTAAAGAAAGACCGGCTGTACTCGGCAGCAACGAAGCAGCTTGGGCTCAAAACCGTCGTGCCGTTACTGTTGTCAGCTCTGCTGAATAATACTACGGTATAAAAGACAATAAAAAGACGCAGCTTATTTGTTGCGTCTTTTTTTGTGTCTGCATGAGCTTAAAAGATGTTGTCTTAATTTTTAATAAGATACACAAGGGAGCTTGCCGGTAGTTTGTTTAATCAGCAAGTTATTAAGTGAGATACAAAGATTTATTATTTTGGGGGTGATTTATTATTGATGACAGCCTTGCCAAAGGCGGCAATTTTCGGTGTTTGTAAATCTTTTAATTTTGATATCTTTTCCGACGTAAATATATCCGCCGCTTGTGATGTCAACTTTATTATCATTGATTGTTAAATTTTTATCTTTGGCAAATTTTATAACACCACGATAAATGCAGATTTCTTTATTACAACGCAAATCCGTACCTTTTATGTTTTTGATTTTTGAGCGGTGCAAGGCTTTGCGGAATTGCTTTTGCGTTGCCTTGTTCATTTCCGTGAGTTGCAGGTTTTCGCGCCAAATTTCCTGTATCCATACGTTGCGTTTGTACGGTAGCCACAACATATTGCCGTTATTGGTGCGAATCGCGATTTCCGACAGGTTGTCCGTGAAAACCATATCGGGTTGTTTGTGGGGAACAAATATGGTGATAGCACCCAACACTATCGGAATAATTCCCCAACGACGCCACGGTTGTTGCCATATACAAAGCCAATATGCTCCGCAGATTATGAGCGCCAAACCCCAAAACGGCAGATTATTGTTATACCAAACACTGTGCGGAAGATGAGCTACATAATCCGTAACCGAATTTAGTATTCCGATTCCGGCACCAAGTAACTTGAGCGGATAAAAAGCAAGGTGGAACGGTAGGGCTATCAGACAAAGCAACACGGCAGGCATAAGCCAAAATCCGATTAGCGGACCGGCCAATAAATTGCCTAAACTCGTATAAACGGCAACGCGGTGAAAATGGTATAAAGCAAACGGCAGTGTCGCTATGCTTGCCACAAAATCGGCCAACACAATACCGCATAAATACCATAAGATTTTAAGCAGAAAATTATGTTTCGGAGCAAAACGGGAGAGTTTGGAAGCATAAGTTTCATAAAAGGCAACCAAAGCATAAACCGCGGCAAACGACATTTGAAAACTGACCGAGATAAGCGTTTGCGGCTCTATTATCAAAATCACCAACGCGGCAAAATTTACCATCCGCATAGAGATAGCTTGTCGGTTGAAAAGCACTCCGATTAAAACCACCGTCGTCATAATAAAGGCACGTTGCGCCGGCACGGCCATACCCGACATCAAAAGATATAAGGCGCTGAATATAATGGCTGTTATTGCCGCAATTTTTTTGGAATCCACACGCAAAGCCCAAAACGGAAATAAAGAAATTAACAGGCGAATCGCGAAAAATACCAAAGCGGCGATAGCTCCCAAGTGTAATCCGGAAACCGATAAGAAGTGCGCCAAGCCGGAATTGCGGTAGTTGTCGGCGATTTGCGGTGATATATGCGTTTTTTCGCCCACCAATAAGGCATCGGCCACACCGGATTGCTCAGGTGGCAAAATTTTGCCTATATAACCGATAATTTGTTGTCGCAGAGTATTCACCGACGCAATAAAATTGCTGTTGTTTGCGGTCGGACAATCTATGATAAAGGCTTCACTGTTGGCATAGCCGACGGCGCTTAAACCTTCGTAAAAATATTTTCTATCCAACTTAAAACCGTTTAACACGGGTGTTGTGCGATTCGGAAATAAAGTGGCGGCCATTTCCACGCATTTGCCGATGGCTACATCTTTGTTTTTAGTGCTTAAGGTTATGCGGTATTCGCCTTTCAGCGGATTGTCATAATCGGCGGCATCATATAAGAGCAGGCGAAGTTTTCCTTTTCCCGAAAGTGAAATATCTTTGATTTGACCGCGCAGATAAGTAAGCTTTTGTGTCGGTATTTTTTCTACCTTATTTGCCTGATACAGCGTTCGGGCTTGAATATTTAAAAAGCCGCTTATTATAATCAAACCGCCGATGAAAAAGTAATGCAAATTTTTGTAACGGCACAAATAAAACAGCAATAACCATAACTCAAAAATGCCCAAACTTATCCATACCGAAGGCTCGCTCGGCAAGGCAAAATAAACGGCAATGCCGAGGGCAAACAGAAAAGGTAAAACGGCTATCAAGCGAAACTCTTCGGCAAAGAAATTGTCGGTTATCGCATTGTTTAATTTCCGCCACAATTTTTTCATTTTTGTTTTGCGATTAATTCCATTATGGCCTTGCAGGCATTGTCGCTCGGGGTTTGTTCGCCCATACCGAGTTTTTGCCGCAATTTTTCAAAACCTTCCATCTGACGTTTATATAAGGATTCTTTATTTAAAAACTGCTCAACATAGGCCATAATATTGGCGGGGTTACAATCTTGTTGCAATAACTCCGGTACAATTTCACGCCCGAGCAGAATATTGGTCAGATTAACAAATTGAATATGAATAAAGTGACGTGCCACCCACTCCGTCGGTTTCGGTACCTTATAGGCCACAATATGCGGAACTCCGACAATTGCCAACTCAAGAGCTACCGTACCGGAAGCGGCTATCGCCACATCGGCATCCGTAAAAGCGTTGTGACGTTCTTGTTCGCCTTCTACCACCGTTATCGGTAAACCGGAATTTGCCACCATTTTTTTGACTTTATCGGCAACCGTACTGACAGTCGGAATCGCATATACAAATTCCGGATGTTTGGCTTGCATTTTTTTCACAACTTCCAAAAAATCGGGAAGCAGACGCTCAACTTCATTATGGCGCGATCCCGGCAACACCAACATTAGTTTTTGCTCATCTTTAATGTTGTGATTTTGGCGGAATTTGCCTTTATTTTTACCGTTTACGATTGTGCTTTCAATCACCGGATGTCCGACAAACACGGTATCCAAATTATAAGGTATAAAATATTTAGGCTCATGCGGAAAGAGGGTTAACAGCAAATCAATGTATTTATACATGGTACGCGCGCGTTTTTTCTTCCAAGCCCATACCTGCGGAGCAACATAATGAACTTGCGGTATTCCCAATTTCAATTTGCGAATTTTTTTATGAATACGGGCGCAAAAACTCCAACTGTCTATGGTGATAATAACGTCCGGTGCCGTATTTTGTATATCGGCAATCGTTTGATTGATACGCTTTAAAATTCGCGGAATACTCGGGATAACCTCGGCCAGTCCCATAACCGCCAATTCGGTAATGTTGAACAGTGATTTCAGGCCTTGCGATTGCATACTGTCGCCGCCCAAACCGAAAAATTGCGCTTCTTTGTCATTTTTCTTGATTGATTCCATTAATCTTGCGCCTAAGGAATCGCCGGAAGGCTCGCCGGCTATCAGATAGTATTTCATCTTATTTATCCTCCGGTTCAATTCCGCAGATAAACATAGAATACTTATCTGCCAGAGAGATAACTTTTTCTTCGTCAACAATCAAGGCATTACCGGCATGAATCGCAATGCCGCGCATACCGGCAGAGTGCAGATTTTCCACTGTTTTTGTGCCGATTGTCGGCAAATCTATGCGCATATCCTGTTGAGGTTTTCGCAGTTTGACGAGAACACCGCCCACGCCTTTGCGTTGATAAGTTCCGCAGCGTTCAATCAATCTGTCGGTACCTTCTATACCTTCAACACCCAACACCAAGCCTTGTTGAACAATCACGGCTTGCCCGACATCAAGTTTGCCCAGCTCGCGCGCCACTTCAACACCGCGAGAAATATCGGCAAGCGCCTGTTTGTCGGGTTTATGTTTGGTCAAAGTTCCGGTTTTTACCAATAAGTCCGGCATAACTTCATGAATACCGACCACCCGCATATTTTCGGATTCTATTTCTTTTATGAGGGCGCGCAAAATTCCGTCATCGCCAACCGATTTCAAACCGATTTTAGCAAAAAAGGCGGCAGTGCGCAAATCCGGTACCAAATCGGCAAGAGTAGGGCGATGAATCGTGCCTATCATAACAATTTCTTGAACACCTTGTTCGTGCATAAGCTTAAATCCGGTACCGGCCTGACCGATTCTGATCCACTTGTGCGGAATATCCGGCGTAAAAATAGCCTTATCGGCATTGTTTTCAACAGCCAATACAAAAAAATCGCGTTTATTTTGTAAACAATGGTTGATAAGAGTTTGCGGGAGAGTTCCGCCGCCGGCAATAATGCCGAGTTTTTTATGTTCAATAGCCATTTTATACATCATCTTATTGTTGAATCTGCGCTGATTTTAGCAAATATGTGCACAAATACAAGATTTTTTTGAAAAAAAACAAAAAAGAATATTGACAAAAGTTTTATTTTGTGCTATTTGTCTATACAGGAAACAAAAGTATTAATAACTAATTAAATTTTATCATTATGAAGAAGACGACAAATTCAAACAGTGAGAAAATGGTAGTAGTTAACGGTAAGTTGGTTCCTGAGGCTAAAAGGCTTGAAGCTCTCGCCTTTGGTCAGAAGATTGCCGCCGCAAAGGATGCAAGTCTGAAGGCCACTCGCGATGACGAAGCCAGGGAACTGCGTGAAGCAGGTTGGAAGGAGGATGAAATCAATCTCCATTTCAACGCCCAGGATGCTGCCATTGCCAAGTCCCACGGATTTATCCATCCGAGTCCTCGAACATACAGGGCTCCGAAGGTTCCGTTTGGGGATGGAATTATGTTCCACTAAAAACCTAAAGGTCAACTTGAAAAAAGTTGACCTTTTCGTTTTTTAAAATGATGGGTTCTAATAAACAATATATATAGTCATCCTGAACAGGCACATTTCGTTCCATCGGAACGACTGGATTCTTCGCCCTTCAATATTCTCAGGGCTCAGAATGACGATGACATTGAAATTCAACAATATTTGTTTAATAGGGGAAAGTGATAAAAAAGCGTTAAAAAGTGCTTGCAATTTTTGTTTTTTATGATATACAGAGCAAGCGTTTGAATGACTCAAACGTGTTTTGTGTTAATAATTTGTGGGAGGCGAGCCATCGTCTGACCACAAACCTGAATAAAAGAGGTATAAAATGGCTAAATCTAAAAAGAAAATTTTAGGTCTTATCAAGCTGCAAATACCTGCCGGAAAGGCAAATCCGTCTCCGCCGGTCGGTCCTGCATTGGGTCAAAAAGGCCTGAACATTATGGAATTTTGTAAAGCATTTAATGCTCAAACTCAAAAGATGGAACCGGGTATTCCGGTACCGGTAATCATTACCGCCTATGATGATAAGAGCTTTACGTTTATTACAAAACTTCCGCCAGTTTCTTACTTAATCAAAAAAGCTGCCGGCGTACAATCCGCTTCTAAAGAACCGGGTAAAAAGTCGGCCGGTCAAATAACAATGGCTCAGGTAAAAGAAATTGCCGAAACCAAAATGCCGGATTTGAACTGCTTTACAGTTGAATCTGCCATGAATATGGTTAAAGGTCAGGCTATTTCTATGGGCATCAAGGTAACGGAGTAAGTCAATGAGCGGAAAGAGATTAGTAAACGCATATAAGAATCTTGATAAAAACCAGGCATACAGCTTAAAGGATGCCATCAAGATTGTTAAAGAAAATGCAACTGCAAAATTTGATGAGACTATCGATTTGGCAATTAACTTGGGTGTTGATCCGAAACACGCAGACCAAATGATTCGCGGCGTTTGCCAATTACCGCACGGTAACGGTAAAACCGTTCGCGTAGCTGTGTTTGCGAAAGACGCTAAAGCAGATGAAGCTAAAGCTGCCGGTGCTGATATTGTTGGTGCCGAGAACTTGGTTGATTCTATTTTGGCCGGAAAAATTGATTTTGACAGATGTATTGCTACTCCGGATATGATGGGTATGGCCGGTAGAGTTGCTCGTGTATTGGGTCCGAAGGGCTTGATGCCGAACCCTAAACTCGGTACGGTTACCGCCGATGTTGCAACCGCTGTTAAAAATGCTAAAGCAGGTGAAGTTCAATATCGTGTTGAAAAGAACGGTATTGTTCACGCCGGTGTTGCTAAAGCATCTTTTACCGATGATCAAATCTATGATAATGCTAAATTGTTCATTGAAACGATTATCAAAGCTAAACCTGCTACCTTGAAGGGAACTTATTTGAAGAAAATTTCGATTAGTTCTACGATGGGTGTAGGCGTTAAAGTTGATTCTTCTAATATCTAATAGAGGAAAAGTCGCTTAAAGGCTTTCTACTTGAAAACTCTCTTGCTTATGTACTGATTTGTACACCGCGCAAGAGAGTTTTCTGCGTATTAAGTACTTTAATCAACTTTTTTCTTGGTGCGGTCTGAATTACGGTTGCACACTGCGCAAGGCGGCTTTCGGCGTATTTATGCTCACTATCCGCGATTTTTTGTGTTGCCTTGTACTGATTTGTACACCGCGAGAAGAAACCTTTTTCTATTAGTCTCAATATCCGAATTTATTGCTTATTTATTTTTGCGCAAGAGAGTTTTCTGCGTATTAAGTACTTTAATCAACTTTTTTCTTGGTGCGGCGGTTTATTTATAAGACTTTTTTGCAGTTTATTAAAACGGTTGCATAATTTGATTTATATGCTAATGTTAAAAGCAAACAAAAGGAATATGAAAATGCGTGATTCGTTTATTTTGAAAGTTTGCCTGCAAATAGTTGTAGTGTTGATTTTGATTTTGGGTATTTGCGGATACATAGTATATCGCAACCGTGCCGTTATTGCCGACAGGCTCTTGGATTATACCATACAAGGTATGACAGGAGTTGTCAGCGCCGATAAGCAAAGTTCGTCAAATTGGTTGACTGCTTTGATGGATTCCGGCAGTAACGGAGTTAAAAACACTATGCTTGATGCCGTAGTTAAACGCGGTTTGGGTGGTATGGATAAGTCCGGACAACGTACACCCGGATTAGCAACCATGGCCGATATGTTGGCTAACGGTGCCGGTAACGGAGAAATGGATATAAACCAGATGGCACAAGCTTTAGTTAACAGTTTCGGCGGTCAAAATAATAGCAGTCAGCCTGTCGCTCAATATGCTCCGCATGATGTAAATGCCAGAGATGCCAAAGGTCGGACTTTGTTGATGAACGTATGCCGGGTAGATGTTACGCCGAAAGTTATTAAAATGTTGTTGCAATACGGTGCCGATATAAATGCCAAAGACAATAACGGTCGTACGGCATTAATGTATGCGGCGGCTTTTAATGAGAATCCGGAAGTTATTAATTTGTTGTTGGAAAGAGGCGCTAAAGCCAAAATTCGCGATGCCAAAGGCAAAACAGCCGCCGATTACGCTAAAGACGAACAAATAATCGATTTGCTGAATAAATAAGCATTGACAAAGATTCACGTTGTTATACAATCCGACGCAGTGATTGTATAATGATGAGAATTTTTTTGTTAAACTAAAATAATTTTGCTTATGAACAAGTATCAGATTTTGTATGGCCTGGTGATGCTATGCTGCTTGACTCTGGTGGGCTTTGCCTGCTCAGTCAGAGGAGCCGCATGGTATGTATGGCTTATCGCCTTGTCGGCAAATGCCGGCATTATGTATTTGTGCAACAAAGATGACTGGCCTAAAAAGAAGTCCACCAAGCACGAACAACACCTTCGTTGCGCCAGGGCTTCGTGGAATTTTGCCGGTACCGTGGGCCTCACATCCGTGATTTTGGATGTTATGGGCGGTGCGTTCGGTGATATTGTCATTTTTGTAATATCGTTATCCGTAATATGGCTTTCTTTGGTTCATTTCGCGGATAAAAACGGTAAGTTCCTTTGGTGGCTCGGCTGGCTCATTACCATGAGTTTGGCCGTGGTGGAGGCAACGTTGGGATTGCTTTCGCATTTGGGTGTAGGCATTTCAAAAGTCTTTGAAGGCGGATTGTTGGTACTTATCTTCTTGTCGTGTGCCGTGACGTTGGTTATCGGAATTGTTTTATATGTGTATCCTCCGATAAAGGAAATATACGAGGATGTAAAGGAAATCCGTAATACAATAAAACCGCCCGCAACGGAAGATGATGATTAAAGTAAAAGAAAAAGCCTCGCAAATTACGAGGCTTTTTTTGATTTTTCAGCGTACATTTTCAAGTGATAACGTCGGTTTTGAACCGTCTTTCGGGGACCACTCGTCCAATTTTCTTTGATCACGATAACTTAAGCCGAATCTGTTGTTATCATTAACGGTGCAATGAGCTTCAAAACGGTTGATAACTTCACGCGAATCGGTTATGCCCGCACGTTTTTGATCTTCTTTGATAAGGCTGCCCAAACTTATGACGGTAGCGTCGTTGTTGTTGTCAACGGCTTGTGTAATTCTGCTGATTAATTCCGGATTCATATCCAAGTTAACGGCCCATGCATTATCTTTGCCGTCAACAAAACGTGCGGCAAACACCCGTTCCTTACCGTTGAGCATTCCCATATATAAATACATATGGCCAATCTCATTTCCCGGCATATCCAAATTCATATCCGTGATACGAGGATTATTCAATGTATCCGGGGTGCGTCTCGGTTGGATAGCTTTAGGTTTCAATATTTCGGAAGCAACTTCATCATTACCTTTAATCTCAAATTGTGCCATATCTTGCATATTGATATCCGGTGCGGTAAATTTGATTTCCTTTTTAACCTTATCGGCCAAAAGTTCGTCATTTTTGGTAAAATTTTGAGCCAAAGCCTTTCCGGCGGCAGAAAAAGCAACAGTTAATACCACGCCTTTGGCTATTTTATCCCATCCGTTCATCTTAATGTCCTTTCAATCTTTATTTAGGTTAATTTTAGCAGAAAAAATATTTTTGTCAATAAATATGTTAAATATTTTACACCAGATATTAAAAAAGTCTTGCAAATTAAAAAAAATATATATACAAAGCAACTAATCGGCATAATGTCATTTTTACTTGCTTTTTAAACAAAGCTGTGGTAGAAGTGTCGCCGAACGTTTGTGTAATTAATTAACTAAAAGAGAAGAAAAATGGCTACACCTAAGAAAAAAGTATCTAAATCTCGTCGCGATATGCGTCGTTCTCATGATGCGCTTACTCCTAATTCGTATCAAGAATGCCCGAACTGCGGTGAATTGAAGAGACCTCATCATGTTTGCCCGAAATGCGGCCAATATGACGGTAAAGAAGTTGTTGCAAGCAAGGCAGCAAAATAATTTTATATTAGTAGTATATGGAGCAGGTTTTGTCTGATAATAATCTGGTCATATCCGTAGATGCGATGGGGGGAGATAATTCCCCTCGCGTTGTTGTTGAAGGCATTAATATTGCCCACAAAACTAATCCCGATATTAAATTTTTGATGTTCGGCGATGAGGCTAAAGTTGCTGAGGAAATGAAGCGTTTTCCGCAGATGAAGGAATATTGCACTTTGCAAAATTCTCCGGAAGCGGTGAAAAATGAAGATAAGCCGTCGCAGGTTATCCGCAACAAAAATACCAGTATGTATATGGCTATTGATGCCGTGCGTAAAGGTGAAGCAAAAGCGATTATTTCGGCCGGTAATACCGGTGCGCTTATGGCAATTTCCAAGATGATATTGAAAACTATTCAGCGTGTTCATCGTCCGGCAATTTGCACCAATATTCCGCATAAAAACGGTATGTGTGTTATGCTTGATTTGGGCGCTAACACCGAGTGCAGTGCAGTTAACTTGGCCGAGTTTGCCATTATCGGTAATATTTTAGCAAAGCATACGCTTGGTATTGAAAGTCCGCGCATTGCGTTGCTCAACATCGGAGCCGAAGAAATGAAAGGTCGCGAGGAAATTCATCAGGCGGCCAAAATGATTAAGAGTACCCATTTGGGTTTGAATTTTATCGGATATATCGAACCGCATCAAATCGGTGAAGGGTATGCGGATGTTGTGGTTTCCGACGGTTTTACCGGCAATATAGCATTGAAGACAATGGAAGGAACCGCAAAGTTAATCACCGGACTGCTCAAGAGTTCCATTAAAAAATCAATATGGGCCAAAATCGGTTTGCCGTTTTTGTTGCCGGTTATTTTCAATTTGAAAAAGACTATGGATCCGCGTAAATATAACGGTGCAATGTTTGTGGGACTTAACGGTTTATCGGTTAAGAGCCACGGCGGTACCGATGCTTTGGGCTTTGCTTATGCCATTAATAACGCGGCAAAATTGGTGCGCCAGGATTTTGTACAAACCATAAGAGATGAAGTGGAACACGTTGATTTAGACGAGTTGTCACAGGATATATTATACGATGTCTATTAGAAGTGAGATTATCGGTTTCGGACACTATTTGCCGGCCAAAGTTTTAACAAATGATGATTTATCAAATATGGTAGAAACCAGCGACGAGTGGATCCGCACGCGCACCGGTATTTTAAGTCGCCATATTGCCGAAGATGAAACCACATCGGTAACTGCCGGTAATGCCGCTAAAATGGCAATAGAAAATGCCGGAATTACACCGCAAGACGTGGATTTGTTGATTTTGGCGACGGTTACTCCCGATAATACGACACCGGCCACGGCATTAAAGATTGCAAGCAATTTGGGTTTGAGAGAAGGCGTTCCGGCTTTTGATATGTCGGCGGCCTGCTCGGGTTTTGTTTATGCGCTGACCATGGCTGATAATATGATTCGTTTGGGACAGGCAAAAACGGCGGTTGTTATCGGTGCGGAAACGCTTTCCAAAATTGTGGATTGGAACGACAGAAACACTTGTGTTTTGTTTGGTGACGGCGGCGGTGCCGTAGTGTTACGCGCCAAAGAAGGTAACGGCGACAGTAAAGATACCGGAATTTTAAGCACTTGTATTTTTGCCGACGGTTCAATGTATGATAATTTGAAAACCACCGGCGGTGTTTCTACAACCCAAAATGCCGGAGTGGTATTTATGAACGGCAAGGAAGTATTCAAGCACGCGGTCGGCAGTTTATCAAGTGCCGCAGAAACAGCGATGCAAAAGGCTGGTGTGAACAAAGATGAAATAGATTGGTTAATACCGCATCAAGCCAATATCCGCATTATAGACAGTGTGCGTGAACGTATGGAAATATCCGAGGACAAAGTTATTGTTTCTCTGGATCATCACGGTAATACATCGGCGGCTTCTATTCCGCTTGCCTTATCCGAAAATATTCAAAACGGTCGCCTGAAAAAAGGTGATTTGGTGGTACTTACCGCTATGGGTGCAGGTTTCACTTGGGGCGGTGCGGTTATAAGACTGTAAAAAAATAACATAAATTTAACAACAAAAAACGGAAGGCAAACACCTTCCGCTTTTTTTATAAAAGTCAATAAACAAATTATTTCTTGCTGCTGTTTACTGCTTCTTGCAAAGACTTACCGGCTTTGAATTTAGCAACCTTGCGAGCAGGTACTTTTACCTGTTGACGAGTGCGCGGGTTAATAGCGGTGGTAGCGGATCTCTTAGATGTAGAGAAAGTACCGAAACCAACCAAACGAATTTCTTTACCGGATTTCAAAGAGCTGTAAACGGTAGAAATGAAAGCGTTCAAAGCTTTTTCACTGTCTGTTTTGGTCAAACCGGAAGCAGAAGAAATACTGCTGATCAATTCACTTTTATTCATTGTATTATTCCTTTATATTTATTGAATTATGAGAAATTGTTTTCTCAATGGTGATTGTAGCCCCAATAAAATTAAAAAGTCAAATAAAAAATGCCTTGAAACCATAGAAAATGCGCCTTTTTGAGCATTTTTTCATTAATTGTGCGTCAAATTTATTCTTATTTGACTTTTACTGGCACATATTTTAGACTCTAACGGTGTTTTGCAGGAGAAAATCTGATGAAATTTTTACCGCTTTGGGTTGCTTGTTTGTTGTTGGTGTCTTGTGATGATGCCGGCAAAGACGAGATATATAATGAAAATAACACCAATGTGTCGGGTGGAGTTGTATATAATATAGATGATCAGCCGATTAACGGTTTGTATAGGGTTTACTATTCCGACGGTGAAATAAAGATGGAAGTGCAAAGTAAAAACGGAAAACCGGACGGTATCGGCAAGTTTTATAACGAAGAGGGCGATTTGCTGTATTTGGGGAATTTCAGTGCAGGACTGCCAAACGGTGCCTTTTATAACTATTACGACAATGAGCAGGTCCATAATGAAATGAATTATGTTAACGGACTAAAGGACGGCGCACAGAGAGTTTTTGATGAAGAAGGTAACCTTTTGGTGGAAGTTATCTTTAAAAACGGTCAGCCTGTCAGCGGGTATGCGATTGTTAATGATGAAAAAGTACCTTTAAGCGAAGACGAATTATCGGAATTAAAATAAACAAAAGTTTAAAATTGTTAATAAGTTGAAAAATGTTAAAAAGTTAATATATGACAGACAGCAATTTAAGGATATGTATTGCGAATCGGTAAAAATGAATATTACTATGTAAAATCAATAAGTTAGTCAAAATATAGAAATTCCGATTTTAAAATGGTCAGAAAATTAACATATTAAAAATGTGCCAAAAAACACCTAAAAAACGCTTTTTTTTGTACAAAATTTAAAAAAAAGTAAAAAAATACTTAACAAATGATTAATTTTCTGTTAATACTTAAATCAGAGTTATGAATGTCTAACTTTTTCAGGAAATTAACTGGAGGTATCTATGAAAAATTTATTTTATGTAGCTATGTTGGTTCTGACTGCCGGATTGACAGCTTGCGCCAGCGATGAAGCAAACAATGATAATCGTAACTATCGTTACGCCGGCGGTCAAGGCGGTTGCGGTGGTGCTTTAGTGGAACCGAGACCGGTTCCGGCTCCGGCACCTGCACCGGTTGTAGCACCTGCACCTGTTCCGGTTGCTACATCTTGCTGCCCGACTTGCAGTTGTCAAGCCAGAGAATATACTGTAAGAACACCGGTTAAAGTTGTTTACAAGAACACAACTTACCGCACGGTATATGAACCGCGTACGTTTGAAACGACTGCCTATGAAACTCGCCCTTACAACAGAGCTGAAGTTTGCGAAGGCAACAACTGTGGCACACCTGCTTTGGTTAGCCAACAGCCGATGTAATTAAAACATCAGTGAATTTTCTGAAAAGAGATTTGAGAACGACAAAAGTCGTTCTCTTTTCTTTTGGAAAATAGTTTGTAATAAAAAAAACGGATGTTTCCGGGTAAATTAAAAAAAGGATGCGCATTTCTGTGCATCCTTTTTTTTGAGCTTATATTTATCTTCCGGTTTTTTCTTCTAACAAGCGGTATGCGTCGGAATTATAAATAGCCGGGTTTTCTTTGGCATAGTCCAAAGCGTTTTTACCGACGTAGTTTTTAGCATTTGCATCGGCACCGCCTTCAAGTAGGATTTTGATAATTTCCGGATTTTTACCTATTTTGGCCGCCAACATTAAAGCCGTTTCTCCGGTTTCCTGCTTTTCTTCCGTTGACGCTCCGGCTTCAATTAATGCTTTGACAATTTCCGGATTTTGATTGAGTACGACAGCTGCTACCAATGGTGTCCAGCCGATATTTTTGGCGTTAACTTCGGCACCGTGTTCGGTCAAAGTGCGAATCACTTCCGGATTTTGGCTGTATATTGAGGCAGCCGTTAAAGCCGTTCTTCCCACATCGTCTTCGGCGTTAACATCGGCTCCGGCCGCAATCACAACATTGATAACATCGGTATTTTCGGTATTGCTTACCGCATACATTAACGGAGTTCCGCCGTTAAGGTCTTTCTTATTGATTGAATATCCTTCATTGAGGGCTTCTTTAACATCTTGCGGAGTTGCTTCAACCCACCACTCCCGTTCAAAAAACAAACTTTCTGCGGCATTGGCCGAAAGCGGAACCAGGAAAGTACTCAGAGCAAGTAAAAAAGAATAACGCAACTTAGTCATTTTTTTCCTCCCTTAAAAAGGTTAATCAATATACCCTTATATATACTTTTTAACCGATTTTATAATATTTTCAACCGTTATTCCGAAATATTCATAAACTTCGTTTGCTGGTGCGGATGTTCCGAAATCATTAAGTCCGATAATTGTTCCGTTGTCGCCGATATAACGTTCCCATCCGTAGACGGATGCCGCTTCAACGGCTATGCGCGGAGCTTGTCCCAAAACCGAACTCTTATATTCGGCAGTTTGTTTATCAAACAATTCGCAACACGGCATTGATACCACGTTTACAAATATGTTTTCCTCCGCCAAACGATTTTGCGCTTCTACGGCCATGGAAACTTCCGTACCGGTGGCAATTATGGTGGCCGAAATCTTACCTGCGGCCGGAGAAATAATATATCCGCCTTTGGCCGTTAAGTTTTCGCTTGCTGTTGTACGGATTGTCGGCACACCCTGACGTGACAGAGCCAAAATGCTTGGTGTGTGTGCACTCTCAATGGCCAATTGCCAAGCTTCGGCGGTTTCTACCACGTCACACGGACGAAATGTATTAATGTTAGGCATGGCACGATATGAAGCCAAGTGTTCAACCGGTTGGTGCGTCGGTCCGTCTTCGCCGACACCGATAGAATCGTGCGTTAACACATAAATGGAGCGAATTTTCATTAATGCGGCCAAACGCATTGCCGGTCGCAGATAGTCCGAAAATACAAAAAACGTACCGCCGTAAGGGATAACTCCGCCATGCAGAGTAAGCCCGTTCATAATTGCTCCCATGGCGTGTTCGCGAATACCGTACATAATATTATTGCCGTTATAATCGGTGGCGGTAATCGTTTTCATACCGTCAACAAATGTCAGATTTGAAGCGGCCAAATCGGCAGAACCGCCGATAATTTGCGGAATATAAGGTACAATATTTTCCAAACACATTTGCGAAGCTTTGCGGGTGGCAACTTTGGTTTTTTCGCTGATGGATTTATATTTAAGAGCATTAAGTGCCAAATTCCAATTTTCCGGCAGTTTGTTGTTGATATAATCGTTAAATTCTTTATTTTGTTCAGTGGCGGATTGCCATGCGGTGTAATCGTTAAGAGATTTCTGTGCCGCATTACGCCAATTTGTTAAGATTTCGGCAGGGATTTCAAACGGAGCGTAATTCCAACCCAAATTCTTTTTCATGGCCTCTAATTCTTCAAGTCCCAAAGGAGAGCCGTGAACTTTTGAAGTGCCGCATTTATTAGGTGCACCGAATCCGATAATCGTTTTGCAGGCAATCAATGTAGGTTTATCCGATTTTTGCGCTTGCTCTATGGCATTTGATATTTCATCATAGTCGTGACCGTCAATGCTGATGGTGTTCCATCCGACGGCTTTGAAACGGGCTATTTGATCGGTTATGCTGGCTTTATCAACCGTGCCGTCAATCGTGATGTTATTATTATCCCAAAAGACAATTAATTTGTTTAACTTCCATAATCCGGCCAAAGAAATGGCTTCTTCGGAAATACCTTCCATCAGGCAACCGTCACCGCAAATGGCATAAGTGTAGTGATTACAGAGTTTATCGCCGAATTTACTGTTGATTACCCGTTCCGCCAAAGCCATACCGACAGCCGAAGATATACCCTGTCCCAAAGGTCCGGTAGTCATATCAATACCGCTTAAGTGTCCGTATTCCGGGTGGCCGGCAGTTTTAGAACCCATTTGGCGGAAGTTTTTTATGTCTTCAATATTTATATCGGAATACCCCGTTAAATATAATAAGGAGTATAAGAGCATAGAGCCGTGACCGGCGGAAAGCACAAAGCGATCGCGATTAAACCAGTTCGGAACGCTCGGATTAAGCCGGATATATTTGGCAAACAAAACCGTGGCAACATCGGCCATACCGAGCGGCATTCCGGGGTGTCCGGAATTTGATTTGTTAATTGCTTCGGCGCTCAAAAAACGGATGGCGTTTGCCATTTGTTGCAGTTGCGAATTATTCAAGCTCATATTTCACTCCTTTTAATTCTTTTCAAACAGGGCAACCAGTTCAAAATGTTCGGTATAAACAAACTGGTCAATCATAGTAATTTCTTTCAATCGGTAACCGCCGAAAATCAATGTGGCGGCATCATTTATAAATGTATGCGGATTACAGGAAATCGCAACAATTTTTTGCGGTTTATCCGCCGTCGGCATAGCGGCTATTTGTTGCATTTGTGCTTTTGCACCGGCACGCGGCGGGTCAAAAACAATAATGTCAAACTCTTTTAATTCGTCGGCATCAAGCGGATACTTAAACAAGTTTTTGCGGACAATTTTTATATTGGGAATCATTAATTTGTTAACGGTCTGCCGAAAACCGTCCAACAGTTCTTGAGAAGAATCTACCGCGGTAATTTTGTTTTTAATGTTTTGCGAAAGCGGATAGGAAAAAGTACCGACCCCGCAAAACAAATCGGCGATGTTACCGCTGTCGTTATTGAGATGGCGCATAACTTCATCAATAAGTGCCTGCTGTCCGGCGGCCGACGGTTGCAGAAATGTACCGCTCGGAATCAAAACATCACGGTTCCCTGTTTTTATAAAAGGTTTGACTTTCTCGGCTACCGTTTCGGGATAAGAATTATTGATACTGACGGAAACTCGGGCAACTCCCGGTGTGTTATTGGCAAAATCACTTATTGTCATACGATGTTCCAAACAAAGCGGAACATTTATTTGCAACAAAATATCAAGTCCGTTATCGGCCTCGGTTATCCATATATCACCGCTGTCAGCAGACACGGTTTGAATTTTATTTTTAACTTTTTTGCTTTGTTTTACGGTACAAAAATCGCATAAAAATTTGCGTAATTTGGGCAAAAACTTATTGATGTTTTCGGTTAAAGCCGGACAATTTTCCACATCAACGATTTGATGGCTTTGAGCGGCATTGAAGCCCAAAATTATATTGCCTTTACGGTATTGAAACGCCATTTCCGCGCGACGACGGCAACCGTCTTGAATAAATACGGGTTGATTGGTATGAATATCCGCTTGAGGTAATTTCTCAATAACTTGCTTAAATACGCTTGTTTTATGCTTGCGGTACTCTTCTTCGGATAAGTTGCGCAAAGGACAACCGCCGCAGATTTGCTGATATTTACATTCCATGTCGGCCTCTATATGTTTCTGTTTTCATAGCTGTCCAAAAGCGATATTTCTTCGCTTTCTTCATTTTGGAATACAGGGTGAACATTGCGTTGCGGCGATTTCTTTTTTCTGGTCGCCGATTTAATTTCTTGTTCGTTATATATCGCCACCTGATTTCTGCCGTTGCGTTTTGCCTGATACATGGCATCATCAACCTGACGCAATAGAATTTCCACACTGGCGGTTTTTTCGGAGGAAACCACACCGATACTTACGGTAAACTTGATGATTTCATTTTCATATTTAACAAAATCATCCTCAATACTTTGGCGCAGACGCTCGGCAACACGCATGGCCACGTGTGAATCGGCATTATTGAGAAAGATGATAAATTCTTCACCGCCGTAACGTGCCACAATATCATCTTCTCTGACGGAATTACGGCAAATCTCCGCGATTTTGATAAGGACTTTATCGCCTTGTTGGTGTCCGTATTTATCATTGATTTTCTTGAATTTATCGGCATCAATAAGCAACAAACCGAAGTTTTTTCCGCTCTTTATGCAATCTTGCGCGCGTGAAGCGGCCACCTTTTCAAAGTAACGGATATTCCAAATTGAAGTCAGCGGGTCACGGTCAGCAATGTTGTGCAAAGCGGCTTCACGTTCTTTACGTATGGCAATATCCTGCAACACGATATAAACAACGTCGGTATTGTTATATTCCATATATTTTGCGGAGGCAGATACCCAAAACGGCGAGCCGCTGATTATATTACAGGTCATCAAATCAAAATCTTTGACTTCCGCTTTTTGTTCCAATTCCTTAATAAACTGCGTACGGTTGCCGTCATCAATGAAAAAGTCTTCAATTCCGCGATAACCGGCTTCTTTTTTTCCGACACCGAGGAGAATGGTAGCCTTGCTGTTGAGGGCAAAAAGTTTGTTGTTATCACGGCGCAACAAAATAATCGGATCGGGCGAAGTATCAATCATATTCATCAACTGAAGATTGAGCTTGTCAATGGAGTTCCAGCTTTTTTGCAAATCCGTTTTGTACATATCAAAGCGCATAAAAATCACGGCGGCGGTGAATACATATATCCATAACCAGTTGAAAATATTTAAATTAAGCCAGTTGTGGTAATAAAAAAATGCCGAAATAATCAACTTACTGCCGAGCATAAAAAGGGATATGGTAAACAGCAGATTTCCGGTTTTGAAATTTTGACATAGTTTTGTGATACTGCTGATAAAAAGCAAAACTATTCCGATGATTGTGAAAACCGAGCGTAATTGGTTGGTGTACTCTATGTGGTATCCCACAAAAGAATAATAGACGCACAGTGTTAAGCCCAGTGTCATATAAACGGTGAGTGTTTCACGATTGGCAAGTTTGTGGTTATAAAAATCGGTTGCCGAATTAATCCACAATATAGATATAATCAGCGATATAAGAACTTTAACGAAAGTAACGAAATTGTAATTAAGTCCTATCTTATAAAGTACATGGTCATGCACGGTTAAAAACGTAAGCAAAATCATTATAAGACTGCCGAGTTGGAACAAGAATAAGCCGCGGAAAACCTTGGAATCTCTGACCAAAAAAATAGAACCGATACCGATAAACAGCGATAAAAAGCTGAATAAAACGTTATAACCGGAATAAAAAATATTTACACTTAACATTTATTGCACCCGTCGCATTTTGTTTAACAAACCATAAGGTATAGTACACTTAAATCGGATAAAAACAAACATTATTTAAAAAATTAGTGGAAAAATTTTTTTATAGGTGTAAAATACGTTCGTTGTTACAGTTTATGGAGAGAAAAATGGAATTTATTGCTCCGGATCATTATAGTTATAAGTTTAAATTTGATATTGAGAAATTACCGGCCATATATACGGACAGAGTGGCAGCCAAGATTTCTTTATGCGGTATATTCAGCGGTATATTGTTCATAGCCTTGGGGCTGTTTGAATTGGTGTCGTATTTTATGGATTTAAGTGATGAAAGTTACAATTTCGGCACTCCGATGCAGGCAACCGCCGACCAGGTTTTTTGGTTTCGTTACAGCTTTGATGCCTTCATCTTTTTATTCGGTGTGATAATCGTATTTTTATCGTTGAGCGCGCTTGTGCGTCGTAAAACCATATTTTTTGACGGTGATAATATTCGGATTACTCACAAACTTTTGTTTGGCGATGAAAAAGTTGAAACGGAAGCGTTGTACAATTATTTGGGAGTTTTGCTCAAAGTTGAGTATTACCAGTTCGGATTGATTAATCGTAACCGCTACATTATAGAACTGTATCACAAAGAAAAAAATAAGAGAGTACCTTTGTACATTTCCACCAGCGGACAAGGTGTCAGAGAGATTTGGGAATACTATTCCGAAAAATTAAAAATGCCGGCGCTGTTTATGACCGATCACGGTTTGGTTTCACGTCATCATAACGAGTTGGATAAAACGCTTAAGGATATGTCAAAGCGTTGGCAACTTGACTTTTTATACGATGAAGAAAAAAATGCTCCGGCGTCGCTGAAATACAGCGTAAAACCTGACCGTGTGATTCTAAAAGAAAAACGTTTGTTCTTTGATGTTTATACGTTTTTATCATTAATCGGCCTTGTGGGGTTATGCGCTTTGATGGGATATTGTATGGCCAATAACCAAATGATACTTAAACACATCGGTTTCGGCTGGTTTGCGGCGGCTTTGTGCGTATGTGCACTGGTTGTATTGTTTTCGCTTATCAGTATTTTTTGCAAGGATGTGTTGATAGTAACCAAACATGATCTTATTTTAGGGCATAATCTGACCTTTTTGCGGATGGATATTGAATTTATGCCGAAAGATGAAATAGAATCCATTGATATCGGGCATAATCCGATAACCGACCGCTATTATCTCTCGATTATATCGCATGATAAAAGTATGATTTTCGGGAAAAATATGCCGATAGAAGACTTGCGGTGGATACGCGGTTGTCTGATAAGAGAAATCGTCAAATAGGATTAAATTAAAAAAATATTTGCTTTGTAAACGGTTTTTTGATAATTAAAAGTAAAAACAAAACTAACTTTGAAAAAGGATAAGAAATATGGCAAAAACAGTAAAGAAAAATACTTCGGATGCAAAAGTTGCGGAAGTTAAAAAAATGCCGACCGCCGGTCGTGCTAAAAAGGATTTATCTAACGTTAATCCGGAATTGACCGATGCTTTTATTCAAGAAGTTGATGAAGACGTTAAAAACGATAATCTGAAGGCTTTGTGGGATAAATACGGTTTGTTGGTGATTGCTTTTGTGGTGTTGGCCGTTTCGCTTACGATTTCTTTTGATCAAATTAAAAATTGGCGTATTGCGCAAAATCAGCAACGTACCGAAGAATATATTATGGCAACTCAGGCTCAGGCCGATAATCCGGAGAATATGATTGCCGGTTTACAAAAGATTTCTCAAAAGAATCAGGGTATTTTCAGTGATTTTGCCAGATTGCAAATTGCTAATGTTTTGCTCAATCAAAACAAGGTGGAAGAAGCTTTGGTTGCTTTGGAAAATTTGGTAAATGATAAACAGGTTAACAGTGAAGTTAAGCACGTTGCTTTGGTTAAACTTGCCACATATAAGTTGGATACGATGGATAAGGATTCCTTTGAGCAATTATTGCAACCGTTGTTGAACGAAAAAACGTCTTGGACCCCGATGGCTCAAGATTTGTTGGCTATGTCGGCAATCAAAAACGGAGATATTGAGACGGCACGTACAATCTATGAAAATATTTTGAAGATTAATGATTTACCGGAAGGTTTCAAAGCAAGAATTCAAGATATGTTGTCGTCTATCAGCGATATGTAAAAAACAAAAAAAAAGAGGTTAATATGTTTGAGCGTAAGTTATGGACTGCTTGGGTGAGTGCGTTTTGCGTGTTGACGGTGGCGGCCTGCTCCTCCGATAAAGATATTCCGCAAGGTAAGAGAATTTCCGTTTTGGAACAGGCTTCGGTAATAAAGCCGGATGTGTCAAACGGTGCATCGTTAATTAAAATCGGTGCCGCGAAAGATAATGCGGAGTGGTTGCAAAGCGATGATAACGCGCAACACGTTATTCCTCACGTGAATAAGGAAGCTTCGTTTACCAAACAGTGGAGTTCGCGTTTCGGTAGCGGTCGTTCTAAACGAGATATGCTTTTATCCAAACCGTTGTTGCGTAATAATGTGGTCTATACCTTAGATGCCGAAGGTACGCTTGGCGCATATAATCTCAAAGACGGTGAAAATGTATGGCGCGTTGAATTGCTTTCCGAAAATTCCAACATCGGCGACAGCGCGTTGAAAGGTGCCGGTTTGGCGATGGACGGCGAAAACATTTTTGTAACGACCGGTTTCGGTTCGGTTGTGGCCGTTAAAGCAAAAGACGGATCAAAAGTATGGGAAAACAGCTTGAAAACTCCGCTCAGAATAGCCCCTATGGTTGCTGCCGGCAAGGTGTTCGTCCAAAGTGCGGATAATCGCTTTATGGCTTTGAACGCTAAAGATGGCGAAATTTTGTGGGACTATGATATTGCCATGGAAAACACCACGGTGGTAGGCGGTGCGGTTGCCGCATACAGTCCGTCGTTGGATGTTGTTATCAACGGATTTTCAAACGGAGATATACAGGCCTTTAACGCATCGCTCGGAACTCCGTTATGGACGGATACGCTCGTATCTAACAGACAGGCATATTCTTCCACATTTTTACACTCAATCAAGGCTTCGCCTGTGGTGGAGGGTGAAACGGTTTATGTTTTGGGTAATGCCGATACGTTGGCGGCAATAGATATCAGAAGCGGTAATCGCATTTGGGAAAAAGAAATCGGCGGAACCAATACGCCGTTGTTGTCGGGAAATACTTTGTTTGTGGTCAGCAATGATAATGATTTGTTGGCGGTTAATAAGGCAAACGGTGATATTTTGTGGGCAACTTCCATTGAGCTTGGCGGTAAGGCTTCAGAAGTTGCGCCGTATAGTCCGATTTTGCTGAACAATAAATTGGTGTTGGCGCTTTCCAACGGCAGAGTTTTAATCTATGATCCGAAAAGCGGTCAGAAAACAAATATGATTGATTTGGATGAAGACTTAAATTCGGCTCCGATTGTTGCACAAGGTTATGTTATTTTTGTCACTGCAAAGGCAAAATTGCTGGCATATAAATAAAGGGAGAATAAAGTGCTTTCCGTTGCTATCATAGGGCGTCCAAACGTCGGAAAATCTACGCTTTTTAATCGCTTGGTTGGTAAAAAGTTGGCTTTGGTGCACGATTTGCCGGGTGTTACGCGTGACCGTAAAATGGCAAAAGCCAAATTCAAAGATATTGATTTGGAAGTAATAGACACCGCCGGTTATGAATATTCCACCGAAGACAATATGGAAAGCAGAATGTGGAAACAAACGCAGATGGCAATTCAAGATGCCGATGTTTGTTTGTTTTTGTTTGATGCCAGAGCAGGGCTTCAGCCGTATGATGAATTTTTTGCCGATTTGGTGCGCAAAACGCATAAGCCGGTTATTTTGCTTGCTAATAAATGCGAGGGCAAACAACAGGAAAACGGTATCGGGGAGGCCTATAAATTAGGTTTGGGCGAGCCGATTGCTTTTTCGGCCGAGCATACCATCGGTTTTGATGAGCTTTATGTGCAACTGATGAAGCTTGATGATGCCAAAAAAGAGAAAGAGAACAATGAAGTAAAAACTGCCGTCATCGGGCAAATTCCGGAAGATTTTGAACCGCTGAAAGACGGCAAACCGATACAGGTTGCTTTTGTGGGGCGTCCTAATGTCGGTAAATCAACATTGGTTAACGCTTTGCTCGGTGATGAGCGGATGTTGACCGGACCGGAAGCCGGTATGACCAGAGATGCCATTACAACCGAGTGGGTATGGAAGGGGCAAAAGTTTAATTTGGTTGATACCGCCGGATTGCGCCGTCAGGCCAAAGTTGTGAATTCGCTTGAAAAAATGTCGGTAGAAAGTACCAAATACGCCGCCAACATGGCTCAAGTGGTAGTGTTGGTATTAGATGCCGATGCGGTACTTGATAAGCAAGATTTAACGATTGCCCGTAATGTTTTGGATGAAGGCAGGGCGTTGGTTATTGCCGTTAATAAATGGGATATTGCCAAGCGCAAGGAAACTTTGGATAAGTTAAATTATAAGTTGGAAACTTCTTTAACGCAAGCGGCCGGTGTGCCTACGGTTACGATATCGGCTTTGAAAAAAGAAGGTTTGGACAAGTTGATGAGTGCGCTTTTGAAGGTGTATAATCGTTGGAATATGCGAGTACCGACGGCTCCGCTTAATAAGTGGTTTGCCGATGTTCAAGAGCAGAACCCTGCGCCTTTGGGTAAAAATAAACGTCGTATTAAGCTGAAATATATTACTCAGGCAAAGACACGTCCGCCGTCATTTTATATTTTTTCAAGTAATCCGGAAGGGTTGCCGGAATCGTATTTGCGTTATTTAATAAACAGTTTGCGTGCTACTTTTAATATGGGAGGTATTCCTCTGCGAGTCACGGTGCGTAAGGCCGATAATCCTTATGCCGATAAAAAATAAGGAATAATAATGTATATGTGGATAATGATAATGTATACAACGCTTGCTTTGACCGGCGCTGCGCTTGTGTATTTGAGTGAAAGAGTCAGCCGTTTCGGGTTTATGGCGGAACTGGTAAAAAAAGGCAAAAATGCGCAAATTGCCGTCGGGGCGGTGGTTGTTTTTGCGCTTTTCGGGCTTATCGGTTTGGCGATTAATTTTATGAACGCCATTATTTGTGCAATTTATTTTGCATTGGCATGGTTGATAAGCGACTTGTTGTTTTGGATTATTGCAAAAATACGCAAGCAAAAATTTGAACGTTATTATGCCGGCGGTGTCGCGGTTTTGGTAGCCATTTGCGCTTTATGTGCCGGTTGGTACCTTGACCACAATGTGTGGAAAACCGAATATAATTTGAGTACGCCGAAAAAAGTGAACGATTTAAAGATAATCATGTTTGCCGATTCACACATCGGGACAACCTTTGATGCCGAAGGTTTTGCCAAACATATTGCCGATATGCAGGAGCTAAAGCCGGATGCGGTGATTGTGGCAGGTGATTTTGTTGATGACGGAACCACAAAAGATGATATGGTAAAGGCCGCCCAAGCTTTGGGAAATATGAAAACCCGTTATGGTGTTTATTTTGTGTTCGGTAATCATGATAAAGGATATTACGGAGCCGCGCGGCGCGGTTTCAGTGCCTTTGAGCTTATAGAAGAATTGGAAAAAAACGGAGTTAAGGTTTTACGCGATGAAACGGTGTTGTTAAATAATATGTTTTATATCATCGGCCGTCGCGATTTTTCGGAAGTCAGAGAGCAGAGCGGTAAACGTGCTTCCATGCAAGATTTAATAAAAGATTTGGATAAAGACAAATATATGATAGTTGCCGACCATCAACCGGCGGATTATGCGAATCAAGCCAAATCCGGTGTGGATTTGGTGTTGTCGGGACATACGCACGGCGGACAACTTTTCCCGTTTAATCAAGTTGGTAAGTGGATAGGCGCCAATGATGCGATTTACGGTTTGGAAAAACGCGGTAACACGGATTTTATAGTTACCTCGGGAATTTCGGATTGGGCCATAAGATTCAAAACCGGCACCAAATCGGAATATGTGGTAATCAATATAAGTAAACAATAAAAAAAACACCCCCGAAAAACGAGGGTGTTTTTTTATCTGCTATGAATTAACTTTTATGATTTCGGAAAATATATCCTTTACTTCATCTATATCTTCTTTGAAACCCATAAACATCATATTTTTTATCTTTCCTTTATCGGTGATATATTTAGGAGAGATGGTAATTTCTTCTTTAGTATCGTAATCATAAATACCGATACCGTATATTTTACAAATAGACATCAGCGGGGCAATATCCCACAATTTTGCGGTAGATATAACCGCTCTTAACTGTCCTAAAGACAAATATAAGGAATAGATTGCCGCTGAAAAATAGTCTTGAACAATAAGTTTGCCCTTAATATGATTAGGTTTCAGTTTTACTTCCCAAACATGGGCTTGTACAACTCGGGATACGTCTTTGGGAAATTTATCAAGAATTTCCGTTTTTCCGAAGTGTTCTCTAAAAACCTGTTTACCGTCCGTATAAACCAAATCGTCTAAAGCCGGAGCATAAATAAATCCATATAAAGGCTTTCCTTTTTTAAATACTGACAATAATATGCCGTAAAAAGGTAATCCGGAACTGTAATTCAAGGTGCCGTCAATCGGGTCTAAAATAAATTGGTATTCGGTATCGGCAATTTTTTCAAACAAACTTCCGCCTAAATCATCAATACTTTCCTCATCAATGATTACGTAATTCAAATCTGAAAAATTCTTTGCCGCAAATTCTCGGAAGGCCTGACTGTTATGCAAATCAACATCGGTAACAATAGATAAAATTGCTTTATTATCTTCCTTAAAATCAATTTGATGTTTTTGTTGCATGGTTGCAAGAGAATATTTCCCTATCTCTTGAATAAATTCTTTCATTTTATAAAACATAAACTTCTCCAAGTTGTTATTTGCTGCTGTCGTATTTTTTTAGAGAAAAATAACACGTTTTACCCATATCATATTTGCATTAGATAATCAAGTTCAAAAGGTAAATCGGTCAAAAAAATAACCCCCAAGAAGGGGGCATTTTTTTTGGCTGCTTCACCTGGAAGTATTGAGCGTTCCGCTCAATGATCTTGCCGCCTGTTGCCACAAGCGCAAATGCGCTTACGGCTCGGCGATGCGATTCCGAACCATTTGGTTCTTCACCTCAGGATAAATTAGCCAACAAAAAAAGCACCATAAAGGTGCTTTTTACGTTGGCTGCTTCACCTGGACTCGAACCAAGATTGACGGAGTCAGAATCCGCTGTCCTACCATTAGACGATGAAGCAATAAGTTTCTGACAAACCGTATATAAGGCAAAATTTAGGCGATGTCAAATATTTTTGCAAAAAATAACTTAACTTTTGATTTTTATGTGTTAAATATAAGATAAGGAGTCGGGAAGATGTTGAAAAAATCTTTATTGAGAAAAATAGTCAGTATATTTGCAGTCAAAAAACGCAAAAATTTTGGTAAAAATATTTCGGTAAACGAGGCATTGGATATTCAAAACTCGTATACCAATGGGGTTTGCAAAGAAGGGGATGTGCCTGATTTGCCGTATGTGGAAATTGCCAAGCAGCTCAATTCTCCGCAAGAAGAAGTTTTTGAGGCGGCGTTGTATTATTTGCGGAGAATCGCAGAAAACGGAGGTAAAAACCGCTATAGAGTTGCCGAATTTCTTAAAAGCGTGTGCAAGGAAGGCTCCATAAGCGAAAACGATAAACGCAGTATTATGCAACTTGTTGAGAAATTAGAAAGAAAATAATTTTTAACTCAATAGTTGTATTTTATCCTTGACATAAATTTATAATTGAATAAATATAGTTGCCGGTGACAATTTCGGTCACTTAGGTTTTTAATCATAAGTTTAGAAGGAGAATTTGACTATGTCTATCGGAACTGTAAAGTGGTTCAATACCCGCAAAGGCTATGGTTTTATTCAACCGGCGACTGGCGGAAAAGATATTTTTGTTCATGTTACAAAATTGGAGGAAAAGGGTATCCGCCGCCTTTATGAAGGACAAAAGGTGAGCTATGAACCTTATGATGATCGTGGCAGGATTGCTGCCGGAAGTATTATTTTGCTTTAGTTTGCATATATCAAAGTAACAGCGCCGCCTGAATTTAGGGCGGTGTTTTTTTTATTTTCATTATCGGGCGTATGAAGTACGAACAGATATTTTTACGGTTTGAAAGTAGCACCGGGGTAGCACCGGAAAAATTAAAGGGTTTATTGGTACTTGTTTCGTAAGCTCTGCCGTCGCCAATGGCGCGGCAATCGCTAACTGCACTTCGGACACTCGGTTTCTAATTTCGCCGCGGACGCTGTCGCGCCCTTGCTCAATAAGATACCTCGCCTCACCAACAAAAAAAGCCACCGTTGTGGTGGCTTTTTTGTGTTGGTGAGCTCGGTGGGATTCGAACCCGCGACCCTTTGATTAAAAGTCAAATGCTCTACCGACTGAGCTACGAACTCGCTAAAACGATTATGCTTATAAAAGATAAAAATTGTTTAGTCAATAGAAAAAAACAAAAAAAGTGAAAAAAAATGAAATAAGTGTTTATTTATTAATAATTGTGTGATAGTATGCCTTAAAATTGGGTTATGTTATTTAATTGAAGAGGTTAAATATGGCTTTAAGTAACGAAATCGGTCAGAAAGGACGTTATAGTATTTTACAAAACGCCAAGGGCGAAATTATGGTTATGATGGATGCTCGTGTCGGAGGTCCGGAGAATCCGCGTTTTATATATGACGGCGGGGATACTGCCCTGTTGTATCGTTCGCAGGAAAGTGCGGTTGCTTTTCGTAAAATAGATGAAGGAGCACATGCTCCGCTTAAGGCTGTGACCGAAGTTCTGGTCGTAGAAATTGAAAATGACGATGTGGAAAGAGAATATATCGTTCCGGTACGACTGGTTAAAGATGTTAACAGTTTGATTATTTCATAAACGGAGATGTTCGGTTTATGATTGCGTATACAGCGCTTCTGTTGTTTTTTATAGGTATATTCAGCAGTATAAAAGTTGGTGTAAAAGTTGATAGGACTTTGTCTTTTGTTACTTTTGCATCTCTTTTTTTTGTATTCGGCGGTTTTTGTGATGCCGTTAACTCGGTAAGAGAACACGTTTTAGCTTTTGTTTGGAGTACGTCCGCCGGTAATAATCTTAAGTTTGATGTTATTTCAAATTCGTATAACTACGGTTTGGTGTTGCCGTGTTTTATTTTGACAATGTTGGGGGCTCTGAACAATTTTTTCTTTCGTTATGAAGAACGCCGCAGTGCATATATTTCGGTTTTAACCTTTAATTTGGTGGCGTTGATAATTTTAATCACCAGTAACAACTTTGTGCAGTTGCTTTCCGCGTTGTTTGTGGTTGATATATTGTCACAGTTAATGATAAGAGATGTGGAAGCCGGACGCCGCTACGTTTTGCTGAATATGTTTGCGGATATGATTTTGTTTACGGTTTTGGCGTTGATAAATTGTCGGGTGGCTTCGCTGGATATTCGGCAAATAATTTTGTATCGCAATACCGGTATGCATCAGGATTTTGTGGCGTTGGCCGGTTTGACGGCATTGTTTGCCAAGCTCGGTTTCTTTTTGTTCCAAATCGGAATTACCGACCTGAAGAACGTTCGTTTTCATCGTTTGCAAAATATATTGTTTTTATCGTCACCGTTGGCGGCGATGATTTTGTTGCTCAAGTTTAACGCTTTGTGGCGGACTTCGGAATATTTCACTATGTATATGGACATTGTGTGTATTTTAACAATTCTTTGGGGCGGACTGGGAAGTTTGTGCTCCAATAATCTGAAGTCTAAAGTTATATACTGGCAAATGTCGTTTTGGGCTTTGTTTATGGAATTGTTGCGCTTTCACGGGTTTATTTGGTTCTCGGGATTTACGTTTTTGTTGTTAGAAATGTATGCCATAGTTTTGGCGTTGTATTTGCTCTATTACTACAACAATCGTCGGGTGCTGATGACTCAAATTCAAAATATGCCGCTGACAAATAAAAGAGCGGTGGCGTGCGTTTTGTTGGTTATTGTGGCGGTTGTGGCGGCCATGTCAAACACCTTAACAATCCTGTATAATAACATGAATCGCTACTATATTTGGACTTTTGCCGCTGTTTTTGTGCTGACATTGAGCGCGGTGTTGAAACAAATGTTCAAACGCGAATCGGTAAAATTGGTCGGTTACGGCCCGATGCCGGTTAAAAAGTTTATGTTGTTTGAGCTGATTATGTTTTGTGCCTTTTTGCTGCAGGATTGGCGCTATGCCGAACCGGCCACTTGGAGCGGGGCAGTGGTGTTTGCCTTGTTGTGCGCGTGTAATCCTTTGGCTAAAACAGACTTTGTGTATGGTATCAAAGCACTGCAAAATAATGATGTGTTGGGGCGGGTTTATCATGTGTTGGTCAAATCTTTGCGCCTGTGCGGACGTGTATTTTGGCTGTTGATTGACCGTCTGTTTGTGGAAAAAATAGTTTTGGCGGTATTGTCTTCAAGTGTTTCCGCAATGTTGCGCTTTTTCAGAAGATTGAATGCCGGCAAGTTCAGCGGTGTTTTGGCGTTTATCTTGTTGGCGTTGCTCTTGAGTGTTTCTTATTATATCGGGAGAAATGAGCTATGACAGATATTTTCCCGTTATTACTGATTTTGCCGCTGTTAGGATGTTTGTTTGTCTTGTTTGCCAAGAAAAACGACAATAATTCGTTCCATGTTACGTTGTTTGCTTTGTTGAGCAATTTGGCGGTAATCGTACGCATGTTGACACAGATAAATCGTAATGATAACGATTTGCAGGTGTTTCACTTTGCTTATTCCTGGTTGGAAAGCAAGAGCATGGAACTGGTTTTTGAGGCAAATTTGTTCTCATTGTTGGTGTTGATGGGAGTTTATATCGCATTTATTATCGGAATAATGGGATTAACGGAGCAACAACGTAAAAATAAAGCGCAAATGCTTATGGGATTGTATTTTGTGTGGAACGTAACCGGTTTGCTTTGTGCCAATGACATGACATCTTTTTATATTTTCTTTGCCGGTATGATTATTCCGCTGTTTTTGCTGGTCGGCCTATATGGAAACATTAAGAAAAATTCCACGCTATATTTGTTTTTTGTATTTAATTTTGCCGGTGTATTGTGTTTGCTGACGGCAATGCTGTTTATATATAAATACCATAACGGTAATACGGAATTGCAGAATATTGCCCTGATTAAAATGCCGGCCGGAGCGGCGGTGGTTGTTTGGGGCTGTGTTTGCGCGGCATTTATTTCGCGCATTCCGATTTGGCCGTTCCATTACTGGATTTCTTCGGTCAACTCCGGCTTGCGCAGTTCGTTGGTGTGTGTGATGACTCATATGTTACCGTTGACCGGTTTATACGGCTTTTTGCGGTTTTGGCAGGTTACCATCCCGAAGGGAATTTTGCCGTTTGTTCCGGTGGTCGTGGTATTCGGTATTATGACCATGTTGTTTATTGCGCTTATCGGCTTGGCTCATAAGGACTTTTTGCAAAAATTGTTTGCTTATACCACGGTGTATTATTTGCTGTTTTTGTTGGCCACCATTATGTTACCGGAAGTTTATATTATGAATATAGCATATTCGTTGGTAACCTTTTTGATTGTAATTGCCTCTTTGACGGTTTTGGGGTTGAAAGCGGAAACCGCCTGTGAAGACAGTGATTGTGATTATCGCGGTATTTTGGCTTATATGCCGAAGCTTTCAAATTTGTTTTCATTTTTTGTGTTGGTTGCGGTCGGACTTCCGCTTTCGGCAATGTTTTGGAACAATTTTGTGCTTATTTCGGCCTTTTTCCGTATCGGTTTCTTACTCGGTACTCTGATGATGACTGCCATTACCATGATATGTATGGCTTTGTTGTTTGAGCTGTTTATTATGCGGAATTTGACCGAAAAAAGA
>Ga0265298_10000465_pt1 | contig 59984 bp, 16 predicted proteins | sample AusTroGonzalo_MG_3_FD_193486 | JGI IMG/M metagenome (GOLD analysis project Ga0265298, IMG submission 193486) | Bovine rumen microbial communities from tropical cattle in Woodstock, Queensland, Australia - Gonzalo_01 | ecosystem: Host-associated > Mammals > Digestive system > Stomach > Rumen ... | reverse complement strand
ACTCTTCACTCTTCACTCTTCACCCGTCACTCTTCACCCTTCACTATCCTCGACCTCTGCGCAGCCCCCGGTGGCAAGTCCACCGCCATGCGCACTGTCCTCCCCGAGGGCAGTCTGTTAGTCAGCAACGAGCCCATACCTACAAGGGCCCAGATCCTTTTGGAGAACATCACCAAATGGGGCTGGCCCAATTGCATCGTCACCAACAACTATCCCCGCGACTTCCGCAAGGCGAAGGTGCAGTTCGACCTCATCCTCTGCGACGTGCCTTGCTCCGGCGAAGGCATGTTCCGCAAGGATCCCGCCACCATCGGTGAGTGGAGTCCCCAGAACGTGGAGAAGTGCTGGCGCCTACAACGGGAGATCGTTGCCGATGCCTGGGAGTGTCTGAACCCCGGTGGCCTATTAATATATAGTACGTGTACCTATAATATAAAAGAAAACGAGGAGAACGTGCGTTGGATCCTGGAGACCTACGATGCCGAACCCGTCACCATCCCCACCGATCCCTCATGGAACATCACGGGCTCCCTCCTTCCCGGCTTCGATGCCCCCGTCTACCGTTTCATCCCCGGCATCACCCGCAGCGAAGGGTTGTTCCTTTGCGTCCTCCGGAAACCCACCCCCACCCCCTCCCCAAGGGAGGGGCGTCTAATGACTCCAGCAAATCTTTCGAAGCTTAAATGTATTCAGCCTCCCTCCCTTGGGGAGGGGTTGGAGGTGGGTATCTCCTACTCCGACGCCTTGCGCTACCTCCGGGGCGAAGCCCTCGTCCTTCCTCCCGATACCCCTCGCGGCATCGTGACCATCACCTACCGCGGCGTCCCCCTCGGTCCTGCCAAGAACATCGGTTCCCGCGCCAACAACCTCTATCCCAAACCCTGGCGCATCAAAACCACCCATCTCCCTTCCACCCCCGTGGAAATCATCTGTAAACTGTAAACAAAATAATTAGCATATGAAACAATATCTCGACATCCTCAACCGCATCCTCACCGAAGGCACAGAGAAAGGCGACCGCACAGGCACCGGCACCATCAGTATCTTCGGCACCCAGTCGCGTTACAACCTCGACGACGGTTTCCCCCTGCTCACCACGAAGAAGCTCCACCTGAAGTCGATTATCTACGAACTGCTCTGGTTCCTCAAGGGCGACACCAACGTGAAGTACCTCCAGGAGCACGGCGTCCGTATATGGAACGAGTGGGCCGACGAGAACGGCGAGCTCGGTCCCGTCTATGGTCACCAGTGGCGTTCATGGCCCGACTACAACGGCGGCACAATAGACCAGATCCAGTACGTGCTGGACCAGTTGAAGAACAATCCGAACTCCCGTCGTATGATCGTCTCCGCCTGGAACGTGGCCGAAGTCAACAAGATGGCGCTGCCCCCCTGTCACACCATCTTCCAGTTCTACGTGGCTGGCGACCGTCTGTCGCTCCAGCTCTACCAGCGCTCTGCAGACACCTTCCTCGGCGTACCCTTCAACATCGCCTCCTATGCCCTGCTCCTGATGATGATGGCCCAGGTGACGGGTTTCAAGCCCGGTGACTTCATCCACACCACGGGCGACACCCATCTCTATCTGAACCACATCGAGCAGGCCCGTCTCCAGCTCACCCGTGAGCCCCGTCCCCTGCCCCAGATGAAGATCAACCCCGACGTCAAGTCGCTTTTCGACTTCCAGTACGAGGACTTCGAGCTCATCAACTACGATCCCCATCCCCACATCAAAGCCGAAGTCTCAGTATGAGAAAAGAAATAAATGAGTTGTTTATTTAGAAACGAATTTGATTATTTAGAAACGAATTTGAATAATATGCATAATTTTGTTCACGAATTAATATAATAATTATTATTCATATTAGTGGGGTAAATTATTCACATTACTCAAATTAGTTTCCATAATATATATATATCCACATTCGTTTCCATAAAAAAATTCACATTCGTTTTCCTGAATAATAAAAATATGATTTCGATTATAGCAGCGGTGGCTCGGAACAGAGCCATAGGTTTCAAGAACAAACTGATTTACTGGCTCCCGAATGACCTGAAGCGCTTCAAGGCACTCACCACGGGCCATACCATCATCATGGGTCGCAACACCTTCCTCTCCCTTCCCCATGGCGCCCTCCCCAACCGTCGTAACATCGTGTTATCTATGACGATGTGGAAAGAGGAAAGAGGAAAGAGGAAAGAGCCACAAAAAAACATCGACCTCTTCCCCTCCCTCGAAGCCGCCTTGCAGCACTGCGCCTCGGACGAAGACATCTACATCATCGGTGGAGCCTCGGTCTACCGTCAGGCCCTGCCCCTCGCAGACCGTCTCTGTCTCACGGAGATCGACGACACCCCTGCCGAGGCCGACACCTTCTTCCCGCCCTACAAAGACGACTGGCAGGAATCCTTCCGCGAAGATCATCCCGTCGACGATCGTCACGCCTTCCCCTACTCCTTCGTCGACTACATCCGGAAATAAAAACATTGAAAAGTTTGTAACAGCGGGACGGTTCCGTCAAAACAGAACCGCCCCGCTATTATGTTAAGGCGTTACCGGATCACCAATGTTAACCTCCGTATCCTTCTTCACAATACCGTTATCACCACCGCCATAGACATTACCCATGATGGTAGCGCCGTTCTTGACGTTCACCTGAGTCCAAACAGAAGTAGCAAACAGGTTGGAAGGCAATGTTGACATACCACGGCAAGCGCCATATACCTCACCGCCATAGAAGAGGTTATATCCAGGATTCGTACCGATGGTCACCTGCCCGGCACCGCCACCGATGTTGACGGTATTCTGCGACCACCAGCCCTGACCGATGGCTGTGACACCGTTGGCAGGATCGTTGGGTGCACTACTGTAAGCAACATCACGGGTCGTGGTACCTGGTTTATAGGCAACTTCCGTTCTCGAGGGTGGAATGGCAGGAGGACCGACGCTACCCATAGAGCCGCCACCATAGACATTACGGTGGATGGTGCCGCCAAAGATATCAACCTGAGTGAAGCGAAGTACCGTTCCTGAATACTGGCTGTAGCCCACTTCGTCAAGTTTGGTTTCGTAGTAGGTTAAGCCTGTGTCCTCCGTATCACCATCACCGTTGGCATCGAACTTGTAAAGGCTGATACCCGATCCTGCTCCATAGACATTGCCACGGTGCAGCCACTGCGGGTCGTCAAGATCGGTGATATAGTTATCGTCTTCGTCTTGGAGTACTGTGTCGCCATAGGGCAGACCTATCTCACCAGCGTTGACAACCACATGGGCATCTCGACGTACACGGCCGTCTTGAGCACCGCCATAGACAGAACCGTAAATCTTTGGACCAGCACCAGACATCTTTGTCCAATAGGTATCACTAGGAGTACCATTTGCTGCAACGATAGTGGTTAAGCCAGCAAACAGATCCTGCAACTCACACAGGCTCATCTTTTCTCCGACAGCGTGACTCTTACCGTTCTTGTCCGTGCAAGCAAGTATGCAATTATAGCCGCCGCCAATGGTGACGTGCGTCTCATTGGTATAGCCGTTAAGCCATTCAGGGTTATACAGATAACGGTACGACTCTCTGAGGTTAGGTGCAGCCAACCCGCGGCATCCGCCAAAGATGTTACCTGCAGGCAGATCGTCCCACAAAGTCGTAGAACCAATTTCGCCACCAAAGACATTCACATAGGTATTACCGCTATTCCAGAAAGCGAGGCTATTGTCATTACCCTTATCCCATAGCGTACGATCAGCTTCCGCAGTGGCTTCATTCAGTGTCTCGCCATAGCCTGTTGGGTAGTAGTCATCAGAGCCGCTGGCATAGCTGCCGACACCCACGGAAGCCATATAGCCACCGCCCAAGACGTTGTTCAGGATACGACCATTAACGATAGTGAGGTGCGTGTTGCCATAAACCTTACCTGCCGTCCAGTCGTAGATCTCCCTTTCGGATGTACGTTCTTCTGTGGGCTTGGGATAACCTGCATATCCTATTCCAGTCCCGACCTTGATCAGCGTTCCCTTGTACCTACCTTCACCACGGCCACCGCCGAACATAGAGTGACTGACGAAGCCGTTGGTCAGTGTCACATGGGTATCCTCAATGACGTGGCCGTTCTCACCGCCGCCGAAGACAGAGCCTTCGATACAGGCCTTACCATAGTTAGCGCTCCCCAACATTGCCGAAGAAGTACTTTCGGGCGTGAAGTTGATAGTCACATAACTCTCCTTCACGTTGGCAAGGTGTGCCATGACGTAACGGTCGCCAGCATCACCCTTGGAGCCACCATAGATATTACCGTTGTCGAGACCCACGATACGGTCGCTACCCATACCGATATGTCCGCCCCGAATATCAATAGTAGCTACACCAGTGCCGCTAGCATACTCGAATTTATACGGCCAACTCAGTGCGAAGCTCGTGGTTTCAGAGTCGTGTTTCTCTTTACTCGTAACCGTACCTACAGAAGCTATTGAACCTCCACCATAGACGTTTCTGGCAATCAAACCACCTTTAACCGTGACATAAGTGTTCCCAAACACTGAACCACCCCACGAGTTGTAGTATTCCTTGCTGTCTGTTGGACAGGTATAAGTATCCTGACCGCAACCGGCACCATAGACTGCACCACGACTATTATTGACCTCACGGGTCTTGGTAGCGTCCACGTTACCTTCGCCGTTCTTAAACTCTGCCCAGGTGCCTGATACGACACCGATGGTACCATCGTAGATGTTGACCTGTGAGTCAGCACGGTTGTGACCATTTTCACCGCCGCCATAGACGTTACCTGTAATCAGAGGTGTAGTGTAGGTGCTTGTATCATCATCGGTACCGATAGTAACAATGGTGTTGTTAACCCATGCCACCTTGTCATATGGATCGACATCGACTCCCGGATTTGCTACAGCTGAGATGTTACCTCGTGACGAACCATTCACCATACCGTTGTCGCGACCACTGATACCGATGGTACCACCCGTGATGGTGACGGTGGCTGTACCAGTGTTGGCCGCCCAGTTGACCGGGAAACCGGCAGATGGCACGTGGTACGTTCCCATATTCCCATCCGTCCCATCCGTAGAGAGGTCGAAAGTACCTACCGAGGCCAGTGAGCCACCACCATAGACATTATGGTAGATGCTACCGCCACTGATGGTGACGTTGGTGTTACCTTTGACAACACCCATCAAGGGATATGTCAGGCTACCCTTGCCGCCGCCATAGACATTGCCAATGGCCTCGCCACCGTACATGACATAGCCGTCGCCCTTGCGTACCTTGTTCAGGCCAATCTCGCCACCGCTGATGTTAACGTAGGTGTTTTTATCAATCGTGGCTATCTTACCACCACCATAAATGCTGGCCTTCACCTTGCCTCCCAACAGGTTCACCGTAGAACTGCCACCCACCTTTCCAGCAAGTTCGCGCGGATTGGCAAGGGGAGAGTTGAGCAACATGTCACTACCATAGCCGCCGCCATAGACAGCACCAAAGCTGTACTGCGTGACAGGTTTGCTCTCGAACTCCTTCGTGATCTCGGTACCAAGGGTTGGCGTACCGCTGATATTGACCACAGTGTTACCCTCGACCTGGCCCAACTCGCTACCACCAAACACCGAACTCTTAATGATGGCATTGCCACTGATGGTCACCGTGGTGGACTTGGCGTGAGCCAGCTTGTCCCAATAGGGTATCGGGTTTGTGTTGTCGAGCTTATAGATTCGGCCCATGCAGCCACCATAGACACTGCCGCCCTTCGTATGGCTGAGCCTGCGGTATGTGGTAGAGGAGCTGGCTTCAGTGATGAGGCCGTCTTCATCCTTCACCTTTTCTGTGAAGGGCGCGAATTCACTGAACTCCGTCTTCGCTATATAGCCCTTTCCAACGATGGACGCTGCATTGTCCGCATTGACAAACACATACTCACGGTCGTTACCGATGGTGCCGCCGCTGATATTAATGACGATATTACCGCGACCATTCTTGTTCATACCGGAGGTTTTGAAGTAGTCGGTAGCTGTACCATCGTCCATTTTATCGTCATCGCGCATCACACCGTATGGTTTAACACCGCCAACCACTTCATCGACCAGATAGAGTCCATAGCCCACCGATGCCAGACGACCGCCACCATAGACAGAACCCAGCATGGTACCGCCCTTGATGTTCAGATTGACGCTGCCGCCCACGTTACCGGCTGTCAGTGCCTCGCCTGAGAAGCCACGACCGCCACCGAAGACATTACCATCCACGTAGCTGGTACCCCATGTGCCGATGGTGGGACCGGTGCCGTCGCTGTTGCCGATAGTCATCTTCACATCGCCCAGCACGTGACCGTCTTCACCGCCACCAAATGCAGAGCCGTAGATGCGACCGCCGGTGATTTCCATCTCCACCTCCTTCACGTTGGTGTCCTTGTTGAAGTGGATATGCTGGTCACCCTTGCCGCTACCGAAGAGATAGCAGGTCACGGGATGGGCGTCAATCTGTGCCAACGTACGCGGCACGCCGAGGGTTCCGCCCGTCATTGTCACCTTAGCTTGACCCTTGCCTGCTGTCAGGCCGTCACCCACGTTGGTCATCTCGTTACCGCCGTAAGCGCTCGTCAGGATATGTCCGCCCTTGATCTCCAAATGCGTGTTACCTTCTACCCATCCTGCCTTCATGTTCCATTTGTTAGATTCGTATGGATAGTAGCCAGAGCCACCACCAAAGACATTACCATAGAACGTATGACCGTCAGTAGCAGAAACAGCACCACTGACACCATATTTGTCATGAGGGTCATAGGGATACGTGTATGGCCAGCTGGCACACTCGGGGAGTGAATGCTGATAGTTGCTACCAACAGCAGCCCTCAGTGCTATTTCTTTCTCGTCGGTTGGGACGGGATTGTCGCCTTCTGTATAGGTGAAAGCAGGATCGTCTGCCACAAACAGATGGCCTTCCTCCCATTCCTTGGCAGTATAACGACGATTGACGTGGACTGGACTTTCAAGGAACGTACCGTCGTCGTCCATCAGTACATAGCCATTACCTATCTGGCAGTCGCCGTCGATGACCACATGAGTGTCATGGAGCACATGACCATTCTCACTGCCGCCATAGACCGAACCTTTCACCCAGGCATCGCCGTTGATGGTAACCTCCGTGTAGTCTGTATAGGCAGCATTGTCATCTGCAAGGAGGTTCGATCCCTGACCGGCACCGAACACATGGCCTGCGTCATCGGGCGGCAGTGGATTGTTACTGCCATCAACCTTCGCCATCTTCATATTGTCCGGACCTATCTCACCATTGCTAATAGTAACGTAGCAAGTACCAGTACCTGAAGCACAACTCGTAGGCTTATCGCCTGTCTTGGTGAAATCACCCACATGTCCCATCTTACCGCCGCCATAGACAGAGCCGCTAATCTGGGCAGCCTTACGGCTTATGGTCTCTGTTGTCTTGGTTTCCCAATTGAACCATTCTCCAGTACCAATGTCCACATACGTATTACCAAGGATGTCAGCCTCGTTGCCACCACCGAAGATATAGCCGATGGTACCAAGGGCCAGAATGGCATTTCCTGCATCAAGACGATCTACGACATATTGATATTCATGGGTATTTTTGCCATCTGAAGCAGTCTTAACATGTGGCGTGGAACTGGCGGTGAAATCATCAGGTGCCGCATCCACATATTTTTTCGGCACCTTACCGTTCTCCATGTTCACATTAATGTGCGGACTGCCCACGACGGTAGCACGATAGCCACCACCATAGACTTCACCAATCTTTGTAGCCGAGATGACATTGATGCGCGGGTCGGCCTTGGGGAATCCATAGAGACCTGCAGCAATCAAGGCATTGTCGATATCCTGCTGCGTTGGATTATTACCCAAACTGCTCAATGCCTCTGTTCTTTTCGTCTCAAATTGAGCTTTCGTCCTTGGCTTCCAATTGTCTGATTCATCTTGATAATAGCCATAGATAGAGTAACCTGCCAGATAGCCGCCGCCATACAACTCATCGATGACGATAGGCTTACAGCCACTCTCCTTGATATTGACGGTGATAGAACCGTTTATCTTTCCACTGGTATCGTTACCACCAAAGACCCTTCCAAAGATGCCATTGGTGACAGTCAGCGTCACATCGCTGTTCACATCGGAGTTCGTGGAACCTCCGAAAAGATTTTCCATGTAATCGACACACTCTAATGACACTCGGGCTTCACCATCGATAGGCGCATCCTTACCGGCACCATAAGAGTTGTCAACCGTCAGGGTACATTCTGATGATGTCTCATAAACGGACAACGCAGTGGTTCTGATATTACCCTTCATATTGCTACCGCCATACACGTTATGGATACGTCCGCCAATGACATCTGTAGTGGCAACACCCGTACCATATGAGTAGTTGGCTTGGCGGAACTCCTTGGTAGAGGCGTTAAGATAGCCATCTGAACCATTGTTCTCAATAGCCTTGTATGGTTTATCCTCGTCACCATTACCATAGGTCTTAATTTCCTCTGTAGTTGTGGCCGTTGTTACATAGTGTGTATAGTTCTTGTAACCCACATTGGCACCAGGGTTCTCATACCACTTACCATTAAGCTGATAGTTATCCCTACCATTACCGCCACCGAACACCTCGTCGATTTCGTATGTACCATTTATGGTGACATCACAGGCGGATGTTGAGGCAGCATTACCACTGCCATACACCTGCTTGATACTGGTCAGTTCACAACCGTCTATGATGACTTCGGTTTTCTCGTCATTGTTTGCCGGTTCATAGGCTGCCAAGTCACCGCCACCATAGACTGCCAAGACATCATACTTCGCAGCAAAGAGATCTCGAATGTTATCAAGGGCGCGGTTTCTTTTCTTCAGAAGTTTTGCTTTTTGTTCATCTTCAGTGTCTCCGGGCTGACTCTCCCAATGGGTATCTGCAAGATCATTCTTATAAGATAAATAAGAAGCATTGTTTTCTAGGCCAAATGTTTCTGCAAACGCATCTAATTCTGAGACACAACCACCAACATTGTCAATGTAATCAGAAAACTTCCTATACTTTGCATACTTGTCAGCAGCAGCTATCGTTGTTCCTTTATTTTTATGCTGCGTAGCATACACATGCACCTTCACATGACCCTTTGGTGTACCCTTCATGTCGTTGCAACCGAAGATCTTCTCAACGATGCAACCCGTGGCACTACTGGCGATAGGTGCCTCAGTCACAGTCTCACCGCTAACCGTGGTCTTACCATTCAATTCCACCAGGATATCGCCATAGACCTTGGGTTCAACGAGCGACTCATAGCCGGGAGTGCCACTTGTTCCTTTCTCAAATCGGCCCAATGCGCCGCCATATGCATCGTGAGCAATGGTGCCGCCTGTCATGATGACATGTGTGGTGTGCAGAGCCGACTTCTTAGTTGCATCCACCCAGTTGTTGGTTGAAGCATCCCAGTTGTCGGTATTCGTATCTGCCAATGCACCGCCGCCATAGAGGTTGTTGCCGACGGAGCCGCCCTGCATATCAACAGTGACACTACCTTTGACAATACCCATCTCACCACCGCCATAGACAGAGCCATACATGGTACCGTCGTTGACAGTGAGCGTGACATCGCCGCTTACGCGTCCGGCAACGTCAAATCCACTAAGACCTTTTCCGCCGCCATAGATATCACCATACGAGCCTGCCGTTCCAATCGTACCAGCATTCATCGTGACAGAGACATGATGCTGTACAAAGCCATTCTCACTACCGCCATAGACATTGCCCTTGATGGCGGCATTTCCACCGATGGTCACAATAGCCTGCGTTGCCAAGGCCAGGGTCTCAAGGAAGGTAAAGTAATCTGCCTTAGTATTAAAGTATTCCCAATCATCTTTGCCATTGATGATTGTCATACGCTTGGGTTTTTCTTCATCAGTAGCATAACTGGCAACATCAAGATAATAATGAGGCACCACTCCCTTGCTGGCACCAAAGAGGTTTCCTGCATCTGCAGAAGCGACTGTTGAAGCATCAGGACCAATTTGGGCATTACCCCGAACATTGACGGTACAGATACCAAGGTTATCGGATACCAACGATGTCGGCATATTATTTTCATCAAGAGTATATTTGCCCACCGCGGCAATCTCACCACCGCCATAGACATTCTTCTTCACCTTGGCCTCTCCCTCAATGGTGACCGTAGTATTACCACGCACCAGAGCTGAATAGCCATGCGTTTCCACACCGGCTCCGGCACCGAATACGCTGCCGTTGATGATGGGATTTTCGGTTGCCTGAATAAGGGTGTAGGTGTATAAACCTTCTTCGCCTGAGCGGATGTACTTGCCCACTACGTCGCTTCCTGGTGTCACTGTTGCTACAGTATAGGAGTCGGACTCCTTCTGGTAGTAAGTGGTGTTGGCATCTGCCTGATGATTGAATCCTATCGTCACCGACGTATGTTCATCCACACGGGCAATCTCACCGCCGCCATAAACGTTGCCATACACCGTGCCGTTGCTGACGATGACTCTCGCTGTCCTCATGATGGCTGGTTCACACTTGAAGGTGAGAGCCTCACCCTTGCCTGCTCCGAACACATGGCCAGAGGCATGGTTCGCGGTGGAAATGCTTCCAGAGCCTATCGTACCACCTGTGATGGTAACGACACTGGCACCTGTGGTAATCGAATCGGGTGGAGAAGTCTTGCTTTTGATTTTTTGCCAAAGATATGATTTGCCGTCTTTAGTGTAGTTAAACTTACCCACAAAGCCCAATTCGCCGCCGCCATAGACGTTGCCGGTGACTTGGGCGCTGCCACCGATAGCGACAGCGGTGTTTCCTCTCACTCGTCCGGCCTTGTCAAAGCCCGACACGCCTTTACCACCACCAAAGACGTGACCTACCGAAGATTCAGTACCGACGATGGTGCTGCTTCCTTTAATCTCAACTTCAGTATTACGCTGCACAAAGCCGCTCTCACTGCCACCATAGGCGGAACCGTGGACTTCTGCACTCTCATCAATGGTCAATTTTGTATCAGTAGCCAAGGCCAGCGTCTGGAGGAAGTTCAGATAATCCTCCCTTGTATTGATGTATTCCCAAACATAATCCGTTGTACCTTCAGGATAATCCCATTTTGTTCCTTGATCACTAGTATTACGAGCAGGCGTCGTGACATATGTCATCATACGTTTGGGCTTGTTAGCTTTATTTTCATAAGAATCAACATCTACATAATAATGAGGAATGACTCCCTTGCTAGCACCATAGACGTTTCCCCCACCATCGTATCCGATGACTGCATGATCCTGGATGGTGACAATACATTCACCACCGCTTACCAAGGTCGATGGCATACCTGAACCGTCAAGACCATATCTGCCCACAGCAGCAACCTCGCCGCCACCATAGACGCTCTTTCCTACCTTCGTAGTGCCCTGAATGGTGACGGTCGTACTACCACGCGCCAGACCTGAGTAGCCATGCGTCTCCACGCCCTGACCTGCACCGAACACGTAGCCTTTGATATCGGGGGCAGCAGTTCCTGTGGCATTTTCTTCGCCTAACGTCACTGCTGCATTCTGGTCCACTCGGCCTACCTCACCGCCGCCATAGACATTACCTTTCACTGTGCCTGCCTCAATTGTGACACTCGTTTTCCTTACCATGGCTTGCTCACACTCGAAAGTATCATCCTTACCCTTGCTGGCACCGAACACATGGCCCTCAACGGTGGTTGTGCCACTGATAGCAACCGTACAAATGCCAGTTGCTTCAGTATCTTCTTCATTAGTCTTGTTCCATGTATATTCCCTGTGGTCTGTTGTATTAAACTTACCCACAAAGCCTAACTCGCCGCCGCCATAGACAGAACCATTAATGGTGCCGCCACTGATTGTGGTGTTGGCATTGCCTTTCACATGTCCGGCTTCGTCGAATCCCTTAAGGCCATCTCCACTACCATATCTCGGAAGACCTTTTCCGCCGCCAAAGACATTACCATACGAGCCTTCCGTACCAATCGTCACGTTCTCGCTTTGAATCTTCACCTTAGTATCGCGCTGTACAAATCCGCTCTGACTGCCGCCATAGACGTTGCCCTTGACTTTGGCATTGCCCGTGATGGTTACATCAGCATCGGAGACTAAGGCCAGCGTCTGAAGGTATGTCAAATATTTGGTTTTACCAGACTTATAATCATCAGCTGCAGGATCAAGATCGTTAACAAAATATTCCCAAACAAAGCTACGATCTGCTTCATAATAATCCCAGGTTTTTCCTAAGCCGTCTATTTTATAGATATTATCATTATAGGTCACCATACGTTTAGACCTGTTACTTCCACTTTCGATATGGGCTGTTTCAACACCCATACCAGCACCATAGACATGTCCTTCCGTAGCTGTTGCCGCGCCATCAGGGCCAATTACAGCCTTACCCTTAACGATAACGGTACATTTTCCGCCGCTTCTCGTGGCATACGGCATGTTATTACCTGTCCCTGTAGGTGGTGTGGGCGGAGTTAATGGCGAATAATTAACGCCTGTAACCCAGTATTTACCCACCGTGCCATATTTGCCGCCACCATAGACATTCTTCTTCACCTTGGCATCGCCCTGAACGGTGACATCACTGTTGCCACGCACCAAAGCCGAGTAGCCGTGTGTCTCTACGCCAGCACCGCCACCGAATACACTACCAGTAATAACCGGAGCGCTTGTTTTGTCCTCATCGCCGTCTCCAATGCCTATCGTCACCACCGTATTGTTTTCCACTCGGCCAATCTCACCACCGCCGTAGACATCGCCAGACACAGTGCCGTTACCGATGACCACTTTCGTATCGCCAGTGCCAGAGTCAACAACTCCCACCATGGCTTTTGCACACGTGAATGAATCGTCTTTACCTTTGCCACCACCGTAAACATTACCGCCAATGGTGACTCCATCTGCTCCTTCTGCTACAGCCACATAAGTTCCCGGCGTAACACCTTCCTTGGCACAGATGTTCACTTCAGTGTTACCCGTGACATCGGCTTCCTTAGCACCACCATAGACATCGCCATCGATATGAGCACCAAATACAGTAAGTACATTTTCTTTTGCATCTGTTTCCGGATTGTCAGCAATTGTTTCCATCGTAACAGTTTCTTTCGTTCCGATGTTTACTGTAGTATTGCCTGTCACTTTACCAATATTACCACCTCCATAGACATAACCGATGGTTCCTATCTTAGAATCGATACGACCTTGTACCACTTGTTTGTAATAGGTATATCCTTTCTTGGCCTCACCTGTAACTGATCTATATTCACCTTCTGATTTTGTATAATAACTGGATACGTCAGAGCCAACAGAAGGTGAAGGCGTTACAATTGTATAATCACCATCACTTTCTTGATAATAGTCAAGCCCAGCTACTGCAGTTCCTGTTGCTTTGGTAAAATTATCCTTTGTATAGTAGCCATCTACGGATGATCTTTCTCTCCCTTCTGAGATTTGTGCAGGAGTCGGGATGAACACATATACAGTCGTCCAGCCCTTCTCTGGATTCACTGTGACGTTACTGGGATGATTAGTTTCTGTATAATAACTGGGGAGCGTAACATTAGAATGACCACTCATTGAACCTCTGACCATGTTGATATTCACTTCCGTATCGCCAGTCACCTCTCCTCTTTCACTACCGCCAAATATCCTGTCTATTCGGGTTGCAGACTTGACATTGACAAAAATCTTTCCGCTAGTGAAGGGAGTTGTATATGATTCTGGTTTTGTCTTATCACCAGTACCATTATACGTTTTAGCATTTTCACCTGGATAAGCAGTCTGATAACATCCGCCATAGAGGTTTTGGATGATAATAGGTTTATCACAGTTATCTGTCTCTTCGATGTTGACGTAGATATTACCACCGATACTTCCCATTCGGTCATTGCCGCCATAGACAGATGTGAAGATTCCACTCTTGATATTGAGGGTTACGTTACCTGTAATGTTTGCCTTATAGGAGCCGCCATAGACATTTTGGATTTCACTGTATTCTCCACAACCAGAAACGTCAACCGTAATATCTCCCAAATTGCTGGCCAGTTCACCATTACCGGCACCGTAGAGATTCACAAGGCGCAAGGGGCAACTGCCGCCTGTCTCTTGCTTAATCTCTGAGCCAACGACAGTACCTTTGGAGTCACTACCGCCAAAGGCCTGACCAATGGTACCACCTTTCAGCAAAACGTGCGTAAAGCCGTCAACATTAGCTCCCGTATTGTCAATCCAGCTGCCGTTTTTGTAAATCATATCACCACCGTTACCACCTCCGAAAACATAACCGATTTCGAAGGCACCATTGATGGTCACATCAGAAATAGGTACCTTGGCCGCATTGCCACCGCCATATACCTTAGATATACTGGTCGCTTCACAACCATCGATAATCACCTTTGCTGTCTGTCCGAATTCAGTATCAGCATCATACGTCGTAGGAGCGTAGTCTGCAAGGTTACCGCCACCATATACGCCTTGAACTTCAAATTCGCCTAAGGTATGGGCACCGCCATCTATTCGCCTAGTGGCATTAACCGTTACTGTTACCTTTCCCTTGGGCGTGCCATTGATGTTGTTACATCCAAATACGCGACCTGTCTTAGGCGCATTCTTTGCTGAAGTTTCTACTTCTGCAGTAAACGCAGTACCATTGACGGTTACAGAAACATCTCCATAAACCATAGCCTTAACGGCCCCCTCTCCTGTAGTCGCACCGCCTGCAGTCAGCTGTCCCAGACCGCCACCGTATGCATTACCGATGGTACCACCTGTCAGTGAGACGGTGGTTTTATAGGTCGTTCCTGTCATAACTTCGCGGTATGCTTTTTCCGAAAGAGTTATCTTCTTATAATATGTTTTATTTTTTTGAGCCTTATCGTCGGAAGTGAGGGTATTACCAGCAGCATCTTCATAATATCCGGTTACACTGTAAGCTGTTCCTGCATCATCTTCGACATACTTCAAATGTTTCACTTCAAAGTAATAGTCGGTATCGTTTCCTGCTGCTTCTGTTGTGTTACCCGTATTTGTATTCGCCAACGCACCGCCGCCATAGACGTCGTTGGCAATTTTACCGCCGCTGACGGATACATTGATACCTCCAGCCACCTCGGCACTGAGGCCGCCGCCAAAGACGTCATTGTTGACGGTGCCACCGGTTACATTGACTTGCAGATTCTGAGGATGGGCTGCATCTGTGTACATGTAGGCCGCTTGGTTACCCCCACCATACACGTCGTGGCTAATGGTACTTCCACCAATATTGACGGTCACGGTGCTCTGCGGCGCACCGAGAATGTTGTTGCAGCCAAAGACATTGTGAACACTACCTTCGCCGGCTGTTGTCACGACCACTGCGCCAAACACATGGGCAGCATGATCATTCTCCGTGCCTTCATTGTCTTCACCCAGGCCACCACCGTAGAGACTGCCGTCAATGGAACCGCCATAGAGGTTCACCTGAGTTGTGGGAGAACCAGCGCTGATGGAAGTTCCGTTAGTGGTATTCACCTTACCCTTGGCCGAACCGCCATACACATCACCGACGATGTTGGCATCTCCACCATAGGTGGTTGTCGTCTCGTCTGTTTCGGTTTGATCATTGTGGGTCGTGGTACTTGTACTGCTTCCAATATTCACCGTCACATTGCCACCGACCAAAGTTGTCTCACCGTATCCGCCGCCAAACACGGCAGCAGTGGTGGTTCCTATTGTTGATCCATTCAATGTGCCGCCCGTGATGTCTACCATGGTGTTACCCGTCACGTTAGCAGCGTTACCGCCACCATAGACGGTCTTGGCTGTACCGCCTGAAACTGACACTTCGGTATTGCCAGAGACATTGGCAAGACTACCACCACCATAAATATTGTCGGTGATGGTGCCACCGGAAACAGCAACCGTAGTATTGCCATTGACCGTAGCCGTCGTACCCAGACCACCGCCAAAGACATCGTTCACATAACCGTCAGTCATCGTCACGCTGACGCCACCTGCACCGTTATAGGCCGCCAAGTTACCGCCACCATAAACGCTTGTAATGGTATAGGTTGCCGGTGATACAGGAGCCACCATGCCATGGATATTGACAGTTGCCGTCTGTTTGGGAGAACCCAGCACATTGTTACAACCGAACACATTAGTTACCTTACCGCCTTCTACATTGACAGTCACAGCACCATATACGTCTGCAGCATGGTCATTGTCAGTTCCATCATTATCTTCACCCAGTCCGCCACCATAGATATTACCAGTGATGGTTCCACCATAGAGGTTCACCTGAGTATAACAGTCTGCAGTTAGGGTTTGCTCTGCATTCTCAGGATCAGGAGCATAAGTATAAGTATTAACAGAGTTGTTATCCGTTGAATTAACAGTTCCCTTTGCACTGCCACCATACACATTACCCGTAATGGCAGCATATCCTTCGTATGTATAAGAGGGCTCACCTTCGCCATCACCAGGAATCTCCGTTCTCTTTCCTATATTCACCGTCACATTGCCCATCACCTTAGTGCCAGCACCATAGCCGCCACCATAGATGTCGCCATCGATAACAGTACCGAAGGTCAAATCCCTTGTACCGATATTCAGTGTTGCATTCCCATCCACATCGGCAGAATTACCACCGCCATAGATACCGGATTTACTGATTGACATACGTAGGATACCCCTTGTCGGATGTCCTGGAGTAAGATAGTCTGGATTGATATAATCTGTACCAGGCTTAATAAATGCGCCATTACCTTCATTGGCCAACTGTGTACCTATATCAATTGTTGTATTACCTACTACAGGGGCAGCATTACCACCACCATATACCAAGCCGATCTTTCCTAAGGCATTTTCGACTTTGTCGCCTGAGCCGTCATCTTTCTCAACGAGTCCTTTCATCATGTTGATGTTAACATGCGTGTTGCCAATGACTTTGGCAGTTTCGCCCAGGCCACCACCAAATATCTTTCCAATGGATGTACAAGAGAGCACATTGACCTGAATAGCGTCATCGCGCCCTGTAACATTTGAAGTACCAGTCACATTGGCTTCCCAAGTCGAACCAACACGACGACATCCATAGATTGAGTAGGGAGCCTTGTTACCGCCGCCATAAAGTTCACCAATCTCAAGGGGCTTACAGCCGTCCTCATAAATATCAACAGTGATAGGGCCATTGATAGTACCACCTTCATTGTTACCACCGAACACACGACCAAACTTGCCGCTCGTCACCGTCAGCGTAACACCGCCATCGACTTCAGCATTCTTGGCACCGCCAAACACTTGGTCTACAAAGTCATCTGACATACACTCCAGCACAATGTTCACACTTCCGTCCATCAGAGCCTCATTTCCGGCACCGTAGATATCTTTGATACACAGACTACAAGTTTCGTTCTTCTCCTTTCGCTTAATCGTAGTACTTCCTACGATGTTACCCCTGGTATTGCTACCGCCAAAGACGTAATTGATGGTACCGCCTTTGAGATCTATATAGGCATCTCCTGTGCCATATTTACCATTACTTTTGTCTGCTTCGTATTCTTCTTGGTCTATAATACCCACATCAGCACCTGGGTTACCATCACCATTACCGTTACCACCACCAAACAGGAAATCAATTTCGTAGGAGCTATTAACAGTAATGTTGGTCGCTGGCACAGGGGCTGCATTACCGCCACCATAAACATTATAAATGCTCGTCACATCACAGCCTTCGATAATAACTTCAGGGTAGGCTTCCTTTTTCACATCGTCGTTATCGCTATATGCCTTCGTGGGCACATAAGCAGCCTGATTACCACCGCCATAGACGGCAGTCACGTCGAACTTGCTACCCTCAGCAGGATTATCCCTATCCCTGTCCTTAGTGGTGATGTTGTCCGTTGTGGCGCTCTGCGTCGCATAGACATGCACCTTCACACTTCCCTTAGGGGAGCCATTGGCATTGTTACAGCCGAAGATCCGATTGACGACACAGCCCTTCTTGTCGTTGCCGACCGGCGTAACGACATCTTCATTTTGAGCATTCTTGGTCGTTGTGCCGTTCAGCTCCACCAGCACGTCGCCACCAACAGAAGCGGGCATACCAGCATCTCCAAGGCCGCCACCGTAGGCATCTCCATCGATAGTTCCCGCATAAAGGCTGACAGTGGTCGTTTTATTCGTACTGTATTTCCGGCCGTCTTCATCAGCATTTTCCGTTACCGGATAGGCATTCACATGGCCTTCGGCACTGCCACCATAGACATCACCAAGGATATGGGCCACACCGATCGTCTGGTTCATGTTACCTATCTGAACGGCCACATCGCCTTTTACATAGGTGTTCGGACCATAACCGCCGCCATGTACATTGCCACCAGTGTGTCCACCTTCCGTCAACGTACCAATGGTACCACTCATCACGTGTACCGCAACATCGCCTGTCGACATACCATTGAAATTACTACCGCCATAGACACTGCCACCTATGACTGGCGTTATAGAAGCATCCGCTCCAATGGTGACTGTTGTATTACCGAGGTTCTGAGCCGCAATAGGATTCGCTCCAATCTGACCTTTACCACCGCCAAAGACGTTGCCGTTCACCGTACCTTTGTAAACATAGACATCAGACTTATTCACGCTTCCTAAAGCACTGCCGCCATATACATCACCTCCCACAGTTCCTGCTCCTGAATAGGTGAAGCTTGGGGCTTCGCCAGTCTTTGAGCCGATGTTCACGGTGACGTCACCTCCGACAACCGTCGTCTCACCCTTACCACCGCCATAGACGTCAGTCATTGTGCCGTTAAGGATGTTTACATTCACATTGCCCGTTGCATCACTCGACTCACCGCCACCATAGACATTACCGCTATCCTCATTCTCATTTTCACCGATAACTGTTGTTGCGCCATCGATTGTCAGCGTGACAGTACCGGTCACAGCACCAAGACCCGTCAGGTCCTCTGTGGTATATAAGATATGATTAGAATTATCAATACTGATAGTATTACCATGTTTCCATTGATAAGTAGTGGTAGCTCCCTTTACTCCAGCACCAAAGGATCCTGCTTGCTCATAGTATTTTGGTTCCTTCCTAAAACCTATAGAGTCGACCTCCACTGTAGGCAACGAGGCTGAGAAGCCTGCACCAAATACATTGCCTTTTACTGTGCAGCCATTAAGCGTTGAGGTGACATCACCCTCAACCTTACCGAGACTACCGCCACCGTAGAAGTTACCCGTCACAGTACATCCTGTAAGTGTAGATGTAACGTTGCGCGTAGTAGCCAAAGAGAATTTCACAAATTCCACGAAAATACGAGCTACATTCTGGTAATTGTTTGACATCGGTATGAATTGATAATCAAACTGAGTGGATACACCACCATAGGTTTCATTATAAACCTGCTTGTATTCGTCTTTAACCCATTTGTTCCAATCAATATTTATCACATTATTTTTGTTGAATGGTGCATAGCGGCTATATGAGCTGCCGCCATAACCAGCCCCGAAATAGGTACCAAAGGTACAATCAGTGGCATTTGTGTGAACCGTCTTGCCGGTATTCATATCACCGAACTTCGGACCGCCACAGAACGTCGTAACATGGCTGCCTGTAATCGTAGTAGCGATATTGCCCTCCACTGGTTTGGCTGCATTGAAGCCACCACCATAGAACTCTTCAATATCGGCATACTGTATCTGCCACGTGATATTACCGGTATTGTCGGCACCGCCAGTCTTACCGATACCCTCCTGACCAGCACCAGCCAACACGCCAAAGCGACCACCACTGATGTAGCACTCAGCATTGTCTGCATAACTGGCAATATCACCGCGGTAAAGACCCGTAAGATAGAATTCGTTGTAATCACCTCCAGTTACCGATACAGGCGGATGTTTCGATGTATATGTCTGGTCCTGGTGAGTTCCTCGCTGGAACTCCTTGAACCATGCATTACCACCCACATGGAAATAAGTGGTTTTGTTGGCTACCTTATTGGACTGACCACTCACCCATTGTTCTATCACACCGCCCTGGACAATCAGCGGTGCTTCACCACGATTTTCTCGGTCATACTCAAACTGAGTGACACGGAACAACGAAGTGTTTGTAGATTCAAACCAGCCAATAGGCTGCATGATACCGAAGTTATAAGAACCTGTACCACCAGTTGACTTCTGAGCCATACCCAAACCTGGGATATTTATAAAGTCAACCCTCACGGGGTGAGTCTGGCTTCGAGAGTTAAAGCGCAGAATATAAGAATAGTCGGGCTCGTTGTCATGGTCAAAATCGGCAGACATGATGGTATAAGAATAACTGGCATTATCCGATGAGATGCCAATTTTATGAGCATTTCCTACAAGTACAATAGCATTGTCATATACAGTTTGCCCACTCGCTAAGCCAAGTGCATCTCTTGCCTTGTCCACAGAGGTATATACCACCTGTTCGTCACCCGCAATATCGTATGTTGAGCCATTGGTGTAAATCTGTCCGCCACCAACTTTATCAGACGTGCTAGCATTATCCATTGCCTGGTTATAGACCACGTCAGGATGACTATCTGCCAGATAGGCCGCCTTCGCCCAATATGGCTCTATGGTGATGGCTGTCACGCCATTAGGCACATCCCAGTAGGCACCCTGGTTGAAAACACGACCACTGACGCTATATAAATCTTTATCGGTGCAGTTACGGTCTGCGAAGTTGTATGGCGTACTCGTGATATTGCCTTCGGCATCTGTTGTAGCATCATCACCAGTAGTGTAAGATGTCGAACCTCCAGAGATAGATGTAATTTTCCAACCTGTCACCACACGGTTGCCAGTATAGTTACCCGTACCTACATCGTTATAATACGGTAACTGTACCTTGTCGTAGTTAAAATTGAAACGATCGAAATCCTTGTCGGTACGCTCCAGTTTGATGGCACCTCGTCTTAAAATACTTGCTCCACTTGGTGCATTGTTTCCCACTCCACCAATATGAACCGTCAGCGTCTTTCCCAACTTACCACCATGATTGCGACCAACGGAAGTACTGTTTGGTGCGTTTTCAGCATCGTAGTTAATGATAGATGGATATTTCCCTGGAGCCTTTAGCACTGGATATGGTTTCGGATCGTCAATGGTTCTGTCTGCCGTCTCCAGTACCCATTTCATCATCTCGTCCTTATCGTATTTACCCGTAGCATACCATGCCGCCAGTTCGAGATGACTGTTCAGCAACAGACGGTAGAATTCAAAACGCTGAAGGAAGCGTGTCTCTGCCATCAAGGCACAGTTGTAGGTGTTAATTTCATTGTTCTGTACGTAAGGCTGCTCAGCAAGGAAGTAGTTGTAGTTACCCAAACCAGTAGCTCCCACGTTAGAAATTATCGAGCCATTATATATAGGAGCCTTGTTGCCGCTGGTGATATTGCCATAGAACATACAGTTCATCACCATGGTCCTAAGATTGTCTGCCGTGGACAAATAATTGTTGTAACCTACAATACCGCCTACAGTACCTCCTCCTACGTTAGCATAGCTATAGCAGTTGACGACACGAGCATAGCCGTCAAGCAGACCAACGATACCACCGGCATAATTTGAACCGCTGACACTACCGCCATTCACACCACAGTTATAAATACGAGTATTACCCGTAGCTGTAGCCACAATGGCTCCGGCATTGTTCTCAGCGTTACCACTGCTAATGCTGGCATTCTCGATAATCACATTCTTGATAATAGCATCCTCTGCATACGCAATGAAGGGAGCAGAGACCTCAAAACTGTGGTCAATCTGACCTACGATAGTACCCTTGAAGGGATTATCCTTAGTACCAATAGAACCGGAGGCTGTAAAATTGCTAGCCAACAGGTAGTGACCACCCATCGCATTAATCTGTGAAGAGTTGGTTACAACTGAAGGCACAATGGTGAGCGTAAAGGCCTGTGCTATGCTGTCTGCACCCTCTTTTGCCGGCTCGGCAAGAGCAGAGAAAGACTGCATCACCTTTGAATTATCAAAGCGGGGCATCAGACGCATATTGCCTTTGCCGTCTGTGACCACCATAAAGGTGGCATTAGTGATGTTCATCTTCGTCTGGTCCATACCGATAACACCAGTCTGCTTCACACCCATGTTTTCAAGGGCTATACCGGGTGTAACACCTTGGCGATATGTGCCCGTCCAAAAACTGGTGACTGTTGACTCGCTCGTATTGGCAGTGAAATAACGATTCTTATTGGCCTTACTCTGTATCTGCACATTATACGGGTCAAACCCATTCGTCCAACCAGGCGTTACCCCATTGACATAATCGGTTTCCGTTTCCAGCTTCGTTTTGGCTGCTTCTTGGGGGCCCAGTTCCACTTCGTCTGAATAGACATATCCCATTTCCTTATCAATGTTGAAGTTGGGTCTTACATACCATATCAAGTCATCTGAAACATTCTCTAAGGTGAGGCCATTTTCCTCCTCACTGGTAGTAGAGCGTAAGGCACCACTGTAGTTCTTGGCATAATGTCCACCCTGTTTTACCAGGAACTGCGCTGCCGACGTGGCGCCCTCCGTGGCGGCTCCAGCATAGGTGTTGGCATAATCGGACTTCACGTCGTAGGTCACATACCAGTCGCGCTCCTTACCGCCCACAAGGGCCTGCGTCTCATAGTTTGGCAGGTTACCGGTTCCTGCGCTATAGACACCCAGTTCTTCAGTGGTATATTCATCAAGATCTACGTCGCTCTTCGTAGCATAGCTCGTAGGGTCAATTTTGTACTTATGATAGCCATCTTCTTTGGTGGCAGTCTTCCAATAGTGATACTTCTCCACCATCGGACTGCTGTATTTGTGAATCGCAGCATATCTTTCCGGACGTTTCGGGTCTGTTGGGCCACTGGGCAATGGCAAACGCACAATCTCCCAACCATGCTGGTCAAGCAGGATGAGCATCGGCTTGATGTCCGTAGGCACAAACTGGAAGGAGCCATCACCCATAGAGATGGTCTGGAACACGTGTTCTTCTTTCTTGAACTTCTTACTCGTGGTAGTACCGGCATCGTTATTATGTATCCAGGGGGCAGAATTAGCCCATGCCTCGTAAACATGCCATGCAACAGTCACTCCATCTTTTACTGGCACAGTCTCCAACTCTGTCTTCTGAGTCTCTGTCAGCGTCACTCCGCGGCCTATTGCCGTCACCTTGGTGGTCAGCTTATTCTGCACCGTAGGATTGTTCTTCCAATACTGCTCAAAAGAGTTGACGGTTTGGCGCTTGCCATAACTCCCATTTGTTGGAGCATCATCAATCTCATTAGTGGTCACCAGTTTCAAACTGCTCGTTGATGTTCCCAACAGCATGTACTCTGTAGCATCGCTATTATCAGCAGGATCGCTTGCTTGTGCATTACCGCCCTTTCTTAATGGGTTATCGTTGGTAACACCTGTCACAAAATCGCTATACCCCTCGGGTTTATAGGTCTTAAGATAAGAATGGAATTCGCGTTTCTTTGTTTTTTCTTCTCCGTTTTCAGTCACTGTCCAGGTATAGTTCGTCTGCGCCTGGTACGAAGATATCTTCACATGGTAGGGGTCGAGTTCTGCAGTGCTGGCAGGGTTATTGGCAGGCTCTATATACCACAGCCAACGGGTACGGGTGCTGGCACCGCTCTCCAGTTGTTCTTCCCAGCGTTCACTACCATATACATAGAGGGCTGCATCACCATTGCTATAAGGATAGATGGCTTTACGAGTTGCGGTCATCACACCGTCTTTACCGTCTTCCTGATAAAAATCCGTGCCATTCGCGAACTGAAGCATATAGGTCGTTCCAACCTTATTCGCTACACCAAGGAGGTTACGACCGTCAAGGTCTATAGAATTATCTTCCTTAAGAGTGTAAGTTACGTAGATAATATTATCAGTTCCAACCTGCGTGACAGCAGTAATCTCAGTGGGATTGTTCTCTGGATGTTCGGAATCTTCTGGTTTGAAAACAAATGGCTCGTCAGGCTTTCCGTCAGTATTCGCGTCCACAAATGCACTAGCATTCCAGTAATGATAGTCCACCAAGGGGCTACGCCAAGCTTCAGGCAACGCAAATGTTCCTTCATATTCAATCCCTGATTGAATCACCTTATTTTGTCTGTCAATCAGTGTGAATCTAATAGGCAGTACCACAGTGTTCACAACTATCGTGAACGGAGTCCCACTGGCATCCACCAACGTAACTTTCTCATAGACTGTTTCCGTCTGGTTAGTACGATCGGCAGTACCTTTCAATATGAAAGTTTGGGATGATTCGCCAACAGATACCGTAGATTCAGAGTAAGTAAGCCACTTACCTGTTCCGACATTTTGTACAGTCACCTTATAGGGGTCTGCACCGAGGAAATACCAGAGATATTGTCTATCAGTCTTATATTCAGCAACAGCGACATCTTCCATCAATGTGCCCCCCTCAACATATTGACACTTACCATCAGCCTTGATGTTATAAGGAGCAGAATTGGTCAACGGCAGGAACTTGTTGCTCAGTTTCGTCGTCGTATAGGTCACATAGATATGGGCATCGCCAGCTGGGGTTGCGGTTATCCTATGCTCCTCATCAAGATTATTGGCATCGAACTCACCTGTCATCGAGTAGAAGCCTATTGTCTCGTCTTGGATGTACGAACTGCGAAGGTCTTCAGGGATGTCAAAGTAACCGTCGGTGATACCATCGTTGTTTACATCCGTATATCCATTTCTCAATGGTGTCCCCGCTGCCTGTCGGATAGCCGCACTGCTGACAGCAATCTCTCCTGAGAGGTTCACAATATGGTAGGTGTACTTAGGTAACGTAAAGGACACAGCAGTAGAAGATGCAGTACGATCAGTGCTGCTGACTGCAACAACCTTAATCTGCTCAACATTCGTATCCGGTGTAAATACCCCCGTGTATTTTTTTGTTGGAGCGGTAGGTTCTACTCCAACTGCCGGTATCACAGGATCCTCTCCGTCTAACCTATAATAGATGTCCACACCAGGGGTAGGACACGTAATGGTGACTGTTCTATCAACGGCTTGCGTGATGACAGGGTCAAGACAGAAAGGAACCTCAACAAATGTCCAGGCTGACGTTCCGGTAGCTCTTACCTTCTGCACTCTCAATGTTGTACCATTTCTATTCATGGTGCTGAAATTGTTCAACGACTCATCATTCAGCATCTTAGGAACAATGAAATAGTAATCCTCTGTGGTTGACCGTGCCCAGGCAAACTGATAGCGTTGTAGATCATCTCCTGTTCCAAGAGTCGCATTGGTCTTGAACGCAGCTTTGTCATCGCTCGAACTACTACCCGTATAATAGAGATAGTCTCCCGTCTGTGCATTGCGAATGTAATAATATGTCAACCAGTCTGCATCGGTGGCTGCTGCCGCCTGCTCAAGATACCAATAGGTATCCTCATCAGCCGACGCTGCTTCAACCATTGTGGCGTTGGCATTGGCTGCGGCAGGGGCCTTCACATAGTATTCGTCTCCACTGCTAAGCAGCTGATAATGTGTTCTCGAACTGCCATCCGACACCGTAAAAGGAACTGTCTGGTCAAGGACGCTGGGCAGGACGAACTTCCAGCGGGTGTTCCCTGAATTAGCGTTGCTAGCAGAATAATCTGCAGTGTTAATAACCTTATTATTAGAATTGTTCGAATCCTTGTTAATAAGAATATTCAACCCATATGGATAAATATTGTATGTTCCAGTTGTAGGTGATTCTACAATCTTGAACTTGAACTTGTTATCGTTGGCACCAGAATAGGTATCCAGATAAACATTGTTTGTGGCGTCACAGCGCAGGTATTTACCGTTTGCATTATTGACGATATAGTAATATTGGACGTCGTTTTCTATACCAGCACTCAGGAAATACCACTCCATAGAGGGACGGAATAGTGATGTGGTATTAACCCTAAGAACACTATTATTGTCAGGATCACCAGGAACCATGTAGAAGTGGAAATCGGTCTCGTTCCAAGCATTATTCTGACTCTGAATCAGTCGCTTATGCGTTGTACCACAAAGAACGACGGGTTCAAAAGTGGCAATATTTGACTCCCAATCTGCTCCATACGCAATGGCTTTAATGGTGGTCACGCCTTCAGCAGGGTCGAAAGCTCCCGTATATACTGTACCATTTGTTCTGGATGGTGTACTACCATCTGTGGTATACCTTATAGTTATTCCATCCCCCGTCTGTGCTGCTGTGATTGCTATTAAACTGCTTGAATTGTAAGCAATCGCTGGACGAGTAATCACATCTTCGAGATAGAAATATCTATTATCATCTGATCCTACTTGCTCATTACCCCTGTATATGCCGACGATACCCGCCGTATTCGTATATCCCGAAGGACCTCCAGTTTTTCCGCTTTGTCCCGTAAGAGCATCTTTATTTCCTCCATTGACTGTAATTCTGTCATCAGGAATGGTTTTAGGTGCGATATAAAGACCTTGATGCTGAGGGGCAATGGTGAACAATGCATTGTCGTTAGTTTCAGGTGAAGCAATCGTTTCAAGGTGAACGCGCATGCGGTCTGCTCCACATCCGCTGATTTTCCCGCTGAGTACCAGATACTTACTAGTCCCAGTATGATAGAAAGTGTAATAATCTCCATGTTTTGTAACGACCCACTTCGCATTGCTCATGCCGCCTTGCGCTTCATATGCACTTGTTCTGCATTTAAATGTTGTGAGGAATGGTCCGTCACTATTTGCTTTATCTGCAGTCCAATTATTAGTTTTCTTATAGTAAATCCACCCATCCGAGGGACACAGGTAATAGTTGTCTGTGTTCGTCGGATCTGTGGGGTCATAGTAATATTGAGACGGATTTGAATTGGGCACTCTGGCATAGCTGGCAATATAATACGTTCCAGAATAATACCCTAATTCTTCTGGTTCTTCTGTCTCCTCTTCCTCATCTCCATCTCCTTTTCTACCATCATTCTGAAATTTAACCTCCTGCACCCAGGCGTTGAGGCCGGCAGGGACGGTGAACTGATAATCGACGGAGTTGGGATATGAGACGGTAGCCGTAGAACCGGTGACCTTCAGTTCTGTGGAGATCTCCGGGGTACGGGTTCTGCCCTGGCCTTCGGCGGGAAGCACGGCATAGACGATGACAGACTTATTCTTCTCGTTATGCGTGATGGTATAGCCGTTACCGGGGGAAACGGTAATCGTGACGAGCGTGGAGCCGTCGCTGTTGTCTGACTGCGACTTCACACTCACCTTACCGCCTTTGTATTCCTTATTGAGCTCTACTTCAACCTTAGCACCTACCGCCATGCTGAGCATCATCAGCATCAGCACCGTTAATAACCTCATCATGATATTGTTCATATAACTCATATTTCGTGTCATAACTTACTTATATCGTTACTTCAAATATCCGTTTTCCGTTGTTTTCTATCCAGCGGGGCTCCGTCGTCTTCCGTTTCTGGGAGAAATCGAAGGTCACCAGGTAGCCCTCAGCCGAGCCGCGAGTCGTAAGGTATGAGGCCAACTGGTCGCGCCCCTGCTCCTCGTACTTCTCGCCGCGCCAGATCTTCAGTTCGATGATGAACTCCTCACTGCCGTAGGTCACTATCAGGTCCATGCGCCGGTTGTCGCGCGTCTGCGGCTCCACATAGTAGAATCCCGTTCCATTGATGATGGGCTTCAGAAATGTCAGGAACAGCAGGCGACCCTCTTTTTCCAGGAAAGGCACGGTGCTCTCACGGTATTCCTCGTGCATCAGGTCGGCGAAGCGGGTAATAACCAGTTCCATGTCAAGCCGCCCATTGCGCACATAGCTCATCTGGAGGCGCAGCTTGCCGAGGCTGTTGATGGTTTGCTCGGCAATGAAGTAGTTGTTAAGCACCTCTTCGAAGATGATGTTATGGATACGCACCTTTCGCCTTGCATCAAACTTGATGATACTGAACATCGTGGCGAAGTCCATCACAGGATTGTTCATGTCGTAGGTCACCTCCTCGCCGTTGATGGAGATGGCAAAGATGAACTGCTTCAACTCCGGATAGTTCTCCAAGTTCTTCGTCAGGCTGGTGAAGAGGGTGTTCTTCTCCAGGATGGTCTGCTTCGTGGCTGTCTGCACGCCATTGATGGTCCAGTCCTTGTCCAGTTGTTCGTCAATCACCTTGCAGAGTTTGCTCACGAGGAAGGGATAGCCTGATGTATATTTGTATATTTCCTCACTTACGGCTGGGATGTCCATGCCCGTGTGCTCGTCCTTTTCGTAGTCAGAGAGCATCTGGGCTATCTCCTCAGGGTGGAAGGTCATATCAATGTTAAAGTCTGCCGCAATGTTCCAGGGCGAGTTATACTTCTTCTCAGCCTCCGGACGGAGTTTCACCTTCAGGTTCTTCACGTCATAGACGCCTGCGAGAATCACGCTGTGGAACGTGCTGTTCATGCCCTGCAGGTCGCGCTCCAGGTATCTGTTGCGCAGCATTCCGAGGAAATTCAGGAACAACTGGTTGTCGCTGCTCTTGTCTACCTCGTCGATGGTCACAACCACAGGTTTCGGTGCCTTCCTACAAAAGTCTGTTATCAGCAGTGCCAGATCGTCCATCGACTTCGCCGTATTGTTCTGCCAAATACCTGCCAGTGCGTCGTCCACCTTCTGTGAGGAGAGATAGCGGAGCATCAAATTTGAAAAGGTCCTGACGAAAGCCTCTTCCGATTCAAACGGGGTATCGCCAAGGCCCTCAAAACTCATTGGCACGACAATAAATCGTTCCGACAGCCGACGCCAAATCATGTAGAGCGTCGTTGTCTTGCCATATTGCCGCGCACGATTGATGGTGAAATACTCGCCAGCGTCAATCAAATCCTCCACAGCCTTGAATCGCTTCTTCGAGTCCACCATATAGTGTCGCTCTGGATTGCAACTGCCCGTTATATTGAACCTCCTTCTCATTTGCGAATCGCGTTCATATTATATAATACGAGTGCAAAATTAAGGAATTTCGGGGATATAAGCAAGAGAATGAGGTAAAAATTTGTTAAATCGGGGGTTTTGACGATGAAAAATGCGTACCTTTGCGGGGAAATCAATTAAAAACCACACAAGTTATGCCGAAAAAGAAAAGCGGATTTCCGTATGAGGTCCACCCGACGCCGGCGAAGGGGAAGGACGGCCGGAACATCGTCTACGCCAGACCCGCAAGGGGCTATAAGATGAGCATGAAGGGCGTCGACGAGTTTTGTCACAAATATTACAACACGAGGGACGGCGAGATCACGTATGCGCTTGAGCAGTTCCTGAAGGGGGCTGCCGAACTGATGGCCAGGGGCTACAGGATCGACACGCCCATCGGCTCGTTCGTGCCGAAGCTGGGACTGAGGCGGGAGATCACGGATGCCGACGAGGTGAAGAACAGCGACGTGGTGCTCGAAGGGGTGGACTACAATCCGGGCAAGATCTGGAACAAATCCATCGAGAAATGGCTCTACGACGGATTCCTCCGCGTCCATAATCCCAACGTACAGGCGCTGATGCAGGATCAGGAGCATCTGGAAAAGGCGTTGAGGGAGTGCCTGAAGAAGGGCTATGCCACCACCAGGTCCTTCGCCTACCACGCCAGCCTGACACAGTACTCGGCACGGAAGCAGCTGGAGGCCTGGACACAGGGTGAGAACCCGAAGCTGATGAAGAGCAGGATGGGCCAGACGGACATCTATACAGAGATATAAAAATATCAAAAAGTATGCCCCTCTACACCTTTTTAGGCTAACCTACTGATAACCAGAGCTATTTTTAGGGGCACACTTTACAAAAAGTATACCCCTGCCCTACACCCGATCTACACCCGGAATGATTACCGCAGCTTCAGGTAATAGCCGCGGATACCGTTCTTCTTGAATTTCTGCCAGCGCAGTTTCTTGATGCTGTTGCCTAGGTTCGTCACGTTAGGCACGTCGCCTGATTTCAGGTGACTGGCCAGCTCTTTCTGGATGGCAGTCACGGTCCAGAAATTCTCCTGTCGGTGCTGTTCCGTAGGCTTGAAGATCTGCGTGAGCACCATCTCGGGTGCCGACTCCTGCTGATAATGGCTGTTGTGGTTCTGTATCTCCCGTTCGTCAACGTCGGTGAACCAGTAGATGCAGTCGGAATCCTGCAGTTCTGTGACGGCCTGGGCGAAAATCTGCTTGTAGGGAATCTGTCCCGACATGTCCACCTTGCCCGTCACCTCGATGCAGAGGTAGCGGCGGGTGCCGTCGCCCGATGGCAACGGGGTCGGGTCGTTGGTGGTGGCGATGAACGAGCAGAGACGGGGCGTCATCGTGTACTGGTCGCTGCGCATCTTACGCACCTGCACGTCCTTCTCCGTCAGCAGACGCTTGATCTTCGCCTGTTCGCGCTGGGTCTTCGAGTCATACTCGTCGATGTTCACCAGCCACATGCGGCCTAAGACACGCTCCACCTGCTCGGCATTGTCCATCTTGATGTCCTTCATATAGTACTCGCGCATCGACGGCGGCAGGATATGGTTGCAGAACTGCGTCTTCAGATAGCCCTGTTCGCCGATGAGCAGCGGCACCATCGAGTTGCCGTAGTCGCGGTTGATGTTCAGGGCCTGGGCCACCATCGCCAGGAACCAGCGGTGGAAATACTGTGGCCAACGGCTGTATTTGGTGGGCAGCCTGCGGGCGAAGTCCTCGATATAGTTTTGCGCGCCGTCCCACTTCCCGCAGCCGGCAAGGAACTCGTGGATGGGGTTGTAGTCGGTGATATGGGCGGACTCGATGTAGGTCCTGATATCGCTCATCCAACTCTCACCGCCCTCCTTCATCTCCTCGACGACGATACTTCTTAAGTCTCTGTCTGTCAGTGGTCTCCACTGTTTGAAGCGCAGGTCGTTGGGGCGGAATTCCGTCACCTGTTTCACCACGTTGTAGCGCAGCTGGTAACGGCGGTTCAGGAACTCCTCGATGCTTCGCATGATACGCTCTTTCTCGTTCATCTGCGACAGGGGGCGTCCAGTGTAGGGTGTCTTATAGGCGTTGCGGAAGGTCTTCCGGATCACGTCGACGCCGAGGGACTTGAAACGGAGGCCCCAGGTGGCACGCTCCACGCATCCCTCCTCCTGCAGACAGGCCTTGGCGCAGTAGTCGGCAAGCAGCTGCAGACACTCCTCCGTCCGGCCTTCGCTGTCGTCGATGGCCTTCGAGAGACAGGTCTGGAACTCCAGTTCGATGCGCTGGCGCTCGTCGCTGTCGGGATACCACACCACGGTGCCCTTATCGTCGGCCTTCGTACCTGCATAGGCCGCCAACGGGTCATGGGTGTCGCGCACCACGGGCATCGGCTGGGCATCGGGATTGTAGTACAACTGCGGGTCGTAGCTCATACGGCAGCCGCGTGTGAGGCTCTGCTCGTCTACCAGCAGGTCGCACATGGCCAGCGACGTGTACAGCCGCGCTGCACTCTCGTGGGCATCCTTCAGGAAGACCACGTAGTCGTTGGCATCTATTATTTTGGGGGATTTGTAGTCACATTTGACGATGACTTTCAGCGTCACGCCGCTCACGCCCGCGAAGGCGAGCATCGTATAGGGTATCTGGCTGACTCGCCGCCGGAGTTCGTCCGTCTGACGGATACCCTGCGGACAGGGTATGTTGAGCAGCAACAGACCTGTCGCCGAGGCTGGTTTGTCGAACCCCTTCCGGCCGAAGGTGGTGCTGAACACGAGGTAGGGCAGACTGTCCGTTTCCTGGACGAAGTAGCGGGGCATGCCCTTCTGCATCATCAGGCGCGAGTGGAGCGTGACGCGGGCAATGGGGTCTGCCGCCTCCTTGGTCTTCGTCGAGCGCATCCGTTCCACGATACCGTCCAGTTCCGTAGTGACAGGGGCTCCGAATTCCCCCAGTCTGGTTTTGATCTTCGTTATCTTCATAGATGCAAATATACACATTATTCCCTAATAATATAGCTAAACGGGTATAGATTTAATCATTTTTATCAATAACTGTTGTTCTGATGCCTTCTTCGGGTTGTGGAAGGCATCCCTTACAAGGTAAGAAGGCATCCCTGATAGGGGTAAGGCCCTAACATTGCAGGGAGTCAACCCTAGGTTCGCAACCGTTTGCCTATACTCAAACGGTTGTTTGCCTATACTCAAACGACCGTTCTCCTATGCTCAAATACGGCAGCACTATTTTTGTACGGGTGTAGGGCGGGTGTTGAGTAGGGGCACACTTTTTGCAAAGTGTGCCCCCATAATTAGCCCTGACAATCAGATGATTAGCCTAAAAAGGTGTAGAGGGGCAGGTTTTTGCGACCTTTTTGCCATTATAGATATAGAGGCCGCTGCGGGTGGGAGCGGCATTCAGGCGACGGCCGTTGAGGTCATACCATTGATCTCTTAACATTGAACATTGACCATTGACCATTGAACTTTCGATGGCGGTGGGAGTGCCGTCGGCAGGGTCACCGATGGAGAGGAAAGAACGGGTCCTCTGCGGCTCGGATTCCTTTTCCTCAGGGATCTGGAGATAGATGCCACCCTCGGGGATCGTACCGGCCTGCGAGAAATAGAACACGTCGTTGTAAAGTAAATATACCTGTCCGATATCCACCGTCTTGCCACCCTTTGGCGCCACATACAGGACGCTCTTGTAGCTCTTGCCCCCGTCCGACGCCTTCGCCGTACGGAAGTCATCACCCTTCAGTTCCTTGCTCAGCAACAGCACGGGCAGGTTGGCGGGGATGATATCCTCTATCTCCTCGACGATGACCGTATTATCCTTCACGCCCGTCACGGCCAGCACATTCAGCATAGACGGCTTCACGAGCGGCTCGTCGAAGACAAAGGTGTCGTAGCTGTTGTTCTCGCCGAAGGCGACACCCGCCATCACCACACCGGTCGTACTGGTGAAGGCAAACTCCTTCCAGCCATCGACCGTCTGGTACTCGTTATAAAGGTTACCTGCCACGTCGACCGTCAGTCCCTTATTAGCAGGTATGGCATCCTTGCCGAGACTGACGATCTTCTCGCCGTTCTGGACTTCAACATTTCTCAACGCCGTCAGACCACTGAGCAGACCGTCACCTAACGAAGTAATGCCCTTCCCGATCACCACCTGGGTAATCCCTTCGCTCCAGGCACTCCAAGGTGCCTCGCTCTTCCCGAGACCGGCAGCACCCTCGCCACTGATGACGATCGTCTTCTCCGTCTCACCTGCCAACTCCCACGTTGCGCCGCTCTCAAGCGTACCAGTGAGCAGCGAATGGAACGTAGCCTCCTTCACCCAGGCACCGAGTCCATCGGGCACGGTGAAGGTGTAGTCACGGGCCTCTGAGAGGTCCTTGGGATCGTCCCCCTCAAGGGTGAGCGGTTCTGCCAAAGTTGGCACATCACCACGCGTCGTATTCGGATCAGGATTGACCGTCAGCACCACCACGATGTCACTCTTCTCAATGGAATAGCCTGTAGCAGGCGTCACGGTGATGGTCACCGCCTGTCCTTCCTGCGACTTCTCGACAATCGTACCACCCGTAAACTCACCGATGGTTACCACCACCTTTGCGTTCGCGACCATGCTGACCATCAACATCAGCGCGATTCCAAACAGTCTTTTCATTGTCTTCATATCTAATCCTTTCTTTTATTTATTATCTGTGTTAATTTATATCTTCTTGTCAATCTGTGTAATCTGTGGCTACTTTTTTACCGTGACCTTCTTCGTGTACTTGCCATCAAGCGTATGCACGATGTACATGCCCGAGAAGTCAGCCTGTACCTCCACCGTCTTGCCCGGCTTCACCGCGAACGATGCCACCGTAATACCAGCCGGCGTCACGACGCGCATATCCTCCGTGAAGCTCAGCGACGACTCCACATAGATCTTATCCTTCTTAGCCCAGATGCGCAGGCCGCCGTTCAGCTCTTCCTGCGTCGGATCGCCATGTTCCTCACCGACGACATCCGGGTCTTCAGACTGACCGAAAACAATCTGCTCCACACTACGCGACGTTGACGGACCATCGATGAAATACGGACGGAAGGCAGTAATAGACACGGCATCGGCAGCCGTCTTCTTAAAGCTGGCACCCTTGTCGTCTAACAGATACGCAAACTGACCTTCTGCCAACTCCAGATTACCACTATAGTTCATGTAGGTAGGCTTGAACGTGTAGGCACTGTTTGCAGACTCTCCGTCCATCTCATCGTCGCTCACGCCGATGTCAGCGCCCTTAAAGGAAGCGAACGTAACAGTCTGCTTACCCGGACTTGGGATAACAATATCACGATAGCGATTCTGGGGAGTCCACTTACCGCTGAGGTCAAACTCGTAGTATGTCTTTCCCGGGAAGCCCACGATATAAGGTGTACCATTCTGTGAGTACGGATAATTATCGACTGGGTATAACTTGCTGAGATAGTCAGAACTGTAATATTTTTTCTGATACTCATCTTCGTTCTTATCCAAATAAGAATCCCTACTATAATAGTAATCCCAGAGGAACGTGTTCGTATAATCCTTGGTCTTCGAACCAGCCGCCAGTGGGTTAAAGTCAGCTGTATAAACGCCAGTCATATCAGTACCATCGTCTTTCTTCTTCTGCTGTAAATTACCTTTATACTCACGCAACCAGTACTCATGACCTGCAGTGTTACCTTTGTAGAAATGAGTCAGTTCACCCTTGACGTCCGTGGAGACAAGCTCTACGGTGAACGGCAGGCTGATGCCCTCCCATCCCTGCGTTAAGTCAACATAATTATCCGGCATACGCTGATACCACATGCGATAGTCGCTGTCAAAGCGATAGCCAATCGGCGCATTGAAGTCCTGCTTGTCAACGAGCAGATGGTCGTTGATGGCCTTCAAGTCGCTCTGCACGAGGTGACCGTAGACGGACTCTGCGGTTGCGTCGTCCACACGGTCATAGACCTTACGGTCGGTGTAGCGGTTCTTCGTGTTCTCACGATCCCAGAAAGCGACGAATTCTGGTTCCTTGAAGTAACTGGTCAGCACGCCATGAGTCGTTGCGTTGACATAGCCGCTCTTACCCGATGCAGCGGGAGCATAGACCAGCAGGTTCTGTGTCTCGTCACAGTTCTGGATGCTCAACAGACCGTCATCATCCAACAGCGGCTGGTAGAACCATGTGCCTTCAGTGCCAGTGCCCAAGGTATAGGTACCTGAGACTTCATCCTGTTTATTGTGGCCAGCGAAGTCGATGGCAGTCATGCCGGGATAGGCAAGCGTGTCGGCATACGCAACCTTGGCTTTTCCGTCTCTCTGGGTGATAATCCTCTGTGCCAGATATGCATGTGGATTGAAGTGAGCCACACCCATTTCCTTCGAGCGGAAGTAGGCCGGTGCACGGTAGACACGGTTGGCATTATTGTTCTGCGACAGGCGGCCACCGTCACGTGCTACAGCCGTCGGCACATCCTGGTGAGCCTCATCAGCATCATAGCCGTAGGTCAGCTTCTGGCCGAAGAAAATGTAGTCGTCGGGATAGATGGGCGAGAAGCGGTCTTCTTCCTTGTCGGGTTCTCCTTCATTCGAAATGACTTCGATCCAATGATGCTCGTCGACTGTTCCTGGGTCAGGGATAACACCTTTGTTGTCGCCGACATAGCGGTAGTCACCGTCGGCAAAGCGGTCTTCGACGTACTTGGTATAAGACGTTCCAGAACCCGTTCCCGTTGAACAGTACTTGGCATTGGTGTTCTCCGCATAGTATTGATTCATGTGGAGGACGGGCTTGTTGTCCTCACCGATGGTGAAGTAGTCGTAGGACACACCTGAGCTCAGTTCCTGCTTGTCGCTGTAGCGCTTGTACAGGTAGAAGTTGTTCAGGTCGTAGGCCAGCTCGCCGTTATAGAAGGCCTGTGCTGACTTACGTGTGACAACGCCCTTGGAGCCATTGGCATAAGTAATCTCAGGATCACCATCGGTGGTGTTATAGAGATCCTTGTTGTCGGCAAAGTAATAGCTATTGACAACCTGATAGCCCTTGTCGTCGCTCGGAGCGCCAAAGACGGGATAGGGTTTTTCGCTTTCTGTCTCTGATAACGGCGTGGTAGCAGAGGTCTTCACCCAACAGCTCTCCACGTAACCTCCACCTTGTTCGGCAATACCGGCACCATTGAACGAACCCATCATGCCGAGGTTATAGACCTCACCGCAGAGGTAATCGAAGAGCGAATGGTCAAGACCACTGATGGTATGACCATCGCCATGGAGGACACCATCGAAGCACTTACCATTGTCTCTAACGGCTTCATCAACATCTGTAGTAGAAGGATCATCGCAAACGCCATTGTAACCTATTGGTGTCCAACTGTCCGTATGTTTAATATCTGTGCGTAGGAAGAACTCCAGATTGCGCTCAGCGCGTGTCTGGTTGCTCAGAAGAGTATGACCCACCATATGGCTGTTTGCAGACCCACTGGTGGCAGTAATCTTACCATCAATGACTGTATAGCCATCTGTATCAGCACTTGAAGATTTGGTAACAAGACTCAGGTCATACAGATCCTTAAACAGATCAAGGCCGTTCTTCTTGCTGGCGCTGTAGTCGTTGATATATATCTTCGGGTCGCGCTTCACGTTCTTGTGGTCGATATACATGTGGTGGCTCTTGTTCTCTTCGGACATCACGTCGGCCAGGTCGTGGTAGTTGGCCACTCTCACGGGTACGGCATTCGAGTAGGTGCGGCCCAGATAGCTCTTGGCGTAGTAGGCCACATAATAGTTGTCCTGATACCAGTAGAGCTTATCGAAGGTCGGGTTGTATTCCACGCCGTTGGTATGGCTCTCGGCATCACGTGGCGTAGCAAAGAGTTCCCAGCCATAGCCCGTTACCTCGTAGGCACCTGGCGTGACATTCGGCTCAGCCAGTGTTACTTTGTCACCAGGCAGGATGATCTCGGGCGGGGTGATATCGTCTATGGTAGGCACACCGCTCTTGAACGTCAGGTGGATGTTCAACACATGGCGCTCGCTGATAGGTGTCACATTGCCATTCGTATCCGTCTCATCGTAGTCATACTGGTAGATGACGGTGATGATCTTCTCCTTCGACAGGTCGTAGATATCGCTCTCGCGGCTCACGTACAGCGTCGAGGTCTCCGTGGGCGAGATGCCGTGGATAGTGAAGTTCTTCTGCTCATTCGTCAGTTTGCTATAACCATAGTACGTTACGGAAACATCTTCCTCAGTCACACTCTTATTATCACTCTCAATAATAGTGCCCACCGGAACAGTATCGCCCTGTTTATATTTAAAGGTACTTCCTTTAATGTTTTGCACCGGATGATCTTCAATAATTGTATAGGCCTCGCGGCAGTAGTAGAAGTTTTTGTTCTCGTCAGCTTCCACAAACGTAAGAAGGGTGACATAGTTCTTCTCCGTGTTTGTCAGACTCGTGTAGGTCTTGCCGCTTATCGTCTCACCGACGGCGTACGGTGTGCTACCAATCTGGAATGGTGTGTTCACCACATAGTATGTACCAGCCTCTTTCACCACAATGGGAGCGTAGTGGCGCTGCTCGTTGGGTAGCGATTCAAATTGTTCACGCGTCAATTCATCACCGACGTAAACCTTTCCACCTGTGATGGCTGTGGTGGGCATATAGTCCACACCGGTCTTATCTCCATCGGTCTCGGTCTTATCTCCATTTCCACCGTTATATGTTGCCGTGTAATCGACAGACGTCTCAATCGAGTAGTGGGCAGGATTGTTGTTGGCACCAGTCAAAGTGCCTGCAGCAGAGTCGTACTGGTACTTCTGGCCTTCGGAACCGCTATAGTTCTTATCAATGAGCAGGTCGAGGGCGTCGTAGTTGAAAGTGAACTGGTCACGGTCGGTTGCCGACATCGAACTCCATGCCTCCAGACCACGGTAATTATAACCACTCGCGTAGTAGTTACCGCCATAATAATAGGGCCCGTCATAACCTGTCTCAGACGGGTCTTTGCTCGTGCAGTAGTAAGCCTGGACAAGATTGGTCTGAAGTTCGTCACGCAAGGTAGCCAAAGTGATCAGTTCCTTCTTCTTCTCGGCAGTCAAATCGCCTGAAACGGTTAAAGCCATAATCTCATCGATGGTCATTTCCTTATAGGTTGTTCCCATCTTATCCTTCACGTTTGTGACATAACCTATCGCTTCCGACTTCTTCATCTTCGAGTCTCTGTAGATGACGTTATCCTTTGTAATCTCGATGGTCTTGGTACAGATATAGGCCTCTTCACAGTCGCCACGATGTTCACTGGCGAATGTTGCTGGTACGGTTGTACCTGGATTGTAATAGGATTCGCTGGAAGCATCAGAAATGGTAATCTTATTCTTCACGATATACGCCATCTCGAAGGTGGCCTGTTTGCCATTCGATGAGTTTATATAGCTCGTAATACCTGGATAGCTGGGATCACCAGATTTTCCTTCATAAGTATAGTAGATAGCCTCCGGGATAAGGTCGCCGTGCTTGTATTCGCTCTGTCCGAGCACAGCACCTCCCGATGTAGCTTTCAAACGATAGGTGGGACCGTCCTCATACTTTGCCTTGCCGCTAGAATTGAGTGCTTCGTAGGCAGCAAGCGTAATCTTACTGCCATCTTTATTTTCCTTTGGTGTGTACCAGTTGTCCCACTTGCTGGGGTTGTTCACCTCATAGGTCAGGATATAGCCTTTGTCGTGGCTGACGTTGTTCGACTCGCGGAAGATGTAGTCATCGTCAGCCGCTGTCTTGTCAGCTTTTTCTATGGTCTGACCAGCGGCATTGGTGTAGGTATGACCGCCCTCTGCACCCTTATAAGTGGCAAACTCTGCGTCGGTCATAACGTAGGTGCCGGCAGCGTACTCCACACCGTCGATCTTGCACGTGATACAGTTCACGTAAGTCTTTTCAACGAACAGTTCCTTTTCATAGTTGCTTAGCAGATACCAATCCCAGTAGCTGATGGGGTCGTTCTTGTAGTAGGTCTTGCCATTGACAATCATCTTCTTGCCATCGCCCAACTCTTCACCCGGTTTTGCATAGTAGGCATAGCGGTTAGGCATCACGTTCAGGAGCTTCATCTTACCATGTGAGGCAGCCGCGATGGTCAGCGGAATATCAACGACTTCACTAAAGGCGTTCGACTGACCGGTGTAGGCCGAGATATACTGGTCGTAGACATACGTAGAACCCTTGATATACCAGAAGTGAGCCGGCATCTTACCATCGCCATAATATCTGTTGCTGACGTTGTAGCAGTCGTCGATAATGGTCTGTGTGCTATGTACGAAGTTACCCGAGCTCTCCCATTCCTTCTGATCCGTACTATTATCTGCCGTGGAATACGTGTAGTCCCACTGGGTAACGGCATCTTCGTTCAGTTTTGTCAACGTTGTGTTCACAGCACCACTCTTGCTTGGTATGCCGTGTACGTTCTTGGCATAAACGAAACCGCCACCGATACCCGTGGACACATTGATCAGGTCGAGCTCTACGATACCCGTGATGGGTCCCCAAACCTTCTCGTAAAGATCGTCGCCCGTGCTCTCCTCCGTAGTCAGTTCCAGATAGACACCCGAGGCCAGGGCCACTTTGTTGTGGCTGTTACCGTTGTTGCGGGTCTTGTTCGTGATGTTTTCCTTCTTCCAGTCGTAGTAGGTTGCAGTGCCATATTCTCCACCCACATCAAGTGTCCTCTTATACAGATCGTTATTGCTGGTGTTGTCAGTCTTACGCACATCGGTAAAATGCACGTCGCTGGTCAATGCACCTAAGTAGTTCACCACGTTGTAGATACCGAAGTAGTTTCCGTGCCTGTGTTTCTTGTAGTATTCAGAACTACTTTCAGCAATGGACAGGTCGCTCGCAATCTTCGAATCCATCTTGTTCAGCGATACCTCACGCACACGGTTGATGGTGTAGTTGGTGAAGTCAACTTCCTCCGGCACACGGTCCTGGGCACCCTGCATCACCATTCGACTTCCGAACACACCACACAAATCTGCTCGCTGGATGCTGTTCATCAGACGACCGGCATAGACGGGCAGCACACCACTTTCTTCCCAATAGCCGGCATCAGGATGGGGCTCCCATGTCTTTTGAGTTTCGTTCCAACGGAGGACCGCCTTTCCTTCATATACAAATGAATTATATTTCTTAGTGACTTCATCATATACGAGGAACAAATCCAGCATGTCATCAGCCGTAATGGTTGCAGCCTTTGAGCCAGGGGTTTTGGGATCGGCAGGAAGATAGAGGGTATTGTTCTTATCCCGACACTCCTTCAGACAGGTGTAGTTCAGCTCATAGTAGGCCGCCTCGCGCTCCGGCAGATCGCGGTAGGCATCAATGGTGATTTCCTTGGCAATGCTATAATAGTCGGTACCGTAGTTCGTGATATTCAGCTCGCGGTAGCCGTCGACCAGCGTCAGGTTACCATCGCCATACAATCCACCCGTATGACGGGTACCTAAGGTAATCATGTCGCGATGGAAGATGTCGTTGATAGAGGCTGTGGCATTACCGAACACCGTGTTGGTGTTGGCGCCCGTCGTCATAGAACCGGACTGTGCGTTACCACCGGCAAACACGGCATTGTGGATGATGATACCCGTCTGGTCCAGACAACTCCACCTGGTGGCATCGGTATTCTTGTTTTCCAGCATGTTCAGCGTATCAATAGGAACAAACTGTCCAGGGGTATAGTCGTGGCCATCGATGGTCACATTGACAAGCACCTTACACATGGGTTCGACAAGCACCTTGCAGTCCTCGGTGAACTGGCGCTCGGTCTTGGTCGTTTTTACATCACCCACTTGTTTCGTACCTTCAATGACCTCAGCATCTTCCGCAGTATAATACGATGTGGGAACTTCTACCGTGACGTAGTTCCCGTTCTCATATTTATAATAGTAGCCCTGATACAACGGATCGTAGCGCACACCATCCTTCTTGCCCCTTCCGAACGTGCCGTCAGCTTTCTCGTAGGCACTATACACAAATCCGAGATCACCGCCGCCGAACACATTACCGTCACCGTCGGCCACACCAGACGCCGTGCCGATTTCACCACCGTGGATACTCACTTCAGTCTGACCGAATACATAACCATCATCATGAAGTGAGCCGTTTCCGCTCAGGTTATCGTATCCACGACCGCCACCAAACACATTGCGGTGTACGTGGCCGCTATACATCTTGACGTTCGTCTTACCAGGACGATAGATGCCCTTCAGCTCATAATCGGTACCACCGGCTTTCGCTTTCATATCACCGCGTCCGATAGCCGCTATCTCACCACCCCCGAAGACGCTGTTACGTATGTTACCGCCATAGATGGCCACCTTCGTCTTGTCGACGGTACTGTTGTCGATATAACCACCGCCAAACAAACAGCCGGCTTCTTCAAGGAGCGTATTGGGTGAGGGCTTCGTATCGTCTTCAATCTTCTCTACGTATTTTTTGTCCTTGTATTCATAACCCACATAGCCATTGTTCATGGTCAGGTAGGCCGTACCGAACACAGCACCACCCTCACCACCGCCATAGACGTTGCGCTGCACGGCAGGTATGCCGCTGGCAAAAGAACTACCGGACAGGTCACCTATCACCACGTGCGTCTCGCCAGGAACATCACCGGCGGGACTGTCACTGATGCTGCCTGTGTGTGCACCCACATTGCCCTTCCAGCCGCCGCCATAGACGTTACGGCACGTACCGCCCTTGATGTAAGCCGTGGTGCTGGCAGTGAAGCCGTAGGGGTTCGTGCTGGCGTCGTAGGCACCCACATGGAAGATGTCGTTCACAGCTCCTGACGTTCCTGCAGCATAGATATCCTTCTTGACCTTTCCACCGAGCAGGGCAATATAGGTGTGGCCATAGACATCGCCGCTGAGGTGAACCTTTGCGTCGCCATAGCCGCCGCCGTAAGCATAGTTCAGGACCTCGGCACCTTCGCTGATGACGACATTGGCGCTGTAAATGTATTGGCGTTTCGCCTTTTCGTCGTCAGAGAATGCCGAGAAATTCCTGTCATCAATAGCAGCCTTGTAGACCAGAGAGGTGACTCTTAGTTCAGCGAAGGCATCAAAATAGTTATCAAAGTCGGTATTCGGCTCGTAGTACTTGCCCAGTTTCCAGGCATCCTTCCAGTCGGTATCCCATCTGGTTTTATAGTCCGACTTCACCGTGCGCATTCCCGTCTCTGCGTTTAGCGTCCACTTGTTCGAATCACTCCAGTACGGGTCTTGGGAACTGATCTGATCCGATGGACCGTCCTTATACAGCGACATATATCTCTGAACACTTTCGGCATTCAGCACATGACCCATCTCGCCACCACCATAGACCTCATAGACCTTGGCACCTTCGAGCAAGTTCACTAGCGTGTGCTCCGACCATGTATCGATACCGTGACCGGCACCATAGACGGTGGCCAGACTGTCCTTCGCCTTGTTCTTCCATACCGGCGATGAGATGTTCACCTGAGTGAAGAGGGCGCGACGCTCGTTGTTGTTGCCACCGTAGATCTTACTGACGGACGCATTCTCGCTCGTGTTATTATAATTCACGATAGCCTGAATGACATCGCAAGGCGGCAGGATCTGGGTGCCGAAAGCCCCACCGAAGATATTATTGACCTTGATGGTCGACTGCTCAGGCACATTGACCACCGTACGACAGGTGTTGCCCTCGTTGAAGCTGCCGCCATAGACATTACCAATATCTCCGTGGAGCAGATCGATAATGGCCGACACTTCGTCGCGGTCATAGCCGGGGGCGAAGGTGGTTTCTTTCGGATATTGCATGCCCACGCCGTTGTAGCTGCCGGCACCGAAGGCCAGCAGACTCTTGAATTTCGTCTCTCCATCGGGGATGTCGATGAGCACATAGCTGCGATCCTGAGCCTCGTCATTGACTCTAACACCATGGTAACCTGTACCGCCCCCGAAAACAGCCTTGAGGGCGTTCTGCGTATGATCCTTCGGACGGATGTTCACAAAGGAACTGTGCTGCTTAGGCATGGCAGCTCCGACACCGTAAAGATCTGTATTTTTATAGTTATAAGAGCCGTAGCCGCCACCGAAAATGGTGTCGACACGACCAATCAGGTACTCCACATACGTTGAGGACTTCAGCACATTGGGTATCTCACCGGCCTTATAGCCATGAAGCTGGGTCTTGTCGGTGTCATAATTACGCAGACGAGCCTCAAAGTTGTAGCCCTCCTCATAGCCAACGAGTTCGCCAGCATCGTTAAGGCCACCGTGAATAATACCACCGAAGTCGTTACCGCCATACACAACATCCTGAATCCACGGGAAGCCGTCCTTATAACCACTGCCGCCATTGTTGGGCTGACGACCGATATACACCTCGGCATGTCCGAGAATGTCGGCATCACAGGCACCAGCGAAGACATCATAGACACGACCGTTGCCCAGGTTGACGAGGGTATTGCCGCACACGTCGCCTTCGTTACCGCCACCATAGATATATTCCGTCTCAGCGAGGTTCTCGACGACACCTTCATGAGAAGAGGCAGTCGCTGTTCCGCTAAGATTCACGGTAGAGCTATAGGCTGGATTATACTGATACTCCTGCGTAACGACACCACCCTCGCCCGTTACATTCACTTTCTTACCTACCACACCTTCCTGACCACCGCCATAGATCTGGAAGGCATAGCCGTTGTTGTGGTTTACGGTAGTGCTGCCCCATACCTCGGTGTCCTCACCATAGCCGGCACCAAACACCGACAAGGCAACAGCCATCAGGTCGTCACGCTGGTCTTTATAGTCTACACCAGAAGCAGGATTTCCAAATATGGCGTTTGTGGCAGTACCGAAGACCTTATTTTTATTCAGCAGCTCCTGATTAATATTGATAATCACATTACCGTTCACATGACCGCTCTCGTAACAACCGCCATAGACGTTACCGCCCTGCAGACGGATATCAGCATCAGAAGGATCTCTATCGACCTCTACGAAGTCTTGTTCTTCTAAATATTCGCCTGCCACAGCAGTATGACCCGCATCAGTAACAGTATTCTTAGTGCCTGTAAGCGTGTAATACTTACTGTCAACAGGAAGTATAGTGCCAATTGCATAACTTATATATGCATTGTCAAGTTTTTTGAAGAACTTGTCATCTTTTGTAACCGTATGGGGTGAACCTGTTACGGTATGTTCAATGTATGGATTAGAGGCGTAATAGACGTCCCCCTCTTCCAATTTAGCGCCTGCTTCTAAAGCGGTATAGATATATCCCAACTTCTGGGTGTTCCACATTAATTGTGTCTTGTCATCATTCCAGCGTAGCGGCGTGATGGTCAGGTTCTCCAGGTTGATCTCAATACGGTCCTTGATGTTGCCTGAAGCATCAGTGTAACTATCCCATTCGGACTCGGTACCGATAACACCGCCATCGTATGCCGCATTATACGTACCTGCCGGGACATCGGCATTATTACAGCCACCCACGAACTTCTCGTAGATATTCACGCCCTGGTCAATGGTGAAGGTCTCCTTGCCCTCAATGGTCATGCTACCCACATTACCACCGCAATAGAAGGAACCGATAAAGCTCGTGAACGGTTTATATGTATCAGGATCGCCTAAGGATTCGCTATCAAACACAATGCTGGGCTTCAGAGGCATAGCGACACCATTCATATAACGTTTGAACACATCGGGGTCTTTCAGGTTCAGTGTACTGAATTTATGACCTTCACTTGCATTGTAATTACCCTTATCATCCACCCATCCGGCATAGTACTTCAGATTGTCTTCACTGACCATGCCTGCACCATTGTTGCCCAGGAACACGTTGTCGGCAATGACGTATGAACCTATCTTCAGTTCCACCATCGGATTCTTCTTCTTGGTAGCCAGCGATGCACAGTTACCGCCCAGGTATACGGAACCCTGTATGACGGTGTAGTTAGGCTTCTCGCCTACTGATTTAGGCGCCATACCCTTCAGACGGATAGACACCTGCTCGGCATTCGGACGGAAGGCATTGAGGGAATTGACAGATGAATTTCCTTGGTCATAATAGAAGTCACCGAATGTATCATCGTTTCTTAAGTCATCCTCGTTGTCCGTATAAGGATAGTTACCATTACCGCCACCATAGACATCACCATAAATGGTAGTATAGATACCAATGGCATTACCACCATACACAGAGCCGGTCACGTCGTTACCGCCATAGACATTATTGATATGTCCACCGCGTATGAGCGTTCGGGCTGACAATTCATTCGGGAAGTTATAACCTTCCAGATTCGTACAGGGAATATATTCGCCGTTCACCGTCGGCACGACGTCGGCCATACGGCAACCGCCATAGACATTGTCCACAATCAAAGGACGCGTATTGGATGACAGCGGCTTAATCTCCAGCAGCAGGCCTTCCGGACTAGTCATATTACCACGGTTACCACCGCTATAGAGGTTACGTATCATACCGGCCTGCAGGTTCCACGTCGGACGGATGGCCATCGCAGCCAGGTTGTTGCCGCCAAACAGACGACCAATCTGGAACTCATCGCTTTCCTTGTGCTCCTGCATCAGATGGATACCCATGCCATTCTTAACGCGATCGTCCGTCAGGAGGTCGGTATAGTCTGCAGGAGCAGGTCCCTCGTTGGCCAGATATTTCGCATAGGCCGTATAAGTCGCAGCAGTGCCCTCCACTCCTGCACTATTGGCCAAAATATGGGTCACCACGTCACTCGGATTATCAACATGGATGACGGTCTTTTTCTTGACGGTGGCATTATTGCCGCCACCGTATGCGAAGAAGATGGTGCCACCCTGAATATCAAGGTAGGTCTTATTCAGTTCAGGCCGCACAAAAGGCGTCTTACTTCTGCCAATGACAGTTCCTCTTTCCTTGATGACATATTCATCACCAACTTTTTCATCAGGATATTCAAAGTCACCATTACCACCGGCAAAGACTTGTCCTATAAATATTTTTTTATTATTAGCTGGTGTCTTGATGTCGTTGGTTGTCCTGTAACCCTCATCGCCAGATGTTAGGCCGTGTTCTGTATTATATGCATCACACTCGGCTTGAGTATAATGCACGTCAACATTAGAGCTCAGATGCACATAGCTGTTGTACGTATCGTCGACATCGTCTGGATTTCCTGCCAGTTCCGTAGGAAGACTCTCGCCTACGGCTTCAGCCGTACCTATCTCACCAGCAATATCGTTACCGCCATAGACGTGATTGATGACAATATAGTTAGGAGTTCCCTCGGCGACATCAGACTTACCATTGATATGCACGAAGGTATTACCGCCCACATTCGCCATACGGGCACCGCCGAACACCCTACCCCTCGGATTTGTCTCAGACATATCATTCTCCGGGTCTATCACCGCACCGATGTCGCCGGCCGTCACCGTCACCTTCGTGCTGCCCTTCACCTCCGCATGGTTACCGCCGCCATATACATTACCACCAATCTTGATCTGCCCCTGCGCAACCATCGTGCTCAGGAGTATCATCATCAATATGGTAATGTATCTTCTCATCCTATCTCTTCAATTCGTGAAATTCGTTTTAATTCGTTGTCTTTTCTCTTTCCACTTTCCTCTTTCCTCATTCCACTGTCACGGTCGGGCTGTCCAGGTCCGGATCCGACAGCACATACAGGTACGTCGGCTGGATGGTCAAGTTCACTGTATATCTTTTTCCGCGCTGAGTCGTGGCCTGCTCCGTAAACAAGTCACTGAGTGCCATCGTGTTCGTGGCGCTGCAGTTCTCGCGGGTCAGGTGGCCTTTCCTGTCATACACATCATACACACTGGTCAGCACGAGCGTCGAGATGTTATGCGGCATAAAGTTCCCGGCACGTGCAGTGAACACAGTGGTCAGCGCCTCACCGTCATCAGACCACCAGAAAGTCAGTCCATCTACTCCGATGATATCACCTGTCTGCTCATAGGTGATCCCCGTAATAGGACTCTTGCTACCGTCGTTAGCCTTCAGACTGGCGGTGATGGTGGTATATTCCCTGCTGGTCTCCCCACCGGCCTTCGTGCTCAGCCTCAGCGCCTTCAGTTTGATGGTGCGCAGCGCGGCATAGTCGGCTTGCACCCTCATATTGACACGCAGGGAGGCATAGAGGTGGTCGAAGAGCAGGAACACGTAGTTGCCCTCACCGCTGGTTTTACTGATGGCATGCGCGGTATATTTAAAGTCTCCCCTGCGCAGACCCGTTACAGTCTCTTTGCCTGTTCCGTCCTTGGCACCTATCACCACGCAGAGGTCCTCGGACATGACGGTGGGCACATTATTCAGCTCCACCTTGGCGCCTGTACTATAGCTGGCGCCTGAACCAACACCGTCTTTACCATCCAGGTCGGTAACATTCAGGATGATGCCAGAAGTACTGGGGATAAAGCCATAGAGATAATAGTCACCTGCCGTGATTTCATCCACACTCCTTTCCGGGTCTGTCACAATCAAACGCCACGTCGTCTCACCGTTCTTGGTATAGGTGGAGAAGGTGCCCTTGAGAGCCGCCTTGTCATTCTGCGTAAAGGCAATGCCGATGGGCTGTATACCATTCTCGTATTCTGTATAGGTACTATCACCGTATGTCGGATACGTCCAGGCTCTGCTCCTTGCAACGTACTCATCAAAGTAGGTCGCAAGACTTCTCACCTCAGCCACTGGCGCCTCTAACGCCTCTGCATGCCCCTTCGCAGGCTCCTCGTCATTGCTGCAGCTGTTTGCCAGTCCCATCAGCCCCATCAGGCTCATGAGCACTGCCAGTCCTCTTACTATGGTCTTCTCTTTATTCAATTCTCAATTTTCAATTATCAATTCTCAATTTGGCCGCAGGCATCTTACCAGTTGTACACCGTCCTGTCGGCTACCATTTCCGTCCATGGTGTCACCGCATAGTCTACCCATCCGATATCCACGCCGCCGTCAGCATTGATCTTGAAGATATACGTGTAGCTGTAGCCTGCCTGCCAGTGCATATACTCAGCCGGCACGGTCGCATACTTTGTGATACCATTGATATCTACCGTCAGCGTATAGCTGCCCTGCTCGGTGTTCGGCAGCACCGTGTACCAACCTTCCGGCACGCTAGTGGGATACGTCTTGGGGTAGTGCTCCGTATCCGATTCCCAGTCTATGGTGAAGCCGCCCTCCAATTCATTGGCAATATCGGTGATCTCCGTGGACTCCTGTGTCCCTGCAGTCAAGGGATAGGTCACTAAGACCGTCCCCTTACGGATGATATGCTTAGTATTGTCCGTCGGCTGGAAACGCTGGTTGTCCAGGGTGACTCCCTCACGTGGGGATACATATTTGTACGAAAACCGCACACGGGAGACGGGCTTCACGAACTCCAACTGAACAGGCTGTCCGAACTGACGGTAAGGATAATCCTGATTGCCGGTACTGTACCACAGACGGCTATAGTAGTTGTTTGCATCAGTTGTGGCATCGGCTATGAACGAAATCTTCACCTCCGATCTCGTCTCTGTCACGTTAGCCGGCTGGATAGCCGTAGCCGGTGCCACCCCGAAGAAACGATAGGCACTGACACTCCAGTCCCAGTACTTGATGGTCTGTTCGCCCGATCCCTGGTTCACGTATTCCCAGCCGTTGCTATTTGTGGTGGTGCTGTGGGCAGCGCTCACATAGTTCACCGTATAACCGGGGAACACGGTCTGGAGAGTCGTCCCGTCGCTCATAGTCTTATAGCCCCAGACTTTGAAGGTCTTATCGTCAGCTGGCAGCAATGTTTGCAGCCCGGCAGCACGGGTTCCGCCCTCCGCAGCCTCTCCGGCACGCGTCACGTCCTGCTCATCCTGTTGCTGGGCAGAGAAGGCAATTGGCGTGGTAGACTCAACGGGCCCTGGCGTCGGTCCCGATCCTGGCGTTCCAGATCCGGGTTCCGTCGACCCGGGATCATCTCCCGAGCCACCGCCGCATCCCGCCGTCAGCACCACCGCTGCCACCAGGATCCCCAGCCTCATCAGCCTCCTGAGTCTTTCCAGACCCACGAGCCTCAACACGCTTACTATGGTCGCTTCACTCTTCAATTCTCTAATTCTCTAATTGACTTTCCCCTTCGGGGCGTCGGGCTAAACCTTCTTGATCTCTCTTAACTTTTTACGTTAGTACGATATTGCGTGGCATGAGGCCTTGCGCCTTTACACCAAAACCCTCGACTCTACGCAAAATAGACTGATACATTTTACCATAACCAACTCAAAATCTTTTATAACCAATTATTTTATTAAAAGCAGGCAGGACCCCGTCCCAGGCCTTTCAGCTTCATCCGAAGCCCCGCCCGCTTATTCTTCAAGGGTTTATTGTACTCTAATCACCTTGTATACCTTCTTGAATTCACCTGTCCAAGCACTAGAGGCCTCGTACTCGACAGCGATTGCTGTTGTTGTCGTAGTGGCCTTAACACCTGTGAGCTTCACTGCATCAATTGTAACAGTATTACTATTACCATCTTCCCTAGGTACTGTAGTCACTACGCTAGGAGCAGCGGTGAAGTAAGTAGAAGCATCACTATTGATGTTGACAACAGTAAGTTTAGGAGCTGGCGTATAGTCGGTACCTGCAACAGCGACCGTCTGAGTATATCCATCATCGCTAGGAGCCTTACTGCTTGCATCTGCTTTATAATATGTAGTGCCGCTTGTAAGTGTTGTTACATCCGTTACTTCTGTATAGGTAGTAGCACCATCCCATGTGTAAACAGCGACAGATTTGCTAGCAGGATTTGCTATTGCCTCAGCTACAGCAGCTTCAGTAATCCTGAAGTTTGTGGCATCGGGAGTTGTAACATGATAGATGTTTACGTGCTGAGCACCACTTGTGCCAAGTACAGGAGTCTTGACTGTGCTACCCTCAACGAAGGATGCATAGATGTCACTGCCTGCTGCATACTCGCTTCCACCTGTTACATAAGCTCCTGTAGAACTATTCACACCGAGAGTAGTAATGCTAGGTGCACTGAGCGTAGTAATGTACTCAGCCTGACCATTCTCATCAGTAATCTGAACTGCATCAAAGGTAATAGGATAGAGACCTGTCACACCACCTATCTGACCGTTAGTATTATCATTCAACTTCAAAATGTACGTATAAGCATAGTTGCTCTTCCACTGACAGTATGCAGCAGGAATCTCTGCTGTTGCATCAGATACATTAATCGTTTCACCGGTATCCGTAGACGTCAATGTGAAGTCTATCTTCACTTTCATGTTTGTAGCATTGGAGGTGTAAGGAAGAATGGTAGTGTATGCACCATCTGTCTTGTCCCATGTTGGGGTAGCTGATGTTGTGCTGATTGGTGAAGCAGCAGTGCTACTCAGAATCGGACTTCCTGCCTTCGTTTGAGCAGTTTCTAAATAGTCAGCCGTACCAGGGGTACTTCCGCTTTTAATATTAGCAACAGCCTTATTATTTGCATCATACGTGACAGTGAATACCGTATTCGTAGTGGTTCCATCACCAATAGCCAAGAACTTTCCATCAACACCAAATTTATTCGTGGAACTACTTCCTGTGCTATTGTATTCCACATTAGTGATGCTTACCTTGTAGCCCGGAATATCCTCATAGATACCAAAACGGATTTTAGACATGAAGTTGCGGAACTTCATGGTAACATTACCACCATAAGCATTCGTTGCTTCACGGTTCGTTCCCGTTGTTTTTGTGATATTGTTTCGGTCTGCAACAAAGATATCATCTAATGATGCACCAGTATTAACAGCAATCTCATATCCCTTGTCATATACAGTAGAACCTGAAGTATTCTTCGTAATTTTTACTTTTCCATCTGCAATATCACCAGGCTTAGCAGAAACAGCTGTGAATGTATAGCTGGCTGCATCATAGTCCCAATACTTGATGGTTTGAGTAACAGATAAAGCAGGATATACTTTGTCACTTGTGTAAGGTGTTAAACCTACATACTCCCAATTCTTGGTATTGGATGTGGTGGTATAAGCAGAATTGCTTGTATAATCTACCTTATAATTGTAAAACACTTGATTTTCTGGAGCAGCAGCAGTACCACTTGTCTCTTTCTTTTCACCCCAAATGATGAACTCATTGTTCAGAGCTTTTGCAGCATCTGCTCCACCGACCTCAGTTGCTCTCGTCACATTCGGAATATTCAGATCGAACGCAATGGCACTTTCACCGCCATTACCGCTCACGACATTCGGAGAACCACTATCTCCGACAAACTCATCGCTTGAGCAGCTCATCAAAGCTGCCAAAGCCATCACTAAAAAATAATACTTTTTCATAACCATAACCTTTTTTATTAATTAATACTTACTTTCAATATATTGTTATATATTCACTTTTTCACCTTTTCAATTTTGCACTGATGCGTCTTCAGATTCCTATCGTAATTGATGCCCACCAGAAGCAGATCACCGGAATACTGCGACACCATAGCGGGATACTCTTTCCTGTGTATCTGCCTGATAGCCGAATCGGCATCCTGGTCATATTTCAGTTCCAAGACGATGGCAGGCGACTCGACATGCTTCCTCGGAATCAGCACGATGTCGGCAAACCCTTTACCCGTCGCCAACTCGCGGTGCATCACGTAGTTATTGCGGGCATAGTAGTAGGCAATGCTCAGGACACAGGCCAGCGAATTCTCGTTGTTGTAGCTCAGAATGCTGGTGTTCTCGTCATGAGCGGCATCCACACCCCGTGCCACCGCCTCCTCGTCACCGTCGAGGGTTGACCGCAGCAACTGCTCTGATGCTTTCAAGGCATCGACAACTGGCTTCCAATTGTTTGCCTTTACTGCATTCTCCATTTCTCCAGCAACTTCCAAATTGGGGATGAAACACTCCTTCGTATCACGATCATAGCTTAAATATCCCAGATGGATGAGGACGGTCAGGACATCATCTTTTGAGTCCACCTCTGCCATATCATTGTTAAATGATGTAGGATTAACCTTGCTTCGTCCTCCTGCCAGCATCATGATAATATCATCCTTCAGTCCCTCATAGTTCATCTGAATATAGTTGGCAACGGCATCAAACGCTCCCGTCGAGGCCCAGTAGCTTTCGCAGCATTCATTGTAGAGAGCCAGCATCACACTGTTGGGATTAAACATAGAGGTCTGGAGACCGATCTTATAGCCGTCGTACCACTTCTCCAGTTCGTCGAAGTCCATGCCATGCTTTTCGGCCAAGGCACGTACCTCGTCTTTTGTGAAGCCATAATACTGTGAAAGGGGCCCGGCCTTGACCATCGAGAACTCCGTGAAGTTGTTGAGCGCGGACTGCGTGTCGTACTTCTTAATAGGCAGGATGCCGGTCATATAGACACCTGCAAACACACGCATGGCATCCTGGCTCTTGAACATACGGCGCAACCAGCTTACGTAGCTGTCCATCGCCTGGGTGCCAGACTTGAACTCACGGCAGATAGCATCCCACTCGTCAATGATGAAGACGAACTGCTCCTGCTTGGCTATGCTGACCCGAAGCAGATAGTCCATCAGGTCATCATCCTGAGCGGCAGGCACATCAAGATAAACCTTGCTCACATCTTCCTTAATGGCTGCATCTATCTTGTCCACAATGCTTTCGTCGTGATACCGTGTCACGAACGTTGTCATGTCCAAATAGATGGCTGCATATTTGTTCAGATGCTGCTCGAAGGTCGGATCGCTGGCTATCTGCAGGTCGGCAAACAACGAGCGCGAGTCGCACGAGTGGTCATAGTACGCATACAGCATCTTGGCCGCCATCGACTTTCCGAAGCGACGGCAGCGTGAAACGCAGCTGAAACAGTGCTCGGTGAAGAGCGACCTGTTCACAACGCTGATGAGTCCCGACTTATCGACGTACTCACCGTTCCTCGCACGCTGGAACCCTGCGTTACCTATGTCTATATACGTACCCATTACTATTTCTCTAATTCTCTAATTGACTTTCCCCTTCGGGTCGTCGAGCTAAACCTTCTTCCTCCCACTCCTCGATGGTGCCGGTCTTGCTGGAGAAGCTGGCACCGATCATATATACAGGCCGGCTGTCGGCCTCGTAGGCCTTGGCATAGCCGCGGTCGCGTATCTGCTGCAGGGCATCGGCTGACGTGCCGTCGAGTTTGAACTCGAAGATATAGACGTACTTCGGCGTCTCCACGATGCAGTCGGCACGGCCCTCGCTGAGCTGCTTCTCCGTATAGACGGTATAGCACGAGATGAGCCGCATGATCAGGTAGAACGTGTAGTGGAAGTATAACTCCCTATCCTTCTGGTCCTTCTTAGGCCGCATGCTGTAGGGCGTCTCTGCCAGGAAGGCGGTGAAGAGCTTTCGCACCTGTTCCAAGTCGCCTTCGCGCATAGCGCGGACGATTTTCTGCACCCATGAGGCGGCTTGTCCATTCAGCTGCAGATAGTCGTTGGCCAAGAGGGTAATGACACCTTGCCTTACCTCATTGTTGGGGAAGTCGAGCTCATACATCTCAAATTCAGGGTCATAGCCCTTGACGGTGAGGTAGCCTGCCTGGAAGATCATGGGCAGTGGCTTGGCGACATCCGCCTTGTAGTTAAGGAATTCGTCGAGCGTATGCTCACCGCTGGTGTAGGTCATGATGTCTTCCTGGCTATGTCCCAGCAGGCGCACCAGATAGGTTGGCGTGCCAGAGGTGAACCAGTAGTCCTTCATGTCAAGCTTGGCAAAGGTGTTGAGGATGCTGAAGGGGTTATAGACATCCTTCATCCGATTGCTGAAGTGGTAGCCGTCATAGCGTTTCTTCAGCAGTTCCTTCGTCTCTTCCACGTTCTTTCCCAAGGCACCAGCCAGCTCGGCAATGCTTTCGGCAAAGACTGTATGCAACTCCTCTTCTGTAATACCAAGAAGGGTGTCGTAGCGATTGTCTATGGAGATGTCGTCGGGCTGATTGAAGCCGCTGAACATCGTTATCTGCGAGAATTTGGTGATGCCCGTAAGCAGGACAAAGCGCAGGTGGTCATCGGTGGCCTTGAAGATGGAGAAGAAGGCTTTCAGCAGTTCACGGTTGCCTGTCAGCAGTTTCTCATCATCGGGATTGCCTGTGTCCAAGAGGTCGAGCAACGGCTTGTCGTACTCATCGATGAGCACTACTACCTCCTGCCCCGTAGCCTCGTGTAGACGTGGGATGAGCGTACGGAAACGCAATGCGACGTCCTCGGTCTCAAAGCACTGTAGATTATACTTGGCCTCCGTTTCACGTATCACCTGATTGAGATAGTCTCTTAGGCTGTTTGGCGTATTCTTGTCAATGCCGTTGAAATCGAAACTAATCACCGGATACTGACTCCACTCCTGTTCCAGTTCCATCATCTTCAGGCCCTCGAACAGATCCTTACGGCCCTCGAAGTACGCCTTCAGGGTGCTTACCAATAGGCTCTTGCCGAAGCGACGCGGGCGCGCGAGGAAGTATATGTGGCCCTGGACCATCTTGTATACCAAGTCGGTCTTGTCCACATAGACGAATCCACCTTTGCGTAGCGTCTCAAAGCTCTGTATGCCTATCGGGTACTTCATTCTCTAATTTTTAATCTTTTCTTCCTCCCACTCCTCGATAGTGCCGGTCTTGCTGGAGAAGCTGGCACCGATCATATATACAGGCCGGCTGTCGGCCTCGTAGGCCTTGGCATAGCCGCAGTCACGTATCTGCTGCAGGGCCTCGGCTGCCGTTCCATCGAGCTTGAACTCGAAGATATAGACGTACTTCGGCGTCTCCACAATACAGTCGGCACGGCCCTCGCTGAGCTGCTTCTCCGTATAGACGGTATAGCACGAGATGAGCCGCATGATCAGGTAGAACGTGTAGTGGAACCAAAACTCGCTCTCCTTCTTGGGGCGCATCGTATAAGGTGTCTCAGCGAAGAAGGCCGTGAACAATTTCCGTGCCTCTGCGAGGTCGGCCACACGCAAGGACTCTACTACCTTCTCCACCCATGGCAGCATGCTGCCCGACTGTCTCTGCTCGAAGAAATTATGTGCCAGCATCTCCACGAAGCCCCTGCGCACCTCATCGTTGGGGAAGTCCAGCAGATAGCGGTAGTCCAAGTCTCTCAGGATGGTCTCCTTGATAGTGAGGTATCCACTCTGGAATATCATGGGCAAAGGCTTTTCCACGTCAGCACGGTAGTCGGCAAACTCGTTGGGTCCATACTCCTGGCTGAGCAACAGCATCAGGTTGTCATGGTTCTTGGCCAGCAGACGCATCAGATACTCAGGCGAGCCCGTACTGAACCAATAGTCCTGCAATTTCATCTGGTCGAAGGTGTTCAGCAGGCTGAAGGGATTATACACATCCGTCATGTTCTCGCTGAAGTGATAGCCGTCATAACGTTTCTTCAAACCGGCCTTCAATTCATCGATGCTGATCCTGAACTTGTCGGACATCACTGCGATATCATCTGCGAAATAGCTGTAGAGTTCCTCTTCGGTAATGCCACAGAGCGCCTCATAGCGGCTGTCGAGGGTGATGTCGCTGGGCTGGTTGAAACCACTGAACACACTGACCTGCGAGAATTTTGTGACTCCCGTAAGCAGAACGAAACGGAGATCCTGGTCGGCAGCCTTGAAGCACGAGTAGAATGCCTTCAGTTCCTGACGGTTGTCCTCCTCCACACTGATAGGCTGACCGTTGAGGGTCGTCATCAGGTCTGAGTCGAGCACATCGAGCATCGGCTTGTCATACTCGTCGATGAGTACCACACACCGCTGTCCCGTCTGGCGATGGGCCTCTGCGAGCACATCGATGAAACGGTTTCCAAGACCAGCACCAGAGGGATCCAGTCCATACAGCTTTTCCCACTTGGCCACGCTCGACTCAAGCGTCTTGTGCAACATACCACCCTGATGGAAGCGCTGACCGTTGAAGTCGATGTGAAAGACAGGATACTGACTCCACTCCGTCTCCAGATCCATGATCTTCAGTCCCTCGAACAGATCCTTGCGACCCTCGAAATAGGCTTTCAGAGTGCTCACGAGCAACGACTTGCCGAAGCGGCGCGGGCGGGCAAGGAAGTAGATGCTTCCCTGGGCCAACCTATACACCAATTCGGTCTTATCCACATAGACGTAGCCGTCTTTGCGAATCTTCTCGAAACTCTGTATGCCTATCGGATACTTCATTATTTATTCTTTTCTTCTTTTGCGCTTGCGAGGCCCAGCCTCGTTATAAGCGCGAACATTAATTTATTTAGTAGCCAGGCGGGGAGTCGAACCCCGCTTGGCTTATAGAGAGGATTACTGTACCTTGATGATCTTAACACCATAAACCTTGTTCAGGTTTGTGTAATGACGATAATACGTCTTGTTTTTAACGTATGTCACTACAGCAGAGCCAGTGCCGTCCGGGTTATCCCAGTAGTTTCCTGACCAGTCTGCGGGTTTATCTTCGGACGTTAATGTGATAGCTGAATAGATGTTAGTGTCGGCTTTGTCTGTTCCTGTGTAATAAACATACGCGTATGTTGTTCCGGCGGCAGGAGTGAACTTGGCGGCTTCACCTGCATTTACTGGAATGTCATTACCGTTTGCACCAGGAATAGCAGTAATATTATTTGCAATAGTTGCAGCAGTCATGTTAAGACCATTACGTCCCTTGACAGCATCTGCTGTGCTACCGTCTGCTTGAATATTTAGAGCGTCCATAACATCAGCCTCAGTTGGTTTAGTCAAGCCACTCAGGGTGTACAACTTGGAAATACCTTCTGTTTCCAGATTAGTAGCCAATGTACCGTCATTCATTACCTGAATATAGATATCACCCTTAGCTGCAAGGTATTCGTCTATGTTGATAATCGAACCATCGATATTCGGATTGTGTCCCTTCTGATAAGTAGTGATGCTCGGTGTTGACACGGTAGTAATGGTGCTCTGCTGGTATTCCTCTGCATCGACTACGATTGCATCGAAAGTAATAGGATAGAGACTTTGTGGGTCGGTTGTCACCTGACTGGTCCAACCGTTGGTATTGTCGGAAATCTTAAAGACATACGTGTAAGCATAGTTGGGCTTCCACGCTGCATAGATAGCAGGAACGAATGCCTTAGCGCCATATACCTTGATAGTCTCACCAGAGCCATCGGTAGCCACCAGTGTGTAGTCAACGCGCAGCTCCAGAACCGTACCAACCTCGTTGGGAAGCATGGTCTTGTAATATGGAGCGGTACCAGCGTAAGAAGCTGTAGGCAACGTACGACCAAGATATTCGATTACTTCTGCCTCACTTACTTCCTTGCCAACTTTATTCAATGCGCCAAAGTCTTCTTTGGTATCCTTACCCGTTGCTGAGAAAGCAACGTGAGCCTTGTTATAGTCGGATTCGGAATTTGAATATGCAGTCTTGCCCTTTGTCGGGAAACTTACTGTGTAAGTACCCTCGGTAAAGAAGTAATCCTTGGCAGCAGTACCCGTTGTGAAGAGGTTTGCTGTAGTGATAGATGCACCTGTGGCAATGGGTTCATCATTCTCTTCGGCAGTATAGAACTTCATGTCCCTTACAGAATAGCCGGGAACAGTCTCATAGAGAGCTATACGCACCTTACAAGCGAGGTTACGGAAAGAGAAAGGAACTTCAGCTTGAAATGTATGTTTTGCGTCTGTTCCGTCCTTGTAAGCAGTCACCATGTCAGCAATATAGCACTTAGCAAGGTCATCACGCGAACCTGTAAGGGTATAGGTTGGTGCGTAAGAACCAGCTGTCGGTTTTGTAATCTTTACCTCACCTGCAGACGGAGTTCCCGTTACAGCTGTAGCTGTTCCAGGTGACCATGCGATGAAGTCATACTGGTCACTGCTATAGTCCCAATACTTGATGGTCTGAGTTTTACCATCAATACCTGACCAAGCAGGTGCGGTTTTACCGACATACTCCCAGTCAGAAGTATTGCTCTGAGTCTTACCTGCTGAATTGGCAGTCCACTCCACGAGATAGTTATCAAAAGTCTGGGTCATAGAAGATGAACCATTACCATGAAAAGCCACAACATAGAACTTGTTGCTTAATAGATTGGCGGCATCAGCACCAACATGGTCTGCGCGGGTGACAGTCTTCACACCTGTACCAAACAGAATGGCATTGTCATTGCCAATTTCAGAATTCGGAGAGTTGATGTTCTCACCGACGATCTCTTCGCTTGAGCAGCTGGCTAATGCTACAAGAGCCACGGCTGCAAATAAAAATACCTTTTTCATAACCTTAAAACGTTTAAATTTAACCAAATTATCTGTTTATCACATTTATTACTGTTAGAGTTATTGCACTTTAATCACCTTCACGCCCCAGTCGATGTTGCGGTTGGTGTATTTCTTATAATAGGTACCTGCGGCGAAGGCACCCACGGCTGTCTGACCTTCAGGATCCTTATACCATACACCGTCGGTACCCCAGTCAGAAGGAGCAGCATCACTCGATCCGAATATCTGGGCAGAGTAGTAGTAGGTTTCACCCGTACTGTCGCCCTTGTAGGTGACGGCATAAATCTTACCTGCCGACGGAGTGAACTTGGCGGCATCACCGGATGCGATGGTGATATTGTTACCATCGACACCGGGGATCGTGGTGAAGTTGGTCGAAGTAGTCACCTTCGTCAGCTTGACGCCATTGCGCCCGGTGGTGCTGTTGCTTCCCACCTGCTCACGGACATTGAGGGCGCTCATGACGTCGGCCTCCGTGGGATTGGAACTGCCGGTGACGGTCCACACCTGAATGGGATGGCTGCCGCTGTTGGAAAGAGGATGTACCAGGGCACCGTCCTTCATCACCTGAACATAGATGTCGCCGCTGCTGGCCTTATACTCGTTCGCCCGCACGTCATGACCCTTCTGGTAAGTGGTGATGCTGGGCATCGACACTGTGGTGACAGTGGACTGCGTGCCCTCCTCGGTGTCAACAACTGCCGCATCGAAGGTAATGGGATACAGACCGGAGGGGTCTACAGGATCGCCGTCGCCATCAACCACATTGCTGGTCCAGCCACTCGTGTTGTCGCTGATCTTAAAGATATAGGTGTAGGCGTAGTTGGGCTTCCACTGGGCATATTTGGCCGGCACATACGCTGTAGCACCATAGACTTTGATATCCTCGCCAGAGCCGTCGATAGACACGAGGGTGTAGTCGATGCGCAGCTCTAATACCGTTCCCGTCTCGTTGGGCAACATGATGGTGTAGTCCTTGTTGCCGGCAAAGGAGGCCTTGGCCATAGAACGGCCGAGGTAGATGTTTCCTGAAGCCTCCGAGTCCTCACGGCCCGTATACTCCAGCGTACCGAAGCGCTGCGTGGTCTGCGTGCCTGAAGTCAACGGCTTGAAACTGGTATGGGCGACATTGTAGTCGGCAGTACCTTTATTACCATCGCCCGTGTGCGGATAATAAATGGTGAAGGTGCCATGAGTAAAGAACTTGTCGGTGTTGGCACTACCGGGAGTGAAGAGGTTGGCCTCGGACTCAGTGGCACCCTGAGAGATCTTCCTGGTGTCATCCACATAGAACTTCACATCCTTCACAGAGTAGCCGGGGATGGTCTCGTAGATGGCCATGCGCACCTTGGAGGCAAGGCTGCGGAAGGAGAGCTTCACCACTTTCTGGTAGTCGGCCTTCTTCACGGTCACCATGTCGGCAATGTAGCACTTGGCCAGGCCTTCACGGGTACCGGCAAGGGTAAAGGCCTTCGTGCCCTTGTTGTCATAGTCGATGGCGATGACACCGACATGGTCGTCGTCAGAGATCTGATCTGCCGCCTTATTGGCAACTGCCGTTGCCGAACCCGTAGAGTAGGCAATGAAGTCATAGTAGTTGGTCAGGTAGTCCCAGTACTTGACGGCCTGCTTGGTGCCAGCGATAGAAGCAGGGGCCACGGCGTACTCGCCCACATACTCCCAGTCGTTGGTGTTGCTTTCGGTGGTCTGGGCC